>Ga0209367_1005124_pt1 | contig 18160 bp, 9 predicted proteins | sample WorMetLIZISLAND2_FD_187412 | JGI IMG/M metagenome (GOLD analysis project Ga0209367, IMG submission 187412) | Marine gutless worms symbiont microbial communities from Max Planck institute for Marine Microbiology, Germany - Olavius geniculatus... ... | reverse complement strand
ATCCGGTGCGCAGACGGCAATTGCTTTAAAGGAACGATAGTTTAGTGATAATTTATAAACAATACAAATTGCTGTTTATCAAAACGTCACTGTGACGTCATCGGCAGTAACGTGTAACCAGTTTTTTGAAAATTAAATAGCATTTTTAGCATGATCATTTTTAAATGCCAAAAAATCGGTAGGCGGTCATGTTAAAAAATCTATAACTTCGTCGTTTTTCAACAGAATCACATTTTATTTGGCTGTTAGATGTAGAAGGTTTCAGTAAATAAAGCTGTAAAATTTCGTATTACAATCGTAAACGGTTGCTGAGAAAACAGCGAAAAAATTTAGGGGTCCACTTTTTTCTGCCGCACCCTGTACATTGTACAGTATGACTAATGGCTGATACAGCGTCACAATGGCGGGCGCAGTTATTCTCACTCTTTATCCGGTGCCACTCGCTCGCTGTACGATATGATAAAGCCACGCTCCAGGGTGCAGTATTGTATAGACATGTATAGGATAGTATTTTGTATGTGTGTGTGTGTGTGTGTGTGTGTATCTTTGACGGTGTGACACGTGACTTACGTGCCACGTTTTGACTCCGATTCTCAGCTTGCATTTATCCTCCTTCAGTCTCGCGTGCAATCTACACCATGAATGAAAATATTCAATGATAATCTCTATTACAATAACATACTGGTAGCTGGCAATAAACAAATAACATATAACATAAAAGAAGTTGACAAAAATCAATGCCGTGTACAGTTAATAGCAGTCAGCCTATACGAAAAAAAACAGCAAAATGATATAACAAACTGGAATACTTTAACTGCAGAGCATTACAACGTTGTAAATTAAACATTGCAGAAAGTATTAGGGCTTACACTATAAGCAGCTTGAAATTAAAATGTGAACAACATTCGTTAATGACATCTTTATCTAATGCAGTCATCATGTTTTCGCTTGATTAGGCAACAGATATTTGTTGCTTTCATCGGCGGCTTGCTGTTTGAAGTCAATCTGCATAATAACGACGACAATCACGCAAAAAGCTCGTAAATAACAACGTTATATAGGAGCCTGGAAGATATCAATGGGAATAATAACAATACCATTTGCTGCGGAAAGCTGTTCATCAGATACGATGACATTGTATGGGGCGCGCCGATGACAGACTGTTAATCAATACGGAACCATTAGGTCTCAGCTTGGGAAGATGGGGCGTGAGAAAACGCGCCTAATTTCCTCAGACGACGCCTAATTAGATCAGGCGCTGAGGTGAGCTCTGTGTTGGATTATCGACGGATTACCCACAGGAAGCGGTGCGTCACAATAATTGTGTCTTGAAATGTAAGTATTTTCTGATCCCTCGAGTGTCAGGTAATGTTGGTTATCGACTGTTACTAATGCCGCGTTTACATGATGATGCTGTCTCGAAGACAAGCGCTCGTCAAGCACTAATCATGCACAAATGAAGTATGCATCGAGCTCATTTGATATATGCTTGATATAGGCCTATGCTTCATAAAATGCAGTATGAGAGCTAATGCTAATGCGTTATCAACCATGTTTGATATTGCAGGCATTCATCGAGCTGTTGCGACAACACGCATCAAGCCAGCTTGATGAGTGCTCGACGAGCGCTTGTCGAGCCAGCTTGACGAGCTGGACCAGCTGCATCGTGTAAACAGGGCATAAACGTAACCTCCGTGCGTCCGCACGCAGCGAGCCTCCGGCAAAAGCGGTAGGAAACGCACATTCCGTAAAGGCGCGTACGGAGCGACGTAACTGAACTGAACAGACATGGTTTAGGTTTTAACGAACTGAACAATGTGCAAGCAGTTATGCATTACAGTAGGCAACGGCGTCGGTGGCCCACGTGACTACGCTCATGTACGCGTCAACCAATGACCAATGCCCATTGGTCAGTTCGTCAAAAAGTAAACCGTGTCAAACTCAGTTCGTTTCAGTTCAGTTACGTCACTCTGTACACGGCTTAAATAACCGTAGCCCCGCCCATTGTGCCCAATCTCGTCCTCACGCATCGAGCGTCAGATATGATTGCTACGAAACACATTTCGTGACACTCTAGGGGGAAGCTGTGAAACTCACGTACCGTGCATCACTGCCAGCGCAATCCTCAAGTTGTTATCTCGAGGACGAGTTCGGCTGAACGAAGCGTGCAGACACTTTCAACAGCAGCAGCGTATCGACGCATAGGTTTATGCTCACTCTGTGTGGCACAATAATACGCCGTCACGTGCGGACGCCACTTATAGCGAGGCGCCGCCGAGTCATCACCTGTAGTTGTCGGACCCTGGAAAGGGCCTGGATGACCTGGAGTGGCACTGGCTAGCTCTACAAGTTGCCGAACGATCTTCCGCCGCATTGACGACGTAGAATTCATTGTTTTCACACGTGCCACGTGCCGTCATCGTATGCAGACTTCGCTGAAAAAAACTTTTGTGTAGGTAGTCTATACAGTGTGGCGCCGAAGGCTTGGAAAACTTTCCTCTTGAAATCATAATAACATCCACTTTATATCGAACGTTGTCTAGTTGCCTTAAAACTCATTTCATCAATATTTACCCTATCTTTGTCCATCTAGCGACTGCATGCATTTAATGTCTACGTGACTTCGTCATGAACATCTTACTTTGTCATTCTCGATATTTTCGCCAAAAAATATTAATCGATTATCAAGTTTTGTTTCACCGACACAGTTTGTGGAAAATGTGCGTCACTTTTACTCGCAAATCACAGGATGCTTATTACCATTTTCGGGCAGTGGTTGTCTTGGATAGCCTAGTAATAATAAATGTATTGATTTGACCATAAATTATCTAAATTTCTTTTTATGAATGCTGCCAACAATAAACGCTTAGCTAATCACATAAAAATCAACAATAACGTTCTTTGGTTTTCCATTCTGGAAGGATTAGGTTATAATGAGCCGATTCTGCATAACATTCGATTGTTAAAGTATGAGTCATTACAGGCTGTGGATTAGGAAAACTACTTGAAGTAGGCCTACGAAAGAACGGAAGGAAAGAGATTGTATAGGGCTTTGAACGTCGGTCACTCCGCGGCAGAGCTCCATCAAAGCTAATAGCACTGTCAGTACGGTACTGTAGTCTGCTATCGATTGGTCGTTATTATCACTGCCAATTGTGTCCGCTCTCGTGCACACCTGACAAAAAAACATTGCGTGCTTTTAACTTTCTTCAGTGTAGCATCATGACACGGAGAGCTAGAGCAAGCAATTACTACCTCCAAAATTTTAGGCTGTCGGACTATTTTTTATTATTTGTCTAAACAACAGTTTTTGCAAAGTAACAAACAAGAATTTGTTCATCACTAAAGCAACAAAAATATCATCTTTATTTAACATGGCTTCAGTAATCATAATCCGAGTGCGTTTTACAGTGCATTTCTTACGCAGACAATATAATGTACACTTCAGAAAGAATTTCCTATTTTCTACGTATGCACCGCGAAAATTGGAAATAAAGTCGGTCATGCTTTTTAAGACAAATTTGCCGACGGAAATTTGCAGATGTCTATCTGAAAAATTCAACTTTGCGTCTCCCGCCAAACTTTTTAACCAACGACGACGACGCTGTTGACTTTTTTCTCGCATCAAAGTAAAGGAGATGGCAATAAGTTTTAGTTGCTCGACGGACGTATGCAATTTTTCGACGTTAGCTGCTCAACATTTTAATTTTGCCATTAAATTTTCCCACTAAATGTGAGGTTATTAGCTTCAACTTTTGTATTTTTAAAAGATAATTTTTGGAGTAAACGTTCTTGGACAGCTGGAGGGCAAATAGTGTTGTTCTCTATTTCCCCCGGCCACGATACCACTGTCGTGCATCACTTGAAGAAGATCCATTGTCTCCATGGATCTATGCTGCTTCTGCTGCTGCAAGTCCGGCGTCACTGCCGTCTGCAGCAGTCGCTCATTATTTTAACTGTAGGCGCTACTGTGTATAGCTTACTGTCCACGCCACAGAACATTGCACAAACCACCATCGCCGTCATTATTAAATAAGTAAGTGAATATGTAGGCTAAGTAAATAATACGTCGTAAGTTTACTGTTTTTCGCCTCTATGCACCAGTATTGACTGTTTTGATTTTGTGCAGTTTGTCTGTTCTTAAGTATTATTTTTCGTCTTTTGCTGCTAGCTATGGTGAACACAGATTATCATGACCTTCTCCAGAGAAACATGAATCTTTGTTGAGGAAGAGCGATGAATTTGGTTTACAGCCTCATCGCTGCAGTAATTATGACAATTTAGCTATCAAAGCACATTATAGCAACTTATATTGCCATGTTTTATAGCGGTGGTTTCTTCCGGCGCAATTAAACTATATAGGCATATAGATCTTCGAATGGGTTAATGATTGAACGAAGATTAACGCATAGGCTTATAATGCCGCAATCAAGCACGCGGGGACGTCGCGTCGCCTTGAGATCGGACGGCGTTTTGTAAACACGGCGGGCGGCGAATCGTTTGGCTGCACACGCGACATTATTCGTCGTCGATCGAAAGCATCGAAGCAATTAAACCAGAACCGGAAGTGCCTGGATCACGAGACTTCACGTAACGTAGTGCTTGCAGTGCGCCGGTGCAGATCAATATCATTAAGTATAGCGGTCGTGAGGACTAAGCGATTGTGTCTGACGATTGTTCACAATGCTTCCGTTTTTATCGCTCATCTTTAGCTCTGACGTCACGACAGCGATGCCATTTGCATTCATTCAATCGTCCCATAGTTCCACTGTCACTCCATTAGACCAGCTCTACCAATTTCCGGTCGGTTGGCGGCGTTGCCGGACATAGATAATATTGACTCAACAGATTAACCCATTTGGTAGGTAGCTTGAGAGCATAACCGTTAGGACGTACGCTGGACTTATAATCAAGAGATGGTGGATTCAACTTCAACTTTAACTACAGGTTGGGTCGCTATCAAATGGTTACTACTTGGATGGGCGACTCTCTGCGGACAACTAAACCACCTCGGTAGATAAGCTTATAACCAACCGCCAAATCAAGTCAGTCTTTCATATCTTCGGGGTAAAGGTAAATCGAGTACCGGCCTGCTTGGCTGGAATTTAGACGATGCGCGTTCACCTGTGTTGAATGGCAGGTAACACTGTCTGATCACATATGGCAGGTGACGTTCGGTAGCTCTGTAGTGGAGTTTCTACAAAAAAATTAACCTTTCACGTAACTGGAAGAAATATGTCAACCCATTGCCGACATATTATGTGGCCGTCCGCATAGATGTGCACTACTAAGCAACCTGAACCATCGATGTAGATGTTTTTAATAAAAGTTTTTAAAAACATGTTTTTTATGTTTTTTATTCTCAATGTTTTTTATTGTTTTATGTTTTTATTTATGTTTTTTATGTTTACTGGGTTTTTAATGTCGTGTTTTTTGTTCTTGTTGAAGCATAAACGTACAAAATTACAAATAAAATTTATTTCTCATGGGCAAATTGCGTTCAGCTGTTTTTGATCTGTACATTCAGAACATTTTGGTTTTTAGTCTTTACAAATGGTAGATTTTTGTTTTTAGTTATCATATTTTTCTTTGTGTGTTTTAATTATCACATTTTTCTTTGCGTGTATAACGGCGAAAAAAGTAGCGATTGGAAACATCTGCAGTTTAATGTTTTTATGCATGTTTTATCATGTTTTTTATAAAAGTAAAAAAAACATGTTTTTATGTTTTTTATTTGCAAATCAATGTTTTAACATCTATGACCTTAACCTAACTGAGATCTCTGACCTTCAAACTGGAAAACGGTCACACTAATTTTGGTTGTTTTGTGCCTTTTGTTTTTGATTTAAAACCCGTACTGGAGTACACACACGAACAGACGGACGTGCAGAACCAGTAATGCGGCCTATTAGGACGACTTATGTATAAATCAATAAGTACGACCATGCACACAATAACAATCATGCACGAGGATCGTGATGTTTCAATGAATGTAGATGTCATTTCTGGAGACAGCGCATCGCCAGCCAATACAGCAATATATTTTGTTCTATTTATCCAATTATTTGTGCGATTGTGACCAATAATCTGTTTATGTACAACATGCAGCCTAGGTGTAAAGTAGATACAGTCCGATTCGGTTATAAGACGTATACGTTAAACCTATAGTTCCTTCTAACACAGCGGCAATGCACGGCTTTTGCGTACTTTTCTCACGCAACTGACGCATCAGGCGACGCAAGAAAAGTACGCAAAAAACGCAGATGACCGAAGCGACGCAACGATCAACTCAAAACGCAAGGATAAAAGCGGTGTCTATTCTTGCGATGCGTTCGTTGCGTTGAATAGAAACTATGGTTTCACTGCGGCTGCGGTAGTTGTGAAATCAGGCGTACTATCGGGTTCCCTGTCAAAACCGGGAACGACATAGTCGAAAACGTCAAAACTACCCCACCACACGAACCCTAAACTTAACCATAACTATAGCCCTATGTTGGTTCCTTTAATATTCCTAATCTCTAACCCTAACTCTTGACTAACCCTAATCCTGACCCTATCTTTATTCCCTATTCTCTATAACCTTATTCCTAAACTTAATGCCGCTTAACCTTTACATAACTCTATCCTTGACCCTATTTTCTAAACGTAAGCCTAGATCACTGTTTCTCGGTTTTGTCGTTCCCGGTTTTGACGGAAATTGTAAACCTACTGTCGTGCTAAAGAGAGTATAAGAAACTGAGAGGATCAGAAAGCTGACTGTGACTGTTTAGGCTTAGCACGGATAATGGACTGATTTCCCGACGGCTGCGTGATGACTTGTGATGTGGCCTGTGCCTATGTTTCGTGACGAGCTGCAGTCTTGAATGTGCAAACGCCGCACGCTGCCTGCAGTCAGTCAGAGCTGCTACAGGCGCCGGTGGCGGCGGATAAATGGATTAATTATAGACCTCGGCGCAACGGGCGTTCTGTCTTTGTAGTCATTTAATTACACACCGCGCGATGCACGGCGTTCACCATGACTGAGCCAATCGTGGTCAGACAGAAACCTCGGCAGGGCTTCTCTGCACGATGCTCCGGGGATACATTTCATAATCACGTGTGGCTTTGAGAGTTTGGCACGTTTAACACGGATTAACGAGCAAACGGGCCTAATTTATTATATGCACTTGAGGCGTGTACGAAGCGACAGAAAGGAACTGAGTTGAGCTGAACACATTAAACTGAAATGAGATGCCACTTCAGTTGAGTGGCACGAACGAACTAACAGTTCAGTTCATCCCAGTTTAGTTCATTTCCTTCGTTCTGTACACGCCTTTATTCGCCAAAACGTTATTACAACACACGCTATAGTACGCGCTAACATACAGGCACTCGGTCAACCATAAGTACTGAATTAAGATAACCAAATTAATATACAAACTGTTTATGACGTGCACAATATTCAATTTGTCGTAATATAGCTAATGACAGAACTTAAAAAAAAGCATCGTGAATGTTAGATCTCATTGTTCTAGCGACGACGATGAAGACATCTCTCTACAGCCCAGTGATTGTAGCATAACGCATTAACTGCTAACGTGCTGCTGCCGATCGCCAGATCGATCGATTAGTTAATCGAACAATAGCAATGTCGTTTGAAAAAAATATGGCATCGCCAAGATAAATAAAAAAATGTCAATAAATGCACACATCAATCCGGCGCAGATTGATATTTGCATTCATTGACAGTCTTTTAATTTTTCTACATTGCTCGTTGCCCACTTTTATCCGGGATCTCCCTAGTCGTCTGTTGCCACCAATATAAATTGGCAAATTGCACACGATCTGTAAACTAAATTATGCGTGCCGCGGTAAAAAACGAAACGACTTTACATCAGCCTGTTCCCCGTAATGTGACGTTTCCGTCTCACGTCTCTCCAGGCTATAGGTCCCCATTGGTTCACACCACTGTGCCGGTGTAGTTTCTGTGTTGTGGACGCCTGCGGGCATCTGACGCCGGTAAAACGGCTTCAGCGACAGGCAGCGCAGCAAAGCACTGCGAGTTTTGAACATCCATCCGTCGGCTTCGTTTGTCCGCACTGACAGTGATGTGACGACGCAGCAGCAGCAGCAGCAGCAGATGGATGGTTCTATCTGCCGACTACATTCGGGGCGATCGTCCCTAAAGGCCGAAAAGCTAATGGGAGAGATGCGTTGACTGTATCGCGAAAACGCAACGCATCAATAATATTGCCATAAAAGTAAAAGCGTAAAAGAAAAGTTCACGAAAGCGCAAGAAAAAGATAACGAAATAACGACAAGAAAGCGCGTAATACTGACAGCATTTGTTTAGCGTCAGTGCATCACCGAAAATGATTCCTGGAGATTTTTTGCAAGTTTTGCTTATCTGTTTTTGGGTAAACTTCAGTCGTAACGCAGGCCGATATTTTGTACATCCGAACCAAACAGCGAAATGCAAATGTGCCATTATCCAAGTGAGCTGAATCTGTGCCATTTTGTCACTTGCATTTTACTGACCCAAAAAGTTTTCTGCAATCTTGGAACTCCATAGCTGGATTGCAGCTGGATCTAGATTACGAAAAAAAGAAAAAACACGAGAAAAGAAAGATGAAAACAGAAAACATAAGAGGAAAGCCCCACGGTGACGTTTAAATTAAACGGCTGCGCTTGTGGCTTTTTTACCCCTTCTCGGCATTGTATTTTAAAGTACGTATAGCAAAAAAAGTTTACGTTAAACCTGTCAAACAATTTCGTGTTTAAGATTATTTTTTATTAGCATTTTTGTGCTTGCAAAAAAGGAAGCAAGCACAAGGTTTCACTAAATGCGTTCCTGTTTCTCCTGCTTTCCGCTATTTCCACCGTCAGTCCGTCCATCGGTTCGTCGTCGGTCGTTTGTGTGCCAATGATTGCGACATAGAATGCAAACGAACGTCGCATCTGTCAATGACGCGAAGACCGACGCTTGGATCGACGTGGCCTTAAGGCAAGGTGGGCCAAAAAATGGCACCATATCTTATGCGCATTAACTTCGTCGAATACCACAAAATTTTCACAATTTTTTCACTGGCAGAATAAGGAGAAAATTTGCAATAACAGAATCAGATACCAGCACACCTCAAGTGTGTCGCTACATTGCCTTGTGCCTTCTAAAATCTCCACAACGCGGCGTTTCGTTGATCTCGCCATTGCTCAGTGGAATCGCCGGGTTGAGTGCTTCGTCCTGCACCAAAGTGGACACATTCAACATTTGATGTAAAACTGCATGATGTGACATTCAGGCTACTTTAGACGAGACAAAATGGTTGTTTACAGTTGTTGTTTTTTAAAGGTGTGTTGTTACAGAAGTATTGTTTTCAATTGCTGCTTTTACGACACTGACAATTTACAAGGTAGTGCTGCGACATAAATGAGGTGGGGTAGAATTTTTGGTGATAGTGTTCTTACCTTTTTTCTCCAGATTTTGCCAGTGAAAGAATTGTGAATATTGGTTGATATTCGACGAGGTTAATGCGCATAAAATCTGGTGCCATTTTCCCCCACCCTATAGGCCTACGTGTGATGAAGGGGTCAGGGGTGGTGCTGCTGCTGCTGCGGATGCTGAGATGCCGCGGAGTTGTAGCTTATCGATATTGATCAGCTGTTGTGTGTTCTCTTTGCGTGACTCATCGCTAGGATAGCTCCGCTGAGTCCGTAGTCACTATGAATTCGCAGTTATTATTTACACATTCATCGATTACGTCACGCGATAAGTTTGCTCATCGTCCGCACTGCTGCAATTAATTGCGCAACTGTTGTGACCGTCGGCGAATTGCACGAAATAAATGAATCAGATAATTGTTAATATATTATTAAATTATGAATAAGTAAATTATTAATGAAAGCTGTAAGCGCAGTTCATCTGAACTGCTCTGCTGACTGCTGTCATGCATTTACCTGCATTCTTGTCACAATTTTGCACAAAATAAATAAAATGCATGAAAATTACGAATCAAGACTGTGTCATATTCAACGTTTTACGCGAGATGTCGCCACTGTTGCACGCGCACCACAACCTGTACAGGTGAATGAAAGGTGTGGACTGTAGCCTAGAGTGCATGCGGGCTGTTAATTCATCATTACGTCAGCTGCTGCTGGTGATTGTAATTTTCAGTTCGGCCTGCATGCAGTCTACTTACGATCATCAAAAGTATTTGCCAGTTTATTCCATGAAAAAAAACTGATGTTTGATTTTAAATAACGCCATATTTATCAAGCAGACTGTTAAAAATGAACACTTTGTGACATAAAGAATGATGCTCCAGTCTCGGCCACTCTCTGACTTAACGACCGTAATATTTTTGGCTTTAACCTTTAATGATCAACATAGGGCTGGTACATTATGGCTTTGATAGCATCGCAGTTTGCCATCAGTACGCTAGAGGAGACTATTTATATATGTCAAAACCGATAGGTTCTAACAGAAACACATTCTGGAAATTTTGCTACATTTATAACATCGAGAGAACGTCCTAACGGAAGCTGTTACATTTACTATGATAATAAAGGCAGATAAAATCCGTTATTGCCCGGATAACCAGAGTTACCAGACAGCAGTTATATGGAAGTGGCATCATTCATTGCTACGATATGATGAGTGAGTAAATGCAGATTATTGGGTTGAGCAGTGAGGACGGAAACTGGGTTAGCAAGAGCTATAGGCCTAGAATCGGCTAGGCCTATTAGACACATCCGCAATGGGCTACGGGTCCTTGCCAGACAGATGATATAAAACATCAGTTTCCTAGTAATTGTAAAGGCCCACACGGAGATCGAGAGAGTGACCCTGGGCTGTAAGCATAAATCAGATGACGTTAATGTGAGCGGATACTACAAGTCGGCGGAACTGTGCAGCCTACTCGCAGTTAGCAGCAAGGACTCGGTAGTCATACGTCATCGATTATCGCCAGGAATTAACTTCCCACCACGTACGACGACGAGCGTCGACATAGTGAAGTGGCTCCCTCCTGCGGAGCTTAATATCAACTAGCGCGCTGACCGAGTTATACGACGAAAAGAAGGCGGATACTCACTTGCGTCAAAACATAAGCTCCTCTTAGCTCGATCTGTCGTATAGTGTTATTCAAGAAGTCGTACAACTATAGCTATATTATATACAACATCTTATTTTATGTTCTGCGTTTGCGTTTCTGTTGTGCAATGAAAGACTTACTCAAAACACTTTAGCCTAAGAAAGGGTTTTAAAAAAGTATATAGGCCTACTTTAATGGCTGATTATTGTATCCTCAAATTTTCTGTTAATGATATTTATCTAAAGGCCGTTGGGACTAAGTTTGGTTCTGAGTTGCAATTGTAATCGTATGTTTTTTGTGTTTTGTTTTTTCGTAAATTTTATTTTGTGGATCTATCTATGGATATTGCTTTTTTTGTGTCATGTGTTTTTTCTGTCTTTTCTGTGTTTGCTGTGCTGTTGTAGTGTATTGCTGCCTTCTGTTGAATAAAGATATAAGGCGTATAGCATGTATGTCATAGGAAACTTATACATGTCGGAGCTACGAAGCGTCACCTGACATACGAGACCAAAACAGGTGGTAGGCCTACCTTTCACACGACACAGGCGAACGCCCCCCGTTTTAACTCCAGCCAGACAGGTCGGTACTCGATTTTACCTACTACGGAGGGATGGAGGATGAGTTGCAGGCTATAGGCTACCGATCTAAGTAATAACATGCACTTAATACGATTCGACCGGGAGTTGAACCCACGACATCTTGATCGTTAGTCAAACACCCTACAGTTAGCCCACCACGTAGTATATCAAGCCACTAAGTGTACTTGCTGACTTTATTGTATATAGGCCTAAAGCTTGTGGTACAGCAAGTCGTCAGTAGCCTCAGTTAGTGGAGGGTGTGCATTTTAGCCTTGTAGCGCGAGTGGCTTCGCGGAATGTCACGTGACTGTTGATGTTGATGTTGTTGTTTTGCTCGCACGGTGGCGCCACTGTACTGTTTGCTTCCTGTCTCCTCGCCCGCCCGTCCCCTGCAGTACACCTGCATAACCGTGATACAGAGAGAGCACTGCATGTAGCAACAATCACCCGCCTGCGGCGCCACTGAAAACACGGGACTGGAAAACGTGGCACCGTGTGTAGGTCTAATGCATGCTTCCTTGCTTATGTTTAGGCCTGTCAAGTGCTAAACAGTTCGTGGGAGTTATAAATTCATATTATAGTCAGGAATATTCAAGTCCATAGTGTTCATTTTTATAGTAGGCCTAATCCTGAATTGTAGAATAAATGTAATAGTTTAATTGATTGATTTGTCGACGGAAACAGAAGAACAAAAATAATGGGTGTTAAGAGCCTTCTTCGTAAAGCCATAATTTATAGGCCCTACACAGGCCTAAGCCTTTCGTGTTGAATACGAGTTATAATTCCATATTCAAGTACGAACAGCACAGATAATTTCAAATGCTGGTTGGTATATTACAAAACTGGCAACTGCAAACAAAATCACAGACAACTTAAAACTGCATGTGGTGCCGTGTTTTCCACTCCCGCGCTGTTTTCATCGCCCCCCCACCCCGACCGACAACCGTGTTGCTATTCACAGCCTCGCTCGCACTGTGCGACGTAAGAATGATGTCAATCGATACGACAATTACACAGTGTGGGCCTGCGTTGTCCCGGTTCGATTACTGGCACGCGACCGACCTGTATTCGTGACAGTGCATGGAAAGTCGGTTGATCGACGGTGCACGTTGAGATACAGGTCGACCGCTAGCTGCTTGGTGTTTTCTAACCTCGATTCATAACGTCAACACCGATATAAACTTGGTTTATTTTCTACGCACTACGCGCGCGTTCATTTCGTGGATTCTGCGCATTTGCTATAGGCCTACGTGCGTGGTTACAACAGTTACACTGCTGCAATTACTAGACCACCTGTAGGGTCTGTAGTTACAATTTTGAACAAACACGCGCTGCGTTTCAACGATTTTTCTCAAGATTTTCGTGTTAATGCCTTTTTTGTCATAGGCTCGTAAACTTCTCGTAAAACTTCACAGAACACTCGTACTGTATATTATCATTGTATTCTTGCATCACAGTCATATTGTAAGTTTAGATGCGTTATAAAAGAGATACGTTTTGAGTATTAGTTCTACTTACGAACTTGGGTTACTTACTGTAAATGTATAACGATTGAAAAGAAGAATATTTTTCCATATACCAAGGGTGATTTGCATGACTTTGCGATATAGGCCTATGCCAATCAAGCCGCATTTGTTTCGCCGTACGATTTGATTTATTTTAATTGTTCCTGCCATTGTTTGTTACCTCTCCTATAATCCTATTACATCATTCATCGTGTGTGCAGCCGCAGGGGTGAATGGGCTGACAGGTAATATGCATGAATGACTGTTTTTCAGCGGCAGATGGAAAACGTTTTTTTTTATTGTATTATGCAGAACCTGCAGCGATCTATATTGCATGCCTAATTTATTGCCTATATAACTGTCAGAGTATCGAACGAATATAGAGGTGTACCCATATAGGGTGTACCCCACAATCCGTCCTTTCCGTCGTTGATACAGCTGGTATAGTGTTTTTCTGGACGAAGTGGAATGATGGTTAGAAATTATTTTTGACAATAGGATGTAAGCCTACAAATTTAATTCACATTAGAGCAATGCAAGATTGTAAATTAATCCGAAACACAACTGTAGGTTAAATTAATAAAAACAGGCATGTAATTGTCCATATCTTTGTCATTTAAATCATATTTCGACTAGCTAAGACCGAAAAGTCCGGTCTGTCGAAAAATTGCAATTTCCTGTTTCCAATGAAACCCACGAATTCTCTGATTCAAGCTTCTTGTATCTGTGCCTGAGCGTGCCTCTCAGTGGCTATAGTAGGGCGAAAAACCGTTATCCCGCCTTCTATTTTTAGTTTGCTCAGTTTTCCATACATGGTCAAGCATTTCTCAGGAAAATAAAAAAAAAATCAGTGGCTAAAATGTACCAAATTTTATTGTCGCTGGGGCTCTGTTTCAGATCCCGTTAGCGTAGCTTACAGACCCCATAGGCCTATAATGTATTTAAAATGCTTTACTTTAGGGAACAAGGTAGGAAAGGAAAAGAGAAGGAAGCAGTGGGAAAGAAAAGGAAAAAGGGCGTGTGGAGGGAAGACAGGGGAAAAGAAAGGGAAGTAAAGTTCCCCCACGCCACCTCTTCAATTTTAGTGTGACCATGGTCAGCAGTGGCGCTGGTGCAGCAGATCGTCGATCATTGGCTCTCATTAAACTTTCACAACATGGCTGTGAACAGTTTCTAGAAGCTGCACAATCATCTCACTCAGTCACTCGGTCAACTCTTCGCTCATTTCCGCCCGTCTGTCGCCGCTACACAACTGACATCACATGACATGTCACGTGCCGTGGCGGCGTCAGGTCGGCTGCCGACACTCGCTAGAGGGCCCATCACATCGTTTGTTACTCAGAGTCGCTCAAGAGAATCGAATAGGCGCTGGACCGGATCTTGTCTTGGCATAGCGGCATACGCGTAGCAAGCGGGAGGCACTGGCGAGCAATGCCCCCAAGATAGGCTAGAAGATTGGCAGAGCAACGTCCAAACGACGTCAAGATAAACGCTATTTGAACCACCCGAACTGCTGTTTATCACGAGTAGGCCGATAAACGTTAACTTATAGTTCTTACTGAAACGACACGAAGTGCAACTGCATATTTTTTTATCTCGATTTCTTACGAAATACATTCTGTAAAACTAAAACTACGCCAAATTTCTTGATTTTTCGCCCCTAACTTTGCTGGAGGAGGTTACAGCCGTGGGTTTGACACCAAGTTGGGTCGCTATCGATGGTTACTACTTAGATCGGGGACTGCGGACAGGTGAACCATAGGTTACCGTAGGTAAATGAAGTGCCGGCCTGCTGGTCTGTGGTTAAGGTGGGGCGCGCTCACCTGTGTCGGGACGCAGGTAGCACTGTGTGATCCCATACGGCAGGTGACGCTCCGCAGTTTTGCGATGGGTCTCAGCGGCCTTTCAGGCCCCAGGAGTGCCTGTCGATTGATCAAGACAAATTCCTGGCTACGCCCAAGCGCGTTGCGTGACGAGCAGTTATCGGGTCAGGTCAGCAGAATGAGTGTATCGGACAGCCTCCAGTCATCGACCCGGGGGCAGCATAACCAACCGTGCCGGGTACCTGGATCTAAGAGACTCCTAGGCGTGACTGACGCTTTCTCTCACCCTGGACGATCGAACGACGCGTGATGGCTGCATGGCTGGCTGACTGGGCCGATCTTCCGATCGCACGGTTTAGGTTTTTATCGTACGTGGAGAAGAACTTAACCCTTGTAAGAACAACAGCAACTTACACTCTATAGTTACTAATGTTCTTTGCAGTGGTGAATGTAGGCCTAAAAGGCAAAATTGAAATTTTGAGCATTCATAGACTAATAGGCCTACAGACTAATCTTTTTTGTCAGAAATTTTCAGTTTTTTTGCCGAAAAAATTGCAATTTCTTGCTATTTCTACTTTTATAACACACTACGCCGATCCACAGATAATCACAGTCAGATATGTATATTTATTTTATTGATTTGTTACACTTTAATCTAACGGTGCACGCTGTGTTGCGGTCGTCGACGGAAGGGTTAACCGGTGAGGTGTATGGCATATAGCTGTGAGTCATTGGCTAATATTCGTCCAACACTCAGCGATGACTGACCGACGGATGAGAAGGGTTAAGAGTTCTTCCTGCAGACGCGCACGGAAGTGGAATGACATGTAGACACTAGACAGCTGCAGTCGTCGATGAGAAAAACCACGCAGTTGATTGAAATTGGACTATAGCGAGCATTTTCATGCATGGAGCAGTGTGTTATCTTTGCTATGGTTTTGGCTGTGCGACACTGCATTTTTATACAGAAACTTAAAGTAGGCCTACCTGATTTAAATACTAACGTTAATCTGATCTTAAGCGGATTTCTAGTTCTGTTATTTTTCATCCCGCTTTTTAGTTAGGTCTGCGTCTTGACTTGGTTGACTTATTACCTCCGCCAAGGAGGTTACATGTATGTTTTTGCCAGAGTTTGTCTGTCTGTCTGTGTGTTAGCAAGATAACTCAAAAAGTTATGGAAGATCTTTCTGACGACATTTTCAGAGAATGTCGGGAATGGCAAAATCTACAAGTGATTCAATTTCGGGGGTGATACAGAAGGAATCCTGGATTCTGGATTACTTTGAAATTTTCGTTAACATTGCTTTCAGTTGGGCATAAGGGAAACCGCTGCCTAACCGAATATGGTGCTGCCACCTGGCGAACAACATGGCGTTGGCGAAGGTTTGCGGTCTCTGACTGCTTTTCTAGTTCAACAATAATTTAGGCCTACAGCTAGAAACGGTGGTGTATTTCCCGGAACTTAATTTGGCAACCCTTCTGTATTATTAACTGTTGTTTAGTTATTGTCTTTATTTTGGTTATGAAAATAAACTTTCTGTCTCGATGACGTCGTAGGCTAATTGAATCTGACAATATTTACCAATAATAGAAGATAATGATCAAGATGGGTGTAGGTCTAACTGTCTAAGATTATTCTGGGTATGAAAGAAAATACAACGTTTTTACATGTAATTTCGAACAAAATGTGATTAACTTAGAAGTAATACTCGTTATTATTTGACTTAAATTTTATTATGCATGTGCAGAATTGCTGAATCGGGTAAGCGATCGTGCTGATTTGTGCCCAGGGATGACAACAGAGGTGTGCTGCAGCGGCTGTAATGCGGAAGTGGCTCATTTGGTTGCTTAAGTGGCGCAGCGCACGCACGTGATGTGTTGACACAAGAAGCAATACAGGTAGGCCTACGGTGAAGGCCACGAACGACATCCATACCGGTAGCTGTCCGAAAATTATGTTGTCTAGTTTCATGACTTCATAGCTTCATTAAGTATCGATGTAGGCCAATTTTCAAAGTCCTTTCACTGGCACACGACTATACTCAACAAGAACGTAATGCGGAATATGCCACCGCTACGGAAATTTAAATAATAATATTATTATTTTAACCCTCAGTATTGGACAACAAAAGTAAAATGTTGACAAGAAGCCCAGCTGTCACTAGGGTGAAGCCGACCGTACTCGTTGTCACCGACATTGAAGGTCATCCAAGGTCAATTATTTCCATCTAATCTGACAGGGCGTATGGGACTTCCTATTAGTGATCGATAGTGCAACCTAGGCCCTATCTTGCACCGTTTAGCCACAATACATCCATGACAGACGGACGACATACAGACGGACGACAACCACGACAAATGGTCAAGGTCGACCTTTAAGCTTACAGCTTAACAGTCAGCAAAAAACTAAGCAAATAAACCTCAGTGGCGTTTACTCGGCGGTGAAAATGCTGTAGGAGGAGACCGCATTTCCTCGTTGAAGAGCAGTGACAGCCGGAGCTGGAACAAGTTAAGAATTAGTTGCCTCGATCCCTGGCGTCTTCATTGACGGCTGTCATTCGTCGGCCCAATTCCTGCATCAATTCCACTGCTTGCTGGTGCCAGGTCTCGGTTATTATTATTGAAATACTGACGTTAATATTTGACATGGTGATGACGCGAAGCATCTGAGATGCGATGACTGATGATTTGAGTGCTTCAGCAGAGCACGGCTGCTGAAAATCGATCACTATTTGACGCGTTTGACCAAAAATATACTTGATAGCTATATTTCTTGACCATTCTATAGGCCTACGTAGCAACGAAGTAGCTGCTAGAAGGTCACCCGAACATAGCAAACCTCCACCAGCGCTATGTCATTTTTCCCGTTGTGTTTGCCAGCTGCATGGCAGCACTATATTGCGCCTGTTTTCCTATCTCGCAATAGTATATAGCAGTGTTTTTCAACCTTTTTGGTGCCGCGGAACCCTACACAAGCGTGAAGGTCACTCACGGAACCCCGGGCATTGATCCGTGAGTCAAGCGACGAATGCGAGGATGAAGCTACAGAGTGTCTACGGACTCATTTTCCTAGCAGGGCACGGAGGGCAGAGCCGTCATGAGGACGACAAAGCAGACAAAGATGACCAATATGAAATTTGACCGCATTAATAGGCAGCAGCATGTTATTGTATTTAACCAAACAC
>Ga0209367_1005123_pt1 | contig 18164 bp, 12 predicted proteins | sample WorMetLIZISLAND2_FD_187412 | JGI IMG/M metagenome (GOLD analysis project Ga0209367, IMG submission 187412) | Marine gutless worms symbiont microbial communities from Max Planck institute for Marine Microbiology, Germany - Olavius geniculatus... ... | reverse complement strand
GCATCAAGGTCACGTGGCCCGAACTCAAATGCATTGGTATACGCCGAACGCGCTTTGTCGACTTAGGGTAGGTCAACATTAGCGCCTATAACTTTGTTCGTAGTGGACGGAATTTCACAATTTTTTTTGTTCAACGCCGAAAGGATCGTTCTCGTCAACGCCGTTTAGATTATGTCGTTATCTTCATCGGTTCCAGAGATATTTGCGCTCAAACTCGAAAGTTGTCGTAAGTCGCACCGATTTTTGAATGTTTTTGCCCTCCCAAATTTTAAGGGGGGCCGTGCCCCCAAATAGTGTACTTGCGTTAACACCCCAATCTAGAGCCGCGTCAAATGCCAAAGTTTCGTCGGGCTACACCCCCTAACTCCGAAGTTATAAACGCTAATTTATCAAATTTTGAGCCAATTTTTGACCCCCCTTTGAAAAAAATTGTAAGGGGGGCCACCGTTCCCGTTGGGGGGTGCGCTAGTAAGACTTGGTGATTCTCTAGCGCGTGTAAAAATTTGGAGGCGCAGCACCCCCTAGAGGCCGAAATATGGTTTTCCGAAAAATGCGACTTAGGGTAGGTCAACATTAGCGCCTATAACTTGGTTCGTAGTGGACGGAATTTCACAAAATTTTTTTTGTTCAACGCGGAATTAACCCTGTTTGATAACGCCGTTCAGGTTATGTCGATATCTCTATCCAGTTTAGAGAAATTTGCGGTCAAACTCGAAAGTTGTCGTAAAACGTACTAAATTTTGGACGTTTTTTGCCGTCCCAAATTTTAAGGGGGCGGTGCCCCCAAATTTCGTACTTGCGTTAACACCCCAACCTAGAGCCGCGTCAAGTGCGAAAGTTTCGTGGGGCTACACCCCCTAACTCTCAAGTTATAAGCGCTAATTTATTGCATTTTAAGCCAATTTTTGACCCCCCTTTGAAAAAATTTGTAAGGGGGCCCCGTCCCCCGTGGGGGGTGCGCTAGTAAGACTTGGTCATTCTCTAGCGCGTGTAAAAATTTGGGGGCGCAGCACCCCCTAGGGGCCGAAATATGATCTTCCAAAAATGCGCTTTCGGTGAGTTTAATTCAACATCGAGATCTCCAAGGTTACTGGACCAAACTTCACCGGACTTGTTTCGCCTAACGCGCGAGGAATCGCTGTCGAACAAGTAACTCACCGATTTTGAATATCTTCATCCGTTCCGAAGAAATTGGCCGCCGAACTTCGAAGTCGACCGAAATCGGGCCAAATTTTGCATGTTTTTGGCCCCTAAAAATTTTTTGGGGAGGCTCCCCCAAAATTTCGGCTCGGGATTATAAAATTGAACATACTTAGGAGCATCGTGCAAAATTTTGCGGCGATCGGTTCACGGAGCTCGGAGATTACGCGAGGGAAAAAAATAAAAAAAATAAACCAGAGCAAAACTTAAGTCCTCTTCCGTAAGCGATAGACTAACAAAACACATCTGAGAGTTGCTTGGTCGTTGTTGTGTCTTATTATAATTTTTTTCTTACATAAACGATAAATACAATTAGTTGGCAACATACAAGCAAGAAAGCATTTTGTCACAAATGCAGCATATTTAAAATTTAACAGGTTGTTCGGAAGTACGAAATCGCAATGCGCTGATATAGTCAAGTTCTTTTGTGTTTTAGGGCCAAAAGGTCCTCCGGGCGCAACAGGCGGAACTGGTTTCGCAGGACACCCAGGCCCTCCGGGACCCATTGGACCATCGGGTCTACCTGGGCCTGCTGGTGAGCGTGGACCAATGGGTCCGTCAGGATTTGACTCACAATCTGGATTACCTGGACGTATGGGTCCAGTAGGCTTCTATGGAGCTCCGGGCGCAATTGGTATAAACACTGCTCGTGTTAAGCACTTAATCACAATTATTGAATAACTGCTGCGTTTATTGCTACTGTTACTACTAGGTACGTATGTTAATATGAAGCATGTGGTTTGGTGGAGTGGTGGTTAAAGCGTTGGGCTTGCGATCTAGAGATTGCGAGCTTGACTTCCGGACGGGTCGCTGTTAGGTAACAACTCTGGTCAGGTTGCTGACATACACACATGTTCATATCTTTTCATCAGGCAAAGATCAATTAACTGTTTAGCTACGAAAATTAACAGAATTAAAAAAATAGAGAACAAAGAAGAAAAACAGGTTAAGTGTATCTTCACATTTCTTCGTAGCGTGGTTTGTTCGTCGTCTGTTGTCTGTGCACCCAGCTTAAACTGTCTGGCGGATTTAGATACCTTTTTGGCAACTACACTTTTACATAAATAGTTAAGTAAGTAATATAGCTTAGCAGGCGCAGTTTAACAGATACCATGCGTCGCGATCTGAGTACCCAAACAAAAATGTTTTTAACAGCCGCACAACTGTTTACAGTTTTAATGCCAGTTTATCTTAGATGAGCTGCAGTGTCGTGCCACAGTTTTAGACCTGCAGCAGGAAAACATTTTTCTTCATAGCTGCTGTAGGTCTTTTTGACGACACCCTGTTTTCGAGTTAACAGAACGCAGCTAACGAAGACCGTCGGAGACCAGATGACAGTCGGCGGCCACGTAAACTGGAGCCATACCGGACAGTGACAAGTAGACCAGACCACGGTGGCCATCTTGAGGTCCACCCGACGCCGAACCGGAAGCCAATGCAGCTCCGTTCAAAGTGCAGCCGCATTGTGAACAGACTGCAGCCGTCGTGGGGTTCAGTACCACAGTCTGTCAAATTGACTTTGCATCCCCACGCCTAGGTAGGGAAAAAATTGAGTGTTGAGGTACAACACCGACAACTACCACAAAGTCCACAACAACGGCGGCCTGGTATTTGTCTACTGTGACATCATCAGTTGCCAGAAGAAAACGATCATGAGCGTTTCTACGTTCGAGTATCTGTGCGGTCTAATGTCAACTTCTACTGGCCACGTGGTAATGCTTATAGTGTCTACCGACCAGTAGCCAGACGTTGCCCGAGACGTTCTTCGACGAGCTGTCTGCGGTGTTGGAGCGCCTGTCAACGTATAAACTGTCCAATAGTCGTCTGCGGCGACTTCAACATGCACGTCGACCAACCGGAGGACGTCAACGCCGTGCGTCTAGAACAATTGCTGCAGTCGTTCGACTGTGGACAGCACGTCACTGAGCCGACACACGACGACGGCCACACGCTCGACCTGGTCATCACACGTCACGACACTGACATCTCTGACCTACGCATCGGTGCCATGATATCCGGTCATTCTTTTATCTTTTTTACACTGTGCGTCAAGAAGTATAGCGTCAACACACAGACGGTTAGTAGTCGGGCGTGGCGACGCTTGTCATTGGACGCTTTCACAGCTGATCTGGCTACGTAGCCATTGTGCTCCGATTTTTCCGCTCTTGGCGACATGCTGGTGGACAGTCTGATCCAGCAGTACCGAGTGACAATGACGGACCTCTTGGACCAGCATTGCTCAGTCGTACAGGTGCGTCGTAGAGCCAGGCCGATGACGCCGTGGTTTGATGCAAACTGCCGATCAGCACTCCGCCAGGCACGAGGAGTAGAGAGACGATTTAGGCGCCGGCGTATACAAATGACAACAAGCAAGACTGGGCCGCCAAACTGCAGACGATGCATTCCCTGTACGAGTCAAAAAACAACATGCACTGGGCATATCATTGATGTGTGAAGTTGACCAGAAAAGTTGCTGAAGAATGATTTAGTGAAACTGACTGGTAATCTAATTAGTCTCAATGAACTTGTGATAGATTTCGAAATGTTAGGTCGTCGGGTAAAAAACCGCGACATTAAGCCCTAGTACTGGCAGGAGGAGATTGCAGCAAGCAAAGGCAATAGGAAAAAAACTCTGAAAGGCACTTTATGGTGTTCTGGGAGAGACGCGGGTTGAGGAGACAATGGACCACACAGCCGACGACTTTGCAACCTTTTTCAATGACAAGGTCGCGTCGGTACGAGCGTCTACAGCCGCAAAGCCCTTGTTTGACGTTGCACAGAAAACGACGCCAACTTTAAGTGAATGGAGCACTGTCACTGTCGACGAGATTGACAAGCTCATTCGTTTTGCGCTAAACAACAAAACTTGTCAGCTTGACCCTGTGCCTACATGGTTGCTGAAAGAAGTGCGCGGAATTGCGTCGCCGTTCATCGCGTTGCTGTTCAATAAATCACTGGCAACTGTCTACTTTCCGTCCGCATTTCAGCAGGCCGTTGTATGCCTTCTGCTCAAGAAGAGTGATCTTGATGCCAGTGAGCTAACGAATACGGCCCGTGTCGAATTTGTCGTTTCTCTCTTAAGTTATTAGAGAGGGTCATCCATCGTCGACTTCAAGCCTTTTTTGACAGCAACGATCTGATGTCGAAGACCCAGTCTGCGTACCGCCTTTTCCACAGCACAGAAACCGCAGTCACCAAGATCTACAACGATATGCTAGTTGCAGCGGATGGTGGCCAGATGTCTGGTCTTTGTCTACTAGATTTGACAGCTGCTTTTGACATTGTGGACCACATTTTGCTGTTAGACCGACTTCAGCGTCAGTTCGCTCTGCGTGACAACGTTCTCGTACGGTTTCGGTCATATCTGTCGGAGAGAACATTTCAAGTAGTGTATGGTGGCAATGCATGGCGCACAGTTGCTATTTTTGTTTCGTCCCACAAGGATCGGTGCTTGGTCCGCGGCTGTTTATTAAACTTTATTCTGTACACTGCCGACCTTCCCGACAAAATCGACGAACATGGAATCAACTTTCACGCTTACGCCGACGATTCACAACTATATGTACTCTGTGATTGCTGCGACACAGCTCCAGCTGCTCCACTATTTGAACACTGCATTATCGACGTTGGTGACTGGATGTCCGCTAATCAATTGAAGCTCAACGCAGACAAAACAAAGTTGTTGTGGACCGGCACAAAGCACAGTCTTTCACTACGTGATGGTTGCGGTCCAAATCTGTGTCTTGGAAAAGACACCATCACTCCCAGCAAGCACGTCCGTGTTCTTGGTGTCACCATCTCGTCTGACCTCGGTCTGGATAAACATGTCAGCAATGTTTGTGCAGCGAAATTTTTTTAGGCTTGGTCAACTCCGTCGTATTCGAAGGTCATATGACTTTGACTTGGCTGCAACACTCGTCCATGCCTTTATGTTATCCGGCCTGGATTACTGCAATGCAATCTTCGCTGGGGCGCCAAAGAATGCAACAGACAGACTGCAACGAGTGTTGAACGCGGCCTCATGCATTGTCAGTGGCACACGGAAATACGATCACGGTCTTACGGCTCTATGCACAACGAGCTACATTGGCTTGACGTTCCGGACTCAGTGAAGTACAAGCTGGGTATGCTGATGTACCGATGCCAGCACAACCAAGCACCTCTGTACCTGATGGACCACTGCTCGCCAGTCTCTGACGTCGTTTTCCGACAGCGTCGGCGTTCGGCCAGCAGTCACCAACTTTCCGTGCCACGTCATCGGCTCTGCACTTACGGCCGTCGGGCTTTTTCTGTGGCCGTACCAACTGTCTTAAACTCACTGCCTGATGGTCTACGTAATCCGAAATGTTCTGCAGATATTTTCAAACAGTCGCTAAAAACCTTTTTGTTCTCGCAGTACTAGTGTGTACAGCGCATTAGAGGTTTTTAACGATAATGAGCTACATAAATTTACATTTGATATTTAACATTTGATTGGCAACCTTCTAATACGCCACCAGATGATATCATCAACTGGCAATTGGATTTTGTTCTATTGCTGCTGCTAGTTTGTTGAATATTGTTGAATATCGTTTTCTGTGTGATTGCAGGTCCGGCAGGTCCCCCAGGTTTCAGAGGTAGTCCAGGTGCGACTGGTGTGCCGGGAACGATCCGCATAGGTTTGTTCAACATCGTGTCTTACGTCACTAATTACTGATTAATTGCAAACAAGTATTTTATCTTACTAGTCTTTGTCTCATGACTCGTGTCGTCTTCATGTTTTTACTGCAGTGTCTACAGTCTCACTCAAAGCAAGCTTGACGATTGAAACGCGCTGTGCGTCTGTTTATGATACGTGCGTTCACGCAGAACACACGGTTATCACGATATATTTCAAGACGGCCTATTCTGCCTCGTTACATTCCCTGAAACGTATACGTGTAATTGCGTGTAGAATGATTTATGAAAGGGCGGTGACACGAATTTGGAAACATCAGTTGCTCAGCTTTGTACTGCAACAGCAATACTAAAACCTAATTGCTTAAGCTGTGTTTAATGTGATTTTAAATCACAATGTATTAAAGAAATGTAACCAACTTAATTTTAGTGTGTACAATTTTAATAAATGTGCATTTTTGCGGCAACAACACACGACGTAGAGTTCTGTAACTGCATATTTTTGATGCCAATGGCACAAATTGTACACATAGTTTGTATGTTGATGTATTATGGCTGGTGATATGTGTGTGCCTTGACAGTTTTTGGGCCGCAGTGAGTGCATCCTTATGCCTTGCGTGCTCCAGTTCTGCTGAACATTGTTATTGTTTTATTAAATGTTTCCTTGAACAAATAAACAAACAAGCAAACAAACAAAACAACTGCTTAATAGCTGACTGTTGTTTATACGCCATTAGTTAAAATCAAATCACTTTTACTTGTCCTAGGAAATAATGGAATTTGAGTGGCTACATAAATAATATTTAAAATTATTTGCGTTCAATCTGTAGTGAAGCACAGTGAGATAGTAGTGGACAGCATCCGTCCATTGTACGGTCCATTGTCCGGCGGTACACGAGTGACCATCACTGGTCAGTATGTTGCTGTGTCCACCATCTCAGTCGTTCTCATCAGTACATCCACAATAAGCCCAGACACTAACAGGTTTTTGTTTTTTACCTATGCATTAAATAAACAAACACAGTAGCATTATGAATATCATGAGTTTTTTGTTAACGCCGCCGCGCGAAAGTGTCTGTAAATGTGTTGTTGCCTGTTTTTACGCACGACAGCAGAATGCTTAGCGCGTCTTAGCCATGGCCTGGGCGTCTGCCTGTCTGTAAGTGTGTGTCCATGTGTGTCACACTCTGCGATTGTATTAAAACGAACAGGATCACGAAATTTTCACTTGGGTTATCACAAGAACTTTAGTTTCTGGCGACGAAATATCTTGCCCCTGTGTGAGAAGGTTCCCCTCGAACGAGAGCGTCAAAAAGGGATATCCCCTAAAACGTTATTTTGCTGCTATTGGCTCGTCTAATGTGAAAGCGGTTGCAGATAGGTACAGACATGTTGCTTGTTTTAACAAGCACTGGTAACGAACTTTTTAGATTTGTTAACATCGATGATCTATTGACCTTGAACGAACTTGAACCCCGAAAAGAAAGGTTTTAGTAAATTTTTCGCAATTTTTGGCTGCAGCACACATTTCAAGAGTAAATTGCGACGAAGTGGTCATAAATAGACCAAGACAATTTGCGCATAAAATTTTCAGCATTGAACGTAAAATTTATTTTTTTGTTACTGGCAGCTTTAGCACGAAAACAGCTGCAGATAGGCACAGACATGCTGCTTATCATAACAAGCGCTAATGACGAGTTTTTGAACGATGTTAATATCGATGACTTTGAATGATAATGAACCCTAAAATAGAAGTTGTTGGTGTTTTTTTGCAATTTTTGGCTGCAGCGCACATTTCTAGAGTAAATTGCGCTAAAATGCCTGGAAATAGACGTAGACAACCTGCGTAAGAAATTTTTAGCATAGAACGCACATTTTTAACCATCTAAGTTTCGACCTTTTACATTCAAGTAGTCTTCCGTACGGAGGCTTTAAGTTTGGATACTTCTTCAAGATGCAATGTTATTTTATTGCACGCTGTACATTGATTGCTCATATGGCAGGACGAATGCTGTGGCGCGTCACGTGAGCCTTGCTCAAATTACTTGTTGTTTATTTGTCTCCAAAATTGGTCGAATGTTTTAAATCTATTTAAATAAAATTGTTGGAATGCTGTGCTTATCTAGCAGATTATGCTGGCAATCCGCATGTTTTTTGGTATCCGGATGACCTCCAGGTGCAAGAACTTTCTACTATTCTTCATTTAAGCCCCTACTCTTGCGATTAGACATAAAACAACCATTCGTAATGAGTTCTCAATGGATATTCCTGAATTGGTATTCAGTTTTTCTAGTTTACGCATAAAACATAGGATTCTTTGTGCTAATGGGACACGAGTGAAATTTTTGGTGTTATGTTAGAGTTAGTCTCAGAATGTTTGTTTTTGTCGCAGCAATGAGGTGAACTCGGTAGTGGTGACGACTAAACCAGCCAATAACTCTCTGCTCAATCAGCCGCTTTCAGTGTCATTTCTACTCAGCGACGGTTTGCCGCTTCATACCAGCCACAGATTCGTCTACCGACTGGATCCAACGTTCACGGACATCACGCCGCTAAACCACCTTATCGTGTGCGTCGAAGACATGCATTATTAGTGACGATATGAATTGTACTAAAATGTGTCATTATCAGAAATGATATGAACCCTATAAGTAAAAATTGATATATACCGTGGGCCATAAAAACGTGGCACTTTCATTTTGTCCATGTCTTTGCCAATTGTTGACCGACTTTCAAAATTCTTTTACTGGCACACTCCGCAGGCAATTTGCAATAATGTGATTATTACACTTCCCACCACATGGTTAATGCTTCTCTACACTACCTTGTGAAATATAAATGTAAGCAAAAACTAACGATAATTGGACAAAAGTAAACAGCCACGTTTTTTTCTGGCTTACCCAGTATGATGCATATATTGCACCTCTAATTATCGTTAGCTTTTTTCTACCCCTACTGGCTGTGTGCTAGTTTTGTTCTACATAATTTCCGGTTTATGTTAAAGGCCATATGCAGCACCGTTGTAAAGGCGATTAGCTGTTTCAATGATAAATGTCACATTTTTGAAGCGTCCTATACTTAATTGTTAAGTGACTATTTTATTTCTTTTAAAGCCTAAGTTTATTTATCTTAGCGCATATATTACTAAAACGGAGGGTAGACACAAAACTAGTATTTTTTGTTTGTTACACGTTTGTACGTTTACAGCGGTGGCACGAAGGTTACGGTGACTGGCAGTAAGTTAGATTCAGTCGCTAATCCACGCATCAGTCTTACCGTTGTTATCACCAACATCACTAAAACAGCCAAAAGCAGTTCAGAGGTAATGTACACGTATTAATATTTTGCAACAGACTGTTCTTTTTGTAAAAAAACATACATACATAAAAGTACAGCTGATGGCTTTATACTAGGCCTAAGTGATTTTTTAACAAAACAGTTATTATTTTAAAAAGCAAGAAATATGAATATGTTTTGGAAAAACCGTAAAAAACATTATTCTTTTACATAATCAATTGTGACAAGAAATTTGGCGAAAGCCAAACTCAGCGCTGTTGTTGTTGCAGACTCCAAAAAAATGATACATACTTGTCCACGAACATATATTTGTGAACACTGTGGCATTTGAATTTGTCCCCACCATCTTTCAAAGCTTTTATTCTTGGCATTCACCTTTCTCTTTTTGCAATTATGAAGAGTCCAAGGTAATACATTTTCTATGGGCATTTTTACTACAGGTAATGTTTCGTTGCTTTAACGGCATTGTGTTTTTGTTTTTTTTTGTTTGAGGTTATAATTCAAAGTTTTTGCAATACAGCAAAGAATGGCACTAACACTGTTTGAAAGCGGTTTACGTTTTGCTAACACAAAAGCATAGTTACGTGTTCGTACAAGAAATTTGAGCTAATGCTCACGAGACACGCGAAAGCCTATAGCAGTTCCAATTTAGTAGTTTAGCTGAAAATTGGGATGTTCACGCTAAGTTAATATACAAATACCAAATTCTCTATCTGGATCGCATAACAAAGTAGCGTGGCGCCACCTTGTGAATAATATAGACTTGTGTCGCAGCCCGAAATCGCCAAAAAATCCATTAAACCCCTATTTTAGCGTTTAAGGTCATTCAAGGTCATTGAATTCGGCGCCAATCGAGAGCCAGTGAATGACTTCTTATTAGTGATTAATAGTAACCTAGGCTCTATCTCGCACTGTTATTGAGATACAGCGACTTATTGGTCAAAAATCGCAAATTTTGCCCACCCCTTTTTCATTTAGCGCATCGTTCGGGATGACCTCCTTTGAATTTATGTAAAAGCTTTATGGTTCCTAAAACTTGAGTTTTCCAGGCAGCCAACGGTGAAAATTTGGTGATCCCATCTTGCACCGTTTTTGACTGATCCACCCGTGTGACGGACAAACAGACAGACAGACAGAATTGCGATGGCTAAAACGCGCTGAAAGCAGTAGCTGCTTTCGCGCGTAATAAAACACTGAAATAAACTTGAACTCGTTTATAATTTTGTAGCCGTGCAAGCACATTGAGAACAGTCCAAAAGGCAGCAGCATACTTTGTCAAATGCCAGCTGTGATCCTTCCCCGTGACTTGATCAAAAAACTGGAAGAAAGTCAGTCTGGAAAGATCGATGGCACACAGGGACCTGGAGTTGCCGGCTACTTGCCTTCGGTTGGAAATGCTCGTGTCGATGTTTACGTTGGATTAGAACTGGATGGAGTCAAACTTTATCAGAACATCACGTCTATGAGACCGGATATAGCGATGCAGTTTGCGCTGAGGCCTGTCATTCTGTGTCAATCTGACGTTCTCACGTTTGAACCGGACAAAGACAACACCATCACCATACAGGTATTATAATTGTGATAAAACTTTGTTTAGTCAGTACAAACTAGCTAGAGGTTATTGACATCCCGGAAGTAGTTGATTAAAATTAGGCAAGTGTTTTGTGTAATAAGAATGGACTTATTCGTCGTAAATAACAGATACTGGTCATTATGTTTTAATTGGTGTAATTATACAGTAAACGATTGATGCTTTCGGTCAATATGTTTCGAAGTAACCAAAAAATTTTTAATTTTTATTAAATCGGTCTTTTTGCATTGGGACTGAATTTTCGTAAATATTTTGTAATTGTAAGGTAATATGTATTATTTAGTATTAATTCTATACAAGTTAAATTAAGGTGCCTTGCCAATTGTCACACTGTATTAAGTTTTTAATAGCATATTTTTGAAGTTAGCATTTTCGGGCAATGGTAAAAAGAGGTTTAATGTTGCTCGACTGTCCTTATAATGGGCGACGAATGCCTACTAATTTTCATTCAACTGATGTATACTAGGGGTAACCGGTCGGTTCATCACCGGTCGATTAACCACAGGTCGATTCAACACGGTCAGTTCATCAGTGTTATGATAGGCAAAATATACCGTAGGTATATTAATAAATAGATAAATTGATCGTATGTTTGTCAGGGAGAACATCTACAACGTGGCAGTCGTCTGGAGGACTTTGACATAAGACTAGGCGACTCTGCGTGTGTTCCCGTGTCACTAACTGACAGTCAAGTCGAGTGTAGACCTCCCACAAACAAACCCAACAAAAACCTCAACAACACTAACTGTCACGATGACACGCTCTCTATGCATGTTTGTATACACCTGTTGCAAATTATTTTACTACGATAATCAATTACAGTCTATCTTATATGTCTACATTTTGCACTGTTATACTTTTTTTTGCTCAGCTGATTTGGAAAGTCGGTATTTTTGTACTAATTACGCATATTATCTATTGAAGCCACGACTGTGCATTGTTTTAGTTTTTAAAGAAAGTTCGTTGCACAACTGTTTGAAGTTCTAGACTTTTTACTTGTCATTTTTTTTCAAAATCAATTTTAGGTTTACAATTACGTTGCAACTGCTTCTGTACAACGTTGCAGATACTGATCGGCAACGCTTACTATAACTGTTCGTGCATACGTTACGTGACTCCAGAAAGCGAGAGAGACATGTCGATCGTCATCATTCTGTCGGTCGGGTTTGGTGTGTTACTCATACTCATCGTCATCACGGTCGTCGTCGGCATCGTGTGCGGCTGCGGAAAATGTCGCAACAGAGCAAGAGAAGACGCTAATGCCTTTTACGTCGACGGAAACAATTACACCGAGTTCGGCCAGGACGACACGGACAGACAGTTTGACGCAATGCCAGCCGCTGAAGCCAATGCGTATTGTAGCCCAGGTCCCACCGAGCCCGAAGAACCGAAAGAGTACACAAGTCTGGGTGCAGTGGGTCCGCCCGAACCATCCAATGATAGTCCGCCGTATTACTTTCCACCCGAAAAAGATTACAAGTGTTGACTCTATTAATATTCGGGTGCTGTTAAAAAATTGTCGTCATATCTCATATAGTAAAACTTGCTGAGTTTTCTCTCACCCATAACGCAGGGGCGCCAGAGTGATTTTAACATTTATTAACCGATCATCAAATACACCGTGTCTCAAAAAACTGTGCCACTTTTATTTTTTTTAAATAGCGCCGTAGAACATTGACCGATTTTGATAATTTTTGGCACGCCAAATCAGAATACAACTTGACGTAAAAGACTATAGTTTTGGTTACTTCACTTTAATACTGTCGCTACGCTACCTCGTGAAATGCTGAAGTCGCAGTTTAGCCGTTTACAACAATAAATTCATACTGGATAGCGCATGCATCGGCTCAGAAAATCACCAAAACCACAAAATGACTAAAAATCTGCAAGCTATTTAACACTAATCGTATTGATATTAAGACTGTACGTCGACGAAGTGAAATAACGCATCAACAGCGAGTGAGCCGCTCTGGGTCATCGGTTATTGAACGTGTTGTTGGCGAGTGGTGTCAACGTCCACCGCTTGCGTTCGTGCTGGAGAAGGACATTTTAAGCACCTGCTGTAATAAAGATGATGTGATGTGGCACGTGTAACTTTTTGAGAGATGATAATTGTCACTTGTGTTTGTTGTTAATCAGTTAATCATTTTTGAGCCGATGCATGCTCTACCCAGTATAAATTCATTGTTGTAAACGGCCAAACTACGACTTTTAAATTTCACAAGGTAGTCTAACGACAGTATTGACTTGAAGTGGCTTAAACAAAATTGGTTTACGTCAAGTTGTTTCTGAATTTTGTATGCTAAAGATTATCAAAATCGGCCAACGTTTCACAAAGTTATTCAAAAACCAAAAGTGGCACAGTTTTTTTGAGACACGGAGTATTTTTACTTCTTTTTATGACTTTGTAAAAAATAGGACATTTTATATAGGTGTGCAACAAGATAAGTATTAATGCGTTTTATTAGACGGCCGATTAATTAGTATAATAAAAAGAGCAGCGAATATGTTGGCTTACCTATTATAAAAATGTTTAGAGTGTCTCAATTCTCAACCACCATAGTGATTTGCAGATTCAAATCCAACGTCTCAATGCTAAGGTTTTTATGACAATGTGTTTACTGTTACACTTAATTCGCAAAAAAATACAAATGTTTCGCTGGCACTTTTTTTCTGTTGTGGATAAAATGGAATTAAATCATGGCAAATATTCTATCTGTGTTTTCGACTGGTATTCACTGGTCTGGTGCAGGTAATTGACAAAACTGGAAATTTAAAGCAGAGCCAAACGTATGTCTGCCCGGCGCCGTAAGTCCGATTGGGAAAGGCATTTAAAGAAGGTGAAATTTCCCTCGTAGCAAAGTCACGTGGCCCGGACTCAAGTGCATTAACATACGCAGAACGTGCAGTGTCGACTTATTGTGGGTCAACATCCACGCCTATAATTTTTTGTTAGTAAGTCAAAGTCTACCATTTGCCACCGAATTCAATGACCTTAAATGACCTTGAAAGTAAAATAAGGTTTTTTTATGGATTTTTTTGCGATTTTCGGCTGCGAGACACATTTCAAAAGCGAATTGCGCCGAAATCAATTGAGCTAAATATGGAGAAGCTGCATATGCAATTTTCAGCATTAAACGTCGATTTTAACGGTTTAAGTCTCAATTTTCTACGTTTAAGGAAACCTGCGCACGGGGCATCAAAAAGCAGTACTTCCGTAAAAGTCGTTATTTTATCGTTGTTGGCCAGTTTTTCGTCAAAACGGTTGCAGATAGGCATGGGCATGCTATATTATCACAACAAGCACTAGTGAGGAGCTTTTCAGTCGTATCAACATCCGTAACCTTGATAGACCTTGAACTTCCAAAATAAGGAGTTTTTATTAATTTTTGCGATCCTTTTGCTGCAGCGCACACTCCAAGAATAAACTGCAGTGAAATGGCTGGAGACTGACAGTTTGCGAACAGGAACAGCTATAGGCTTTCGCGCGTCTCGTGAGCATTAGCTGAAATTTTTTGTCTATCCGTCTATTTAGCCATAATTTGAAAATGTTTCCTTTGCAATGCATCTTCCACATTTTTGTACCCAAAAAGCCTCGACAAAGCGCTAATTACTCGTGTAAAAAGGTTCCACAAAGACCTACCCGTTAGCCAGGATGCACCTGTTACATACATACAGACAGACGACAATCCGTGCCATAAACACGCGCAAAACACCCCAAATAGCCAAAAGAAAAGTTCACCACGAATGTTGTATAAAGAACAACCAAACAAGATGATAGTTGCATAATCGTAACCGAATGGGCTAATTTTGCATCAGCATTACTAGGCCTACAACAAAAGGGTCTCTGGGAAATCTCTTAATCAACCCTTCGCTGGCTTTTTCGCTCGCTGTGCTGCAATTAGAAGTAAGTTTACGAGCGTCGATGACAACATAATATTAGGCTAGTAGCGACGGAATCACGCACTACATAACAATATAAACACACTAACACGCATCTCAAGTCACGGGCCTTCTCACGCATCGTGATCATAAACCAGCGTAGACCGTAGCTTATAAAAGGTAAGCCTTATTTACTTTCTGATAATTTTGACAAATATGAACCAATTTTATTACTTTGTAACTAATTGCAGACTAAAGTGAAATAAATCAGACCAGATCACCTGAAATCTGCTTCTGCGTTACCGCGTAACTTTTTGTTGTCAAACTATAAAAATTTTAATAACAGACAGAATAATGTGTGCGATTTCAGCCGTTGGTTCTGATGCTGAAAACATAAGCATTTACATTCGGTAGCGTTGTTTTTATCCTACGGGCTTTATGTTACCATTCTGCTACGTTCACACGCTGGCTGCGCGTCAAAGCGTGCAGAATCATATGATCAACTACTGCAAAGTCTCAATGCTTTATGTCGCACCGTCACGACACCAAATACCTCACACTACCGTGTGAACTAAACGGGAGCACAAACACGACAACTCTCGCGATCGTTTTTACTTTCTGTGCGCAGAAACTGCAGAAGCAAAAACCACCTTCTTGTCGCAAGTTGACATCATTGCAGGAGCACTAAGTATAACTAAAACTTAACAACTGAACTTTATTTCGTACTTCTAAGTCAATTCTAAATGTAACAGCATTAGCCTATTTCGTTGTCACATTACCTTCTTACACGCCATAAGTTTATCGTGTTACAATCACACCACTAACATTGCAATAGTAGATACGGTGTCACGACACAGGGTGGATCAAAAAAGTAAACTTCAAACTTTTGTCCATAAATATTGACTGATTTCCAAAATTCTTTCACAAGCACATGCTGTAGCAATATACAGCAAAGTCATTACTAAATATTTTACAACACGTGACTGGCAGCGGGAACACCCAAGCTTCTCTGCGATGAACTTGAGTCTGCAAATATCTCCATTATGGGGCTCCACGAAATCTGTTGCCGTTATGCGTAGTAAACTACAATTAGGCCTACAGTTAATATTAAGGTTAGGGTTTAGGCTAAGTATTAGAATTAACTTATTTCAGACATTTATGTGACAATAATGCACATCTTAACTAAGCGTGTAACATTGGTGATAAATTCGAGGCTGCTGCAGCAGGCAAGCACTCAATATGCCGCCTGGCGCTACCCGCGATTCCCTATAGTTCGTATGGCTGAGGTTGCCAGTTGGCCGCATGCCGCGGCGTGTACCGCTGCAGAGACACGGCTTTAACTGGTGCCGGATAAATATCTTGTGTCTTACTTTTTGGCTCACCCTGTAATATTCATCGCTTTTATACTGTCACGCAGTGCAAGAACACGTAAGCTTTTCACGGTCATCGAGACCACTTTGCCTGTCGACATCACGTCATTCATAGCTGCACTAGTTTTTAATTATACTTACACCGAAGCAAACTGGAAAAGACGACCTTAACCATTATGTACGTATCAGTAATTTGTGATTTAATCCTTAACTAAACCCTAACTAAATTTTACAACCCTGCAAATGCTGCAAAACAGTATCCTTGCCAAAATTACTACGAGAATTATTTACCCCAGATAGCACCGATGGCTCAAATTTGGGGTCTTGGCTCATGGACTATACGTTTAAAAAGACTTACTTATGTTTCACAGTTTTATCTCAGATTTTTTTAAGTTTAAAGCTGCTGTACCGCGCGGCATGCGTTACACAGTTAAATTACCGTAAAACTCGGTCAATGTCAATGTTTGGTAAAATCATGAAATTATAACGTTCCGAAACTTATTTGTATGCCCTGAAATTGCGATAAATGCTGGTATTTTGAACGGCCATGCATCACATTGTCATGAAAAAGCTAATACGGTATAGACATAGCATTGACAGCACAGAATGGTCAGCGCCACGGCGACGGTTTGCATTTTCGTTTAGCTGCTATACCTAACCAATGCAACCAGTTAACCGATTTTCTGTATAATATTGGTATCAATTAAATCGTACTTACTTCATTTAACACACTTTCAAACGGTGCATTTTTAGGCAAATATAAGTTACATTGATTGCCTGTTATAGCATATGTTGTAGCCATAACCGATGTCACTACAAAAAACAGGAACGAAATCATGCTGACCACCACTCATCTGCTATCAGCAGCTGTACATGTAATTCTGATAACAATGACGTTACAACAGATGAATGCACAACCAGGTAACATGGCTCTGAATACTACTTATATCATTTTGTCGCTGCTGCAAATCTTTGTTGACTGTTATAATGTGAACAAAATAGTTTTTATTTCTTGTCTGTCCAATCCCTCACCAATCCCTATTTCCACGCCTGCTGTCCCCATCCCCATCCCCTTCCCCATCGTTATTTGGATGAAAATGATTGCCGCTAATTATCCGCACATTTTACTACTTTTGGTTACTAATGTACTGCAAATTGATAACGTTTATAAACTCCACAGTTGAACAGTCAAGCACAGAGTTAATCATCACAGTAAATGACTAGCGCTCAGTTCATTTCACTAAATACAATATGTAGACTTTACTCTAGCTGCAGAGAATATAGACCTTCCTTTTTGTCCTTCCCCTATCCCTTCTTTTTTTCTTTTCCCTCCCCTTTACTTTTTCCTTACCCTTCCTCTTTCCCCCTTTTCCTTTCCTTTTCCTTTTTTATTTCTATACCCTTTTCCTTTAATTTTCTTTTTTTCTCCTTCCCTTTTTCCCTTTTCCCTTCCTTTTTCCTTTCCACTTTCCCTTTTTCTTCCCTCCCCTCCCTCTTTCTCTTTCTCTTTCCTTTTTTCCATCTTTCTTTCGTAACCGATGACGTCACGTGACCTCAAAAAGTCAAATTTAAATTCAAATTCAAATTCGTAACCCCATTATTTTTGAGGCGCCATATCACAGGCTGAACGGTAGTTCAAGCCCAGTGTTAACGGCGACTTCTCTTTCTTATGGGAAAGCCAAAAATTCGACCCCCCCACAGAATCAAAATCCCTGACCCGATTGAGATCAAATTTGGCACGGTTGATAACGTCGGCGAGAGGACCCGTCATGCAAAATTTTATGCAAATCCCTCCAAAAGGGGCTTCCCGGCAAATGGGTGAAATATACGCAAAAATTTTTGTAGCTGTACATATACCTTTTTTTCAGAAACTCACCTACAGGTCAGACTTTTAGGCGGATTTTTGTGCGCGATGGCTCAAACGACGCGGTCTCGCGCAAGAATGTGCCTTTTGAGAGAGTTAAAAAATTTGAAATTAATATTTAACGTATTTATTCAAAAAATTCAAAAAAATTACAATGGGGCTTATGGGGAAAATTAAACAATTATTAAAACGGTCATAACTTTGGCTGTGTATAAGATAGAGTCGTAATTTTTGGTCCTAGGTATGGTGTTCGGGGATGGCCAATCTAACGGTGTTATTTAATTTTACCCCGGATCCTCCCTGG
>Ga0209367_1005122_pt1 | contig 18164 bp, 10 predicted proteins | sample WorMetLIZISLAND2_FD_187412 | JGI IMG/M metagenome (GOLD analysis project Ga0209367, IMG submission 187412) | Marine gutless worms symbiont microbial communities from Max Planck institute for Marine Microbiology, Germany - Olavius geniculatus... ... | reverse complement strand
GACAGACGAGACCGGGTTGCACACATCTGCCAAGTATGACGGCGCCAGACCATGGAGGCACTTGAAGGTGATCATCGCCAGCTTGAAGGTGATTCGCTGGCGAACCGGAAGCCAGTGAAGTTGACGCAGAACTGGAGTGATGTGGTCAGACTTCTTAGTTCCGGTCACGACACGCGCTGCTGCATTCTGGACAGTCTGCAGTTTCGTCAGCAGGCCTTCACTGATCCCGTACAGCAGACTGTTGCAGTAATCAAGACGACTGCTGACGAATGCACAAGCCGTGATGGTTTACCTGTCGCCAATGTTTGTAGTAACCACTTGATAGCAACACAATCGGGAGTTGAACTCCTTTGATGTCAGTTCAACGTTCTAAACGTTATGCCGCCGAGTCACCTTATTCACTTACTTACTTGATTACTTACTTACTTACTTTCTCACTTATCGGTCTGTACAGGCAGACCAAGTTGGACGAGGCGTTGCTGTCGTCAGGACGTATCTCTGACGCTCTCCAAGCACTGATGGAATGGCTTGGAAAAGCTGAGAGCTATCTGACTGAAGATCAACCTTTACTTGGTGACCTTGATACTGTTACTATGCTGCTGGAACAACACAAGGTATGACCAGTACGTAGCCCGTCAAGAGCCACAGCAGGGCTCTGGGAAACATTTTTCAGAGCTTTTAAGTTTACAAAGTGGAATAATGTCTAAGGAGGGGCTGCGCCCACTCCCTACAAAATTTTGCGAACGTTCTGGTTTTCATAAAATTTCTGTTGCAAACTGACGGTGTTTTAATGCCCTCATTTAGCTGGACAGAGAATTGTGTGGACGGGTAGGATTTGTGCTAGAATATTGATGTTGAGATTTAGATGTAATGTTAATTTATCCATTTGATATGTTTATAAGTTGTAAGATTCCGAACAACATGGGCAAGTCTTATGACAGCTAAGCCTATACCCCATAGCCCATAAATTACTAGTCATTTTCAGTCTCACAAACATGGCTGAGTTGATTTGAGCACACATTAAGTTAGCAACTTGCTCAAGATTGCTCGCCAGTGACCCATGGTCGCAGTGAGAATTGAACCGCAACTGGAAGTTACTAGTCAACACCAGCCGCTAGGACACGTGCACTTACACAGACTCTTTGGCGTGAACAACTTGCCCAGAGTTGTTACTTTGTAGTCACTGGACCAGTCGGGAGTTGAACTTGGGATCTCTCAGTCACGAATCCAACGTCCTAACCGCTGACTACCAAGCCACCTATCCGCTACCGTTGTTGTTGTTGTTGTTGTTGTTGTTGTAGTAGTAGTAGTTTTTTCAGCAGGAGTTGTTGAGTCTGGCAATAGTTGAGGCTATCTAAATTTTTGTGGTACACAACAACAACAAGAACAGCAACTACTACCACTACCTACTTCTACTACTACTACTAGTACTATTGCTACTACTACTACTGATGTATTAATTTTGTTGTTGCTGCTGTTGCTGTAGTTGTTTCAGCAGGAGCTGTCCAGTCGACAGGCAATGGTAGAGGCTATTCAAGGCTCTGTGCTGGACAGTACGGACTCTGCAGTCAGCAGTCAGATTGAAGCACTAAACAAATCTTGGCTGGAAGTCAACCGATTGTCTGACCTACGAGATGCCAGACTCCACGAAGCACTCGTTCTCGTAAGTTCTTCAAAAGACAAGAAGCCCTGCTGTCGCTAGGGTGGGCCGACTGTACCGCCTAAATCCTATATTGGAAGGCCAGCATTTGACTTCTAGTGGCGGATAGAAAGCGATTTCCTAGAGTTACTGCAGTCCCATACACGCTGTGGTGACGCTGCTATATCGAACTCTACAATTAATGCTTAGATACAATACGGTAATTTGTCGCAGGCGGGTGATGGCTGCAAGCAGCTACTTTGCATTTAAAATTGTGGCCAAAGCACTGCAGGTAGAGATATGGTTACTATAGACAGCCTCTAGGAACTCGTCATTGCCTTATCCAATGGTACCATTGCAGAATTCCTACGATGTATGGTTTAGCCACAATATATGCATCACAGACAGACAGACGACACATCGTACCCAAGGATCGACCTAACGGTCGGCCAATAATTTCAAATACAATTGAGTTTTATTTCAGTCTCTTTTGCTGAGAACGATGAGCAGGGATTTAACTTTTACCCATAAGTGGGTGGTACGAAATCTTATCCCGAGGGGTGTATTCGTCTTGAGGTAGAGGTGTTTAGTGTTTAACCCCCTTCTTTGTAGTTCTTCATCTTGAATGGCTGACCCCCATTATGAAGAGCTCTGGTTTTGAAATGTTGACAGAAGATTTAAGGCGACAGAGATGTCTAATCTATAGACATTGTATTGATGCATCAGTTGAACTTGAACTTGAACATCGCTGATAAAACGAGTATAAAAAATAGTGTGTGATAAAATATTGATTGACTGGTTGATCGACTGGCTGCTTGATCTTGTGAATCAGGCGGAAGAGTTCAACGACGCAGTTCAAGTGGTTCGTGACTGGTTGCCTCAGGCTGAAACTGAACTCAAATTCCGAGCAATCTCCGAGGACGAGGAGGGAATACTGCAGCTGATTGAGAAACATGAGGTTGACTCCGCAATCATGTGTAATAATTATGTGCTTTTAACTTTTGTTTTTAACACTCGGGAACAGTGGATTATTCTATTCTGTTACATAGAGTAACGTAGCAGCACGTATACCAGGAGCACATTCAGAGCACTGATGAACTTCGACAGCGTCTGCTAACCGTCTGGAATGATCTTGACCAGCAGTTCATTGACAGTGCTGTCAACCAGTGGAGACGTCGTCTGGAAACCTGTGTGAGAGAAAAGGACGGACATTTTGAACATACGCTCTACACACAGCTTACTTTGACTCTTTCTTGTTGTTGAGCATTAAAGTGGGCTACTGTGACCACTGGCTTCAAGTGTGCTGTTTTGTGCGGGTTTGAATTTCTCTGGTAGTGTATAGACATAGTTTGGGGCAAAGGTGTAAATTTTGTAACACCTGTATCGAGCATTTATTCCTGTTTCCACTGACAAAAGAAGTGTAAAAATATGTCAAGGAATAAGGGAATTATGGCCTAGAGTAAAGTGGCATCTTTTTATTCACCATGGTGTAGGCTATAATAGACAGACATATAACAGCCAGAATGGAAGTAGCACAATATCAATTTTTGACAATTTTTTGATAGTGAGACAGAGCTACTGTTTTTTTTAAAAAAACTTTGTGTTTTGTGTGTTCTGTATGCAGATATTCCAGGCCGAGTTGCGAGAGCGTCAGCCTGAGATCGAGCGCATAACGTCACTAGCTGATGAAATCCTGACCGCCTGCCACCCCAACGCCGTCCGCTTCGTGCGCTACTACCTGACCATCACCCAGACGCGCTGGCAGCAGGCCGTTCACCGCTCCGACCAACGGGCCGCAAGGATGCACGACGCGCTCAGAGCCGCCAGAGGGACGGCAGCCCTCGTGGACGAGCTGGTGTCCTGGCTGAGCGAAGCACAGGCCTTACTGATGGCTAAGGACAGGGACACCATCTCAGACGACCTAACCGTCGTACAGGCACTACTACAAGAACACCTGGTGTGTAGTAGTAGTAGGAGTAGTAACAGCAACAGGAGTGGCAGTTGTACCAGTAGGCCACTATACCTACAAAGGCACATAGGTGTGAACAACTTGCCCAGAGTTGTTACTTGGTAGCCCAACTAAACTCGCTACCAGGATGTCACAGATACAACACTTTAACCACTTAGCCTCCAAGCCAACGTGTAGTTGTAGTAACTGTTGTAGTAGTATTAGCATTACAGCAGCAATAGAAGCAGGTGGCGTAGCATAGTGGTTAGAATGTCGGTCCTGGCCGGCGGACTTTCCTTATCCTGCGCTAGACTGATGAATGGCTGTTTGACCACTTTGTGGGTACGGCGTCCGCTATCAGTCAATCAACAAGGCCAACTCAGCCTGCCATCCCTCCGGGGTCGATTAAATGAGTAGTAACCCATTATATGGGTTACGGAAGGTGGGGAGCTTTGTACAGATGACTGGGCTGCCTGGCCGGCCGGTGCGCCAGCATGTGTTTGCAGGCTGCACGCGGCGGCTGTGCGATCGACGGCCCTGGTTAGTGACGAAAAGCGCATTAGAGGTGTACGTCGTACACGATGATGCGCTATACAAATTGACAACCTTTACCTTTCAACCTTTACTTTTATCTGGAATTCATTAGCCAGTATCCTGGCAATTACAACTAGTGATTAGTTAACACAGTGTAAAAAAATTGTGCGTTGCTCTTTTAATTCATCTGAGAGCTATGACATATGGGATCACCCAGTGTTACCTGCCACTCGACACAAATGAATGTGCCCCACCCCCCACTCGATTTACCTACCCCAGACATTATGCAGCATTTATTTTTCATGTCCATCATCGTCGTTGTCATAATTCTTGGAAAGTACCCCAAAGATGTCAGAAATTGCACAACTACTACTACTGCTACTACTACTACGGTTCTTGTTGTTATGATGGTGGCAGGAATTCCATGAGGAGTTGTCAGTGAAGAACAAGGAGATGGAGCACGTGACTATGTCGTCATCTGGACGCCAGTTATTGTCTCCGGGAGGTGGTGTAAGTGATAATTCGGTGGCGGATGAAGCTATCGTCATGCTGCACAACAAATGGCGCACTGTCTGGCGGCTGTCTGTCGAACGCAAGAAACTTCTCCAGGACATTTTTGATCACCTCTTAGAGGTTCGTCAATTCGTTGGAATTGTTAGGCTTGTATGTATTGTTGTGTTTTGCCCTTTTCCATGTGCACCAAGTGAACTTTTAAATGCCGCAGCATGCTAGAAAGAGACCAATGCAAGCCGTTGCCTGTGAGGCCCTTTTTGTGGGGCCCCCATTTGACCAAACATGCTGAACACAGCTAAATCCACTTCTGTTTGTGGCCCTTTAAGCCAGTGATGGTTTAACCCAATTAAGCTAGCATATATTCCAAGTCGGCCAGATGGCTGGTTCCATTAGCAGTCTGCTTCTTAAACGGACTGGAATGGTATGCTAACATTCCTGGTAACAGGGCTTGCTGTTATGTTGTGCAAGTTTACGCTCCCATATGTTGCGGATTTTGGTGCAGCTGGAAAGTTTTAAGAGTTTCGACTTTGACGAATGGCGCCAGCGTTACATGGCATGGATCCGCGACAAAAAGTTTCGCATCACGGATTTCTTCCGCCGACAGGACAAGCGTGGAGAGGGCATGCTGATCAGGGAACAGTTCGTTGAGGGAATGATGGCTTCAAGTATGTATGACTCTACTACACTATACTACTTTTTAGACATTGCTCAGCCTCCTCTCCAGATTTTACCCCCTACCCTTCCATTTCCCCTTCTATTCCAAACATTTGGATCTGTTACTGTCTATGGGCTGGGCTGTCAGTATAGTAGCCTGACCATGCTGTTAACTGAAAGTGCTTCGGCCAATTCGCAATTGCAGTGCAATTACTTTGGGGTGCATTCATTTGGAAAAAATGGAGCTTGTATGAGGTTGGAATTTATACTGCAGGATACTAGTCGGGCAATCCTATTTTGCTACTTTAGACAGTTAAAAATTTCGGTATCGTTGAGCCACAATACATACGTTTAAGACCATACAGAGGACAAACAGACAGAGAGACAGAAACATTGCCGTGCATAAGCGCGACCGTGGGGGGGAACCACCTTTAGTACGGTCGGCTAAAAATTGACGTCGTCAGCTGAACCTGGCTGACAGCAGACTACAAAATAAGACTTAACAGTAGAAAACTGTAGTAGGCTGATAGTTCTTTGGCGTGACAAAGTAAGTCTGTTTGGTGCGTTATTATTGTAGAATTTCCAACAACTCGTACGGAGTTGAATGCCGTGTTTGACATATTCGATCGACATCGCAGTGGTGAGATAAACTACAGCGAGTTCATGGAAGCTCTCCGGCCTGAACGACAGGTATAAGATCAGATACTTTTATACGGTACTTAGTGATGGCTTAACCGTGTGTGGCAGGCCTAAACAGCGGTGTCGTGGGTGAAAAAGTAGTCAGGGCAGGAAGTTGCAATTTTCCGACAGTCATTATGAATTTCCGACAAAATTCCGACAAATGATGATTGCAAATTTCTCACAGAGCAGCATATGGGTGCTTAAAATTTTTAAAAATTTTTGTCCCTAAATCTTCCCCAAAATTGGAATTTTAATATCAAATTTTGCATTTTTGCACAAAAATTTTCTGACAAAAACATTTTCCTAGGATTTTTTGACAGTCAAAAATTTCAGGTGGGCAGCTGTCCCCCTCCAATTGCTTTCCTGCCATGATGCTAGCCTGGCAGTAAAACGGTCGTCTGTCTGACGCGGTCTGACCGATTGATCAAATCAATCGATTGATTGATTGACATTCACGAGTGAGAGTATGTATTGTGCTGTGTTTGTTAGGTGGGCGTGCGTCGCGGTGCGACCGACTCAGAGTTGATTCAAGACGAGGTCGAGACTCAGATGTCATTCTGCCAGTGCAGACGCCAGTTTCCCGCCGTCAGACTCGCCGAGGGAAAGTACAAGGTAAAGTACATGTAAGTCCGTCTGCCTGTTTGCACTGCTGGTTCCAGAAGCTGGAAAAAAGAGAGGGCCACGGCCAGCACGGTAGTGTGAGGCTATGGGGGTCTGGGGGTTTAGCCAACAGCGAGGTCTATGGGCAGAGTCCCTGGTCAAGCAGGGTCTTAGAGAAGTGAAGCCTGCTAAAACTGAAAGCTTAGCAATTATATGTAAAATTTCTACTGAATTATTTTGTGTTTGTTGATTATTTTTATCATGTTTTTTTTTGATTTGTGACCTACATTCACTCCAGTTTTTCACCCGAGGTTGAGACTGCTGTTAGTTTTGACTATTGGATGTGTCTAGAAAGGCTGGGGACTGTGGCCGGATTGCTCCTTTTTCACTTGAATCCGCCACTGTCTTACCGTCTGTAATCTGTATGTCAGTATTTGCTGCATCAATATGAGAGTATTCCCACTGCATACATAATGCATTGCTGATCTTCTTGAACTCATTATCAACTGTACGCCAATACGTACAGTTAGGTTGTAATTTTTACTGGATTAACTAATTAAAAAATGCCCTGTTTTAATAAATATCCTGAATTTTGACGGTGGGTTTTTGGCTTTCCGGAAAAAGAGTATGATCGAGGTCACTGAATCGTGTAGTGTACTTGCCAGTGCGTTTACTTGTATAGTTTGGCGAGAAGGGGAAGTTGTGTCTAGTGCGGTTTCTCAACTCTACTGTGATGGTGCGCGTTGGCGGCGGTTGGGTCACCTTGGCGTCTTTCCTCGACAACAACGACCCGTGCCGCGGTAACTACTGCACTCTACTCCTGCTACTATTACTACTATTAGTAGTAGTTGTTGTATGTTTGCATGTACACAGTGCCGCAAATAAACTGTCAAATAAAGTGTCATTCTGTTGAAAAACGACGAAATTATAAACTTTTAACATGATCGCCCACTGATTTTTTAGCATTAAATATGTTCAGGCTAAAAAATGCTATTTAATTTTCAAAAACCGGTTACCAAGTTACTGCCGATGACGTCACATTGACGTTTTGATAAACAGTAATTTATTTTGTTTATAAATTGTCACTAAATTATCATTCTTTTAAAGCAATCACCGGCTGCCCACCGGATTCATATTCCAGCAGGACGGTGCGCCAGCACACACAGCCGCAGCGCACAGAACTGGCTGTGCGCCAACAGTCCAGATTTCATCACAAAGGACCAGTGGCCTCCAAATTCGCAAATAAACCCAATGGACTATCGCTGTGGGGTGCAATGTTGGAAGCATACCACAAGTTTGAAACAAAGCCGAAAACAGTCGTCGAATTCAGGGAAGCGCTTCTGGTTATCTGGGGAAACCTGCCACAAGGAACGATCGACAAGGCTGTGAAAGACTTATCAAATTAACCGACTGAAAGTTGGTGTGTTGGAACTTAGAGCTGGCAATGGACATTTCGACATTCGCATTGACAATGGAATTCTGGCATTTGATCATTAGTTAGTTAACTGTGTTGTTTCAATGATGTTACTGAATTGTTGCTGTAGCTTAAACATTTTTAATGCTAAAAAAATCGGTAGGCGGTCCTGTTAAAAAGTTATAATTTTGTCGTTTTTCAACAAAATCACATTTTACTTGACAGTTAAATGTAGAAAATATTAGCAAATAAAACTGTAAAATTTCAAATTAAAATTTTAAACGACTGCTAAGAAAACGGCAAAAAAGTTTAGGTTGCTACTTTTTTTGCCACATTCTGTATATATTTCTTTGTCTTTGGTTTTTGGTTTATGACAAACTTTGTTGTTTGCCAGCTGTTTCTTTTTTTGTATTTCTCTTCAAAATGACCGTGTAGATTATGCTTGTGACGTAGGCTAGGCTCCCTACTACATTCTTTGCGTACGTTGTGTTGGATGAAAACTCGACTTTACTCTGCAGTGTTATAATGCAAAGCGATAGATCTGCTGTTGTAATGTTGTCACTGTAGCAAAAGGACGTTTGAACATTGACTTGCGTCAACAGTTGCAGCAATCTTCTGAACCGCGTAGGCACAGCTTCGTCACCGCAACTGCAGGTATAGTCGGCCACCCATTGTGCATGTGGTTTATACGGTTAAGGCCTGCTATAGCTAACTTTAATTATATTTTCTAACAGTTACATCAGCTTTGTCACACTATCATACACATCGGAGAATGGAGATAGTTTGTCTGACTATTTCACTCAGTTTTAAGTGGATTATTTTAGGTCGCACCCGCTCTGGCTAGTAGAACTTCACTATAAGCCTAGCGGGCCAACACGTATTGTTTATACTGCCAGGGCCGTTTGTTTCCCTTTTCCTTGGGTCATTTCAGCACGTTTCTTAACTTCCGTTTTTCTCTTTTTTCCTCTCCTTCTTTCTTTTTTTCGTATTTCCCCGTTTTTCCTCGTGTGATAACTGTTAACGATATGTGCGTGTTCTGGTACTGTCTGTATGCAGCGCTGAACGGTCGTTTGTCGGGCAGTTCAAGCAGTCTGTCGTCAGCTGGTGGCAAGCCTGGAGCCGTTTCATCAAAGTCCAGTGCTCATGGTCAGTGATGGGGAAATTAAATGATAAACTAGAAGGTGCTCGTATCTCCGCCAAGTGAAGTAATTTAAACATTACAACAACAACAACAACAACTACTACTACATTGTGACCATGCGTCTATCTGGCACCGTTATGGAGATAGCCTTTGGCGTTTCAAAGACATGACACACACAACGACGGACGCAACGACCAATCTCATAATCTCCTCCAATGTTTACTTCGTTCACACTTGGCGGAGATAATTAATTAAACTGTTAGTTAGCAACTACTTTAGTAATATAGTTAACTGAACTAATAATTTTAATTGAACTTTTTTCCCAACTAATTTGCAGCTGTTATGAGAAATTGGTGCAACAATGTCGACAAATGCTGTCGATAGGTCTATTGACTACAAGTACTGTCAATTTAAGAAGAATCTAAACATTTTTAACACTTGCTTGAAAAGTAAAATAGGCCTACATGAATTAAGAAGTCGGTGTCTTAATTTATTAATTTATTTTTTTTTACTTTTGTGTCAGTTGGTATTCACAGTTCACAGCAGTCATACAAGTGATTTAATCTTTTTTTAAAATTAAGCCTAAACTGTTCAGGCCTGCTTGCTTTCATGGTTGCTAACTAAATATTAATAACTAAACTACTGTTTTTCTATCTAAACTATTTTGTATTAACTTAACTTTTAATCTAACTGAAATAAATTAACTAAACTATTAGTAACCAACTTTTTAGTTAACTTTTGCCCATTACGGTGTAGGAGCTCGAGGAGACTCGCATCGTCTAGCGGCCGGCAACAAAAACAGTCAGACGACCAAGTCTTGCTCTAACTTATCATCATCTTCAGCAAGTCCTGCTCATACCGATCGTGGCTCAGCACGCCCAACTAATGGTACGTACTCCCATTAATGGCAGGGGAGGGGCAGAAAAGGGACAATTCACCCCCCTTTTCAATTTTAGCCTATCAGAAAATTTTTATCCAAAAATACAAAATTTGAAAGTGTAAATTTTCTGAATTTGAAATTTTGACCACCTGTAATCTCCTGCATTTGAAATTTGCAGCTGTCTGTCGGAAGATCACAACATTCTGCTCGCCTTCAAATTTTTGTAACCCAGGACGGCGTTGACCACCTACTGCCATTGCTTCTGTCTTCTGCATATTCCTTCAGAGTGACGTAGTCTTTGCTTGTGATGTACTGCGTGCGTTGTGTAGCCAGGGTGGGAAGTATTGGGCTGGAGTGGTAGGGGTTTGAGGACAGAAAAACTTCCGTGTCCCAAAGGGTTATAAGAGTAGAACCTCGGTGCATGTCTAATGAGATGGTCTAATGAGACTGCATGGGCTCAGCTGCTCTTAGTAGCCTCCTGTGGCGACGACCCTGATATATGCCACGTGAATATCTCTGGCAGGATATCAGTGAATAAACTGAATACACTTTTCTTCGAACTAATATCCAATAATCCAATACTTGCAATGCGACTCTTACTTGCCTCTCAGTTTATCAGTGCAAATCATTTATCATTATCATATCATGTACATCACAATGACCATTGTTAGTTTTAGTCAGAGTTAATGATTAATTAATCATTTATTTATAAAAAGGCAACTGTTGAATTTTTACGTGCGAAAGCAGCTACTGCTTTAGCGCGTCTTAGCCATCACAATTCTGACTGTCTGTCTGTCTGTCCATCTGTCACGCGGGTGGATCAGTCAAAACTGGTGCTAGGATAACCAAATCTTCATCGTTGGCTACCGGAAAGACTCCAGTTTCAGGAACCGTATAGCTTTTCCATAATTTCGAAGGGGGTCACCCCGAAAGAGGGCGCTAAATGAGAGGGTAGGAAAAATTTGCAATTTTTAGCCAATAAATCGCTGTATGTCAGAGTGGTGCAAGATAGGGCTTAGATTACTATTAATCACTAATAGGAATCATACACTGGTTTTCGATTGGCACCGAATTCAATGACCTTGGATGACCTTGAACGCGACAGTAGGGGTTTTATGGATTTTTTGGTGATTTCGGGCTGCAATACACATTTCAAGAGCGAATTGCGTCGAAATCAATTGAGATAGACATGGAGAAGCTGTGTATGAAATTTTCAGCACTGAATGTAGACTTCGACGTTACCCCCATAAAAGTCGTTATTTTACCTTTGTTGGCCAGTCTTTCGTGAAAATGGTTGCAGATCACTACGGGCATGCTGCCTATCACACTAGTGACGAGCTTTTCAGTCATGTCAACATTGATGTCTATGAAAAACTCTGAACTCCCAAAATAAGGGGTTTTATTCATTTTTGCAATCTTTGGCTGCAGCGCACACTCCAAGAATGAACTGCGACGAAATGGCTGGAGATAGACTGAGAGTTTGCTTACAGGAACTGCTATAGGCTTTCGTGCGTCTCGTGAGCATTATCTCAAATTTTTTGTTTTTAGTTGTTACGAGCTGTAAATACTGATGCTGATAAGATGTTGTTGCTGTCAGCTGCGTCGGCAAGGCAGGCTGGTAGAAGAGGCAGCAGCACACCAGCATACACGGCACCACGTAGTGCCAGTGCATCCAACGTCGCCAGTCTATCTCTATCCACGCCTACCGCAGCGCCTAGAGACCATCACCACTACCAGTCTCGTGACAGTACAGGGGATCACCGCGGCACCGCAGGCCGTAACGGCACGGGGTCACCAGGCCGTGCTAGTCCCCGGGCAGCGACGTCTCGCGCCAGCACTGCCGCCGGCGGGTCACAGTCCAACAGCCCGACCGACCACCGCGCCGCCAGACTCAGCTCTGTCAAACAGTCTATGCGCTTCTGAGCAGGGTAGGAAGCTGAGTCTACCCGTACACACCCACGTGGTCTGTTACTGGAGTCATACAGCGCCACTACCGGGCTACTGTTAGTCTCAGCTCAATCGAACTGTTTATCGGGTAGGATAGGAGGCTGAGTTTACTTGACCTGCACACACACTGACTGGGGAGGGGGACACGGGACTGCCACCAGGTTGCGGTTAGTGTCAGCTCAGTCAAACAGTCTATGCCTTGCCAAACGGAGTAGAAGGATAAGTTAACCTCACCAGCTATGAACTTTAGAGGAACAATGCAAGCTCCCCCACTGAAGTGGAGCCCCAACCACGTGAAAGTTGTCCGCAATTTTAGCACTCTGAAGTGGCATGCAGGATGACACACATCTTACACTAGTGAGGAGTGGGACTGCGGACACAGAAAGGAGCCCATCTGCAGTCACTAGTTGTGGACAACAACCACAGACAGTTGAATACCTACAAGTGCCCAGTCACAGTTCACAGGCGGTTTGGCACAGCTTCACCAACTAGAAAACCAAGAAGCCATCGACTGTTCTGTATTTTCTTACATTGTCCTGTGTTTCCAAAATAAACTGATGATGATGATGATGATGATATCGCGCTGGAGCAAGCCATATGAAAAAATAAACTAAGTCATCCCTGAAAATGGCTTTTGCCGCCAATATAAAGAGCCATATGTCAGTCCAGTGCCGACATATTATGCCGCTCTCTTCCTGATCTCTGGTCCATTCAGCTGAAAATTGGCCAACATGCCCTGACGAACATTCTCACCAATTTATGCGCTTTTCGTCTTCCATACGTACGAGAGAGACAAGACAGACGGACACCTGAGACGCGCAGGATCCGTAATGCGATCTACGACTGAAGAGTAATGCGTTCAGAAGCAAAAAAACATGTGCCGTGTGCTCATAAACTTGTTGACTGTATGTAGCTTTTTTGTATTGCACGTGATTAGCGCTTCCTTGAAGATTTATCTCTGCAATACCACACAGCGTCTCAAAAAACTGGATCCCTGTTACATTTTCAAATTCATGCACAACAATCCTGGTTGTTGTTTCGTTCAGGCATTAGGTGCAGTTGGCTGATACTTTATTCTCGACATTTTCCAGAAAGTAATAAGTGCCCGTTTAAAGTGCTCTCTGTGCCAAAAGTGGTTCATATTGAAACAGGATTGTTGGAATTACTTGAAAATGTAACAGGGGTCCGGTTTTTTTGCGACATGTATTACACTCTCAACCTATATTTTATTCATCCGGGCAGTTTTCCGGATTAATCCAAGTTAGGCTGGCTTCCTTAAAAATAAACTTCAGATTACTGTAGTGTAGAAGAATGGCACATTAGTTGCTGTCAGTCCAATATTGTGTTGAATCTCTTGAGACGTTTTTGCAAAGTGTCAGCACTGTAAACATATCACTGAGCTTCCGAGAGATGCATGAGTTTTGTCGTTTATTTAAATGCTCGTCTAACAATATTGTTAATTGTAAAGCTATTGCAATTATTATGATATCCAACTGTTATTAACTGAATTTTTTTGTATGTTTTAACGGTTTTATTTGTGCTGTATCACTGTTATTTATAGGCATGTGAGGCATTGGCAAGTGGTCACTTAAGTGACCTTGGAAAATGGCTAAATATTATATGATGCGATGTGAGTTTCCTTTTATTGGACTAAGCTACCGTGCTTGCAGAAATTGGTAGCCTTCCATTACATTGGTACATTAGATAGGAAGAATGTGAATAAAATGAAAAGAGTTGATACTGATTGAGAAAGAAAAGTGAAGGAAATATTTGTTGCAATTACCATGCATTTATTGTTGCATTTTTATAATAATTGTAGATTTATTTACACTACTGTGTTAGTTAAGTTTAGCTGTGCCGTTCTGATGCAGATTGTGTTCAATTTGCTGATGTTTTGTTCGCTTTAATTCTAGTTGTGTTTTGTACATTCCTTATACAGTAAATTGCCTTGTTTGGTATGTGTGTTCAAGTTTATAATTTTACTCCGTTTAATTTTATGTTGATTATACGTTACTTAGAGATAAAAAGTACATTTGTTTGGTATTATGTGTTACTGAATTCTATTCACTAGCTTAGCCCACTGTGTAAAACGTATGCTTATAGTATGAAGTAGAGCTGTCAAAGCGTTAATTTTTTTAACGCATGCGTTAACGCGTTAATAATGCATCATTAATACTGCTGATATTTTAGGTGGATTATTGGAACTCCTACTGCACAGAATGTAGTAAATCTACGTACCTACGTGCGACTGCGTTAATTTTTTTGGTCTTGATCGCAGCACAAAATCGCCAAAAATCTATAATAACTCTCATTTTTTGTGTTTAAGGTCATCCAACGTCATTGCTGTAGGTGCCAATTGAAAGCCTGTGTACGAATTCCTATTAGTGATTAATAGTAAGTTAACTTAGGCCCTATCTCGTACCGTTTCTGAGATACAGCAACTTATTGGCTAGAGATCGCAAATTTTTTCTACCCCCTCTCATTTAGCGCCGTAGCTCGGGTGGCCTATTTTCAATTTATGGAAAAGTTTTTCGGATCCTGAAACTAGAGTCTTCCGGGCAGCCGACAGTGAAGATTTAGTGATCCTAGCTTGCACCTCCCACCAGCTAAATCCGGCCCTGGTCAACACGTCGTGCTCTGCATATACGTTAGCGGGTAGTCAACGTTTGACATGAAGTACGTGAAACGACGAACTGCGTTGTACAAAGGAACCTACGGTTACGAACGACTTCTGAAGGAACGCTTTCCTGTACACGTGACTACACGACACACGTCTGCGAGTCAGTTGACGCGTGACCCCGTCGACGCAGCACGTGGCAGGCGGTTCCTCGTCAGCCGTCCGACTATCATCGTCCGCCACCCGACTTCCGTCTTCCAGCACTTGGCAAGCGGGTTCAACGGCAACCGCCCGACTACTGCCTTCCGTCCGTCGTCGTCTTCCGTCCGTCATCGTCCATGGCTTCCACCTCGCATCATCGACCAGTCGCATGTTATGTTTTTGTTTGCTGCTGCGCTGTTATGTTTTAGTTTCATTCCCTAGACAATAGCCATTCACTGCATATCGTTGTTCATCTTGCTTTAATATAGATTTTATCAAACTGTAGGCTATGCGTTATTGAGCAAGTGCAATCTAAGCCACACAAGCAAAAACGTAAAACTACGAATAATCATTTGCATATGACATACGTACATACGCGTTGCACACACTATCACCGACAACCAGGACGGTCGGCTGTCCTAGCGACAGCTGGGTTTTTGTCCATCCTCTGTTGATAATTATAACTCATTCTCAAGTACCGGTACTATTTTCCTTTTATTTTTCTCACACCGACATAGCTCACGTTAGTGTGGCAGATGACTCCTATCTTAGCTAGCCTATACAGAACTCTTTATTGATATTATAAATAACATGTTACGTACCCTACCAGGGTAAATGGTTTTACTTTTTTTCTTACTTACTTAATTTTATCTGTAGCGTGACATCCTTGTTGACATGAGTCACATGATTGTTGTGAAAATTAAATACTTTTTGCGGTGGGTGTGGTTGCTTGGAATTTGGTTAGAATGAACCGAAAAATTATACTTATTTCGTGCTTGTACATTTTGTCGTTGCCACGTGTATTTTCTAATAAATTTGAAGCATCTACTGATTTGATTTTGATACATGTCGTGAGTAATTTGTTATAAGTAGACAGTTTCAATGTACCCTGTTGTATAGGTCGGCCAGGTCGTCTAGTCAAGATCAGAGATGTGCGGAAGCGTCCACGAGCATTCTGCGATAGCGGAGGCGGACGCAATTTTTGATGTCTTTGCCTACGTGGACGCGGACAATCCTTGATAAAACAAATTTCTCTACCACGTTTCTATACTCTAGCAGCAATAATACTACTAACTTTAACTCGCATTTGCAGTTTTTTGTCACATGTCACATTGGTTACAAAAAAGTTATTATCAGTCCGAGCCAGACTGACACCAGATCTTATCAGTCCGGGTAGCTATAGGCTAGTAGTCAGGCTAACTGCGCAAAGTTTGAGTATGCTGGTGCAACGATACTAACCAGCAATAGCTGTTTTCCGACTTAGCTGTGCCACCTATTCTACTGCAGACCTGCCTGAATGTATTGAGTTACAAGCGAGAACTGGAAGTCAAGGTGACAATTAACAAGATAGCAATGAAAACGACATCACTTTGACTAACCGAGACAACAACGCATCAGCTGGCTCTATCACCGTACTGGCACTGCAGCATTGCACCTTCTGCTGCCAGTAGCCCGGGTATTGGAGGACAACTAAACAAGCGGTGGCAACCGGGTGTATGCAAAAGTTATCTGTGAAACGTGGGAGTCATTCAAGAGATTACCGTAAGTGCAGCGATCAAGAACTGGATTCGTTTAAGTGGCAGTGTCAAAGGTAAGCAAAGCCGCAAAGTACCTGATCGGCACGGTCAGTGAAGCCTGGAGTCTAAGTGGACTGCTGATCAAATTTGCCAACAAGTAGTGCCTGAAATGATGACATAATCTGCCATTAGTACTCTTTTCAATTCGCACTGAAAATAAAATTTGCCACCAGTCTTTGGACTGAAAATAAAATCTGGTGTCAATCCAGCCCGGACTGATAATAACGTTTACCCATTGGTCAGTGCTGGCCCTGGGGCCCAGTCAATTTTTAACATTATCACTGTTACTGGCAGTGCAGTCATGGACACCTGACGGTTTAGTTTTGTGGACGTGGACGCTACCCTGCGGAGTGTGGACGTGGTTGCGGATGCAGACATAAAATTCCAGGATCCAGAATTGATGGATTCTATTGCTGGACTTCAAGCTTGTTGTTACAACAAGACTGTTGATAAAATTATTAGCAACATTTCGATGAAATTTGAACGTTTTGATTAACTATCAGGCATGTTGAGAACCTTAACGATGAATCTATTTTAATGTATTTCATAAAGCCCACCTGAAGCTGAAACACTTGTAGCTTTTGGACGTGCAATGGAAGTTGCAAATTTGCCTGCTTTTTAATATTTGGAAACAAAAAAAAATCAGATATCTGTGTTGTCTTGCAAAAATGACATTTAATAAGTTACACCTTGGTATGTGTATGGTTACCAGAGGGCACTTTATCACCGTCAAAAATGTTCCTGTGGCAGCTGGGGGGCAATGGCACAGGGGGAGGGCAGCTGCCCTTCCTGCCCTCCTTCCCCTCTGGCACCACCCATGGTAACATTTAATTGGAGTTGATTTGCAGCTGGGCTGTTCACTATTTTTGTGGTTATTAATTTTTTTTTGTTATGATATACGGAAGTGGACAACAATGCTTAGATTTGTATTAATATGAGGTGGTGAAATGTGCAGCTGTACAGGCATGGAGACAGAAGTCCTGCTGAATCATATCCCACAGATCCATACAATGAGTCAGCTTGGCAGCAAGGTTTAGGACAGTTGACAACGGTATGATTGTTCTTAGTAATCACTTTAACTGCTAAAGTGCTCAAATATTTTTGCCCACCGAGTTTGATACTGACTATAAATCTGTTGGTCTGTAGTCACTCAGTACCTGCATTTCATGTAGCTGATGGCATAAATTGCAGGGGAATCAGCCGCTGTCAGGTGGTGGAGTGTAGTAATTATCGAGACAGTTCAGATTCCTTGTATGTTTGACTGTATTGGAGAGACCTGCTGTGCTTGACTTGCTTGATGTTGTCCGTCGCGAGCGACGATGACGCTGTGCTAGCTGGTCAATGACGGGCGATGGCACCGGAGATGACTCCTTAATCCAAAATCGGATGCACAGACTCTGCCACAAATGTGGCAGCGAGGACCAGTTGCAGGAACGCTTGTGACCGTGTGTCGACGAGCTCGACGAGCATCTGCCTCCTGGTCGTAGTTGATGTCGAAGGCCGCCAAGCCCTCGTCACACACCTCCCGCCACTCTTCTTTATCGGCCGCCAGTGTCTCTAACTGAGCAGGAGGAATTGAGCACTTCCTCAATGTTGCCTTCAGTTGATCAGAGAAGCGCTTCTTCTGGCCTCCAACAGCTCGCTGTCCCTGCTGCAACTCTGAGTATAGAATATGGCGCAGGAGTCGGTTGGACTGCATCCGGATGACGTGGCCGACCCATCTCAGCTGGCGCTGCATGACTAAATGTTCCATGCAGTGGACATTGGCCCTTCGTCGTATCTCAACATGTGGAACTTTGTTCCACCAGTGAAGACCAA
>Ga0209367_1005119_pt1 | contig 18168 bp, 14 predicted proteins | sample WorMetLIZISLAND2_FD_187412 | JGI IMG/M metagenome (GOLD analysis project Ga0209367, IMG submission 187412) | Marine gutless worms symbiont microbial communities from Max Planck institute for Marine Microbiology, Germany - Olavius geniculatus... ... | reverse complement strand
CCAAGTCTAAACTTAACTGAAAATTTCAGCCAAATTCGCCAGTAACTTTTTGTGTAATTCTACCAACAAACCAACAGATAGATAAAATAAATAAAAAAACGCCGGGTATCACATTATCTTTTTTTGTCGACGGTAATTAATTATTTTTGACAGAATGCTGTTGGCTTACTTTTTGGACAAGTTAGGGTTAGGGTTAGGTTTTCACTCGACAAATGACAAACGTAAAAATTAAAGCGATATTAACCGGATTTTTCTACGTTTTTTACGCGCAAAAGCAGCTACTGCTTTCAGCGCGTCTTAGCCATCGCAATTCTGTCCGTCCGTCCGTCTGTCTGTCTGTCCGTCACACGGGTGGATTAGGCAAAAACGGTGCAAGATAGAATTACCAAATTTTCACCGTAGGCTGCCCGGAAGACTCTAGTATCAGGAACCGTAAAGCTTTTTCATAAATTAGAAGGGTGTCACCCCGAACGAGGTCGCTAAATGAGAGGGGGGTGGTCAAAATTTGCGATTTTTGGCCTATAACTCGTTGTATCTCAGTAACGGTGCGAGATAAGGCCTAGGTTACTATTAATCACTAATAGGAAATCGTACACTGGCTATCGATTGGCGCCGAATTCAATGACCTTGGATGACCTTGAACGCCAAAATAGGGATTTTTAATGAATTTTTCGGGCGATTTCAGACTGCGACACAAAATCATTCACAAGGCGGCGCCACGGTGCTGGCATTGGTGGCGTGGCGTCGTTGGTAATGCGTTTCGGCTGAAACGAAGTTACTCTACGCCGGGCCCGGTTAGTGCTGCGATGGGTGACTGCCTGCGGGCAGGAACTGCTATAGGCTTTCGCGCGTCCCGTGAGCATTAGCTCAAATTTCTTGTTTGTGTCTGCTATGAGTTACTCTACTGGTCAAAATTTTAGTAGATGGGTTAATTTTCTGACTGTGGCTGAGGCTATGTGCATGTATTTGGGAGAGTGAGTTACTGGTAGTTGGCCGTGGGATTTTAAGTCACACTTTTGTCATCAAACCATGTCGTAGTCTTAGGAACTACAAAAGATCAGAAGTTCAAACTTAGCACCAGCATATACATATGCTGGTGCTAAGCATATGCAGATCTTATTATTGTCTTGGATTTGTTAAGATATTTGGTAAAAATTGCTAGTCATGTAGTTTTTTCAGGCTTACTGGCTTAGGCATAAGTTTTTAAACATAGTAAAGTTTGCTTAGAGAGTTTGAACAGGTTAATATTGAACTGTGCATAGTGCTGTTTATCAGAATGCCATTTTTGCCTTATAATTACATTTTTCAATTGGAGGAGATAAGTTCTAGATCTATAAACTGAGATTAGTTGTTTCCTGTTGCTTTGTTGTTTAATGGGTGTAATTGCTGTTTCAGTGGACGGCTGTTTATGAACAATTATCGCATGTGTTGCCTTGTGTGAGTATGCTTACAAACATTTATTAAATATTGGTTATTTATGAATATTGAATTAATGTAATTCTTTTACCATTATTATTATGAATTTGCAAGCAAGTGAACTTTAACATTATGTTATGCTGATGTCATGTAATTTTCTTTGTTTGTTTATTTGCTGTGTGAATGTCAAATTAAATTTTATCAGTACTGTTTACTGCATAATCACAGGCACGTGGTAGCACAGACCTGTGTTAATGGCGACAGGCTAAGTCAATGGAGAATGGCAAAATTTGACCTTTTGCAGATCTGAGATCCCTCAACTGATTGATAAAAAATTTGAAACAGGTGATTACATCCACGAGACCACCTTCTGTGCAAAATTTCATGCAAATCCGTCCATTGGGGGATTCTCGGCAAAGGGGTGAAATATAATAGAAATTTTTTTCTGTTAAATGTACCTTTTTTAATGGCTGACCTACAGGTCAGACCAATTGGCGGATTTTCACGCGCGATGGCTTAAATGACGTGGTCTCACATAAGGGTATGCCTTTTTAGAGGTAGAGAATTCAACGTTAATAATATCTAACCTCTGAAAAATCCCCCCAAAGTCGAAAATTGGGCCCAAAAACGGACTTAGAAATTTTCAGCCAAAAACCCTCCTGTATAAAATTCTCACCTATAAACGGCCTCTAATCGTCATCGTAGGCCCATAAAAGTTCTATAGTGAGTAGACAATATGGCCACGAAAATTCCAAATATGTGGTTAATTTGACTCCCTGCCTACAGGTCACGTGACACGGCACATGTGCAGTGAACGTTTTAGCCTTCAAAAACACACCCCTGTATAAAAATTTCATCTACAAACGGCCCTTAATTGTCATTGTAGCCCCATAGAAGTTGTATAGTGAATAGGCAATATGGCATCGGTAACTCCAAATATGTAGTCATTTTTGACCTCCCCATCTACAGGCCACATGACACTGGGCATGCGCAGTAAACTTTTGGACCTTAACATGGGCTGAACGCAAATTTGAGGCTTTATATCTCCATAACGGTGCAAGATAGACGCATGGTCATCATAGATTACCAGTAGGAAAGTGGCCATGGCAAGTCCATTGGTCACGTTACCGATGACGTCACGTAACCCCAAAAGGTCAAGGTCGTGACCCCAAAATCTTTGAGACTTTGCATCTTCACAGCCGTGCAGGACAGATAAACTATTATTCACCGCCTACGATAAAACATAATTTTAGTAATAAAACAGCAAATATAAATGTACAAAACATCAGTTTATATGCTTGTTAACGGCAACATGCAATAACTGACACTTTGAAAACAGCAAAAATCATAAAAAGTTGATATTATTCAACATCACATTGACAGTTAGGTGATGTGATAGTGAGTGATATCATTTTTTTATGATTTTTGCTGTTTTCGAAGTGTCAGTCATTGCGTGTTGCGGCTGTTGCCGTTAACAAGCATATAAACTAATGTTTTGTACATTTATTTTTGTCATAATTGAGTTCCAGTGTATATTTTTATATTTGCATTTGCATGTGTTTGCATATTTTTGTGTTTAGCAAATCTAGTGATGTTCCATGTTTGAGCTTTAAGTTGCCAGAATGTATGACAGGGGAGAAAATTGAAGATTGTTTAATAAGTCAAGGTCCTCCGGTAATTCTTATAACAATTTTTTTACTTGTCTTTTGATTGCAGACTACTACAGATTTTACAGATAATTTTTTGTTCTAATTGTTTAGCCGTGTGAACATTGTTTATTCATTGTTTTTTCTTTGTGATTTAGTTATGTATATGCAACAGATTCAGCTTTGTGACAACACAGTGTAAGTTTAATAGAAAAATTGCATTTGTTGCTGCATTTGTGTATGCGCATATCATTATGGCAGTTAATGCATAAAACAAAGCAGATACTATTATGTTTATTACTATTATGTTTATGTTGCAGGCGGAATTGAATAGCATATTTATAATGCACTACCAATTAAATCTTTTGAGTTTGGAGTAATGTTGAAGTGATGAATATGTGGCACTACTTTACTGTAACTCTGCTATGTTTGTTATTCTGCTGTTTATGCATGATGTTTTAATTGCTAACGTTACATGTTAGCTGAAATTTCATGGATTAGAGCGGATAAAACATTAAATGGAAATTGTTTCTGCAGGCAGCCGTGATGTCAGATGTTGCATTGTGTAAGCCGTCTCTGTTTGCATTAACGGCTGACAACTGGTTGCATCGCTATGAACTCAACTCAGGAAAACTACTTGAACGTGTCTTTCTTTCGCCAAAGTTTAAATTCAGGTTATTTTATACTTGCAAACTGTTTTACTTGGCAGAAATCTGCACTTGTCATTTGTTGTTTTAAATTTTGGTCTTTCTGATTTAGGTGAACTTCAGTAATGGCAAAAAATGATCTTTGCAGTTTTATATCACTACCAACAGTGTCATTCCCACATTTTTTGATAAACTGACCAGTTTTTTTTGTTTTGTAAATAACATAGCTACAGTCACTGTACATTTATTGTGTAGTAAAAAAGTACAATTATGCATACATAAATACTATTCTTAGGCCTATATGTGGCATGGTATGGTGCCAGTAGTGGATAACACGTTGTGTCTGGTTAACGTGTCCAGTTAGATAAGTGACTGTTCCAAACAGGTAAATTATCTCGGTACATAACCATCACGGACAAAGTGTGGGAGGCCAGGTTGAGATGGTTTGGGCATGTACAACGCCGAGAAGAGGAGGATTGTGTCAGGAGAATCTTGGAGTTAGACGTACATGGACAACGGAGTAGGGGAAGACAGAAAAAAGGTGGATCGACGTCGTGAAGTACAACATGGAGGACTTGCGGGTTGACCTGATGGACGTGGAGAATAGAGCCGAGTGGAGACAGAGAACCCGTATGGCTGACCCCTCACCCGAGGGATCTAAACAAGCCTGAAGGAGAGAGGGAGATAACCAGCCACAAAGTTCAACTCAGCTTCCGTGTGATACCATATGGTAGGTGATGCTCCGTAGCTCTAGGGTGGATTTTGAATAGAGAGCTGAATGCATGCTGTAATGTTTAACCCATTGTGTGCTGGTGTGTTTAGGCACTTGGAGTGGGATTGTGATGAACATTCCATTGTGATGAAGTCAACTCATTGTAAATTACAGCGTGGTAATACTGGTCAAGTCCAGCACAATTCTGGTCAAGCACGGCATAGTAATGGCAGCCACAGTCAGCCTGCACTAATGGCTCTGGTTGTCATGTCTGTCTGGCCATTGCAGTTCACGGGACTCATTGAAATACACAAGAAGGTAATCATATTCTTACGATAATTGACTAAGTGACTAAGTATTGGAATTAGTGAATACACGGTGTTTCATAAAAAGGCGCCCTTTTTCTTTCTTTCATAATTCAGTCAAATAATGATCAATTTTTACACGAAATTTTTACCAGATGTAGCTGAAGAAATATTAATTCAAAATATTTGGACAAAGTATGGCTGTTAGTTAAATATTCTTTGATAGTCTTAATGTAATGCTGATGTCATGATGTGTTGTGAGAAAAACTGGCTTGTCTCAACTGGTTCTGTCATTTGCTATCCTGCTTCGATGGTGAACCTTTTCTTGTTCACTGATGAAAAATGTTCATTGTATCAGCACTAAGCAACATGGGGGCATAAAATCAGGCATCTCACAATCCAAAAACCTAACCATCTTGCAAGCAATGCTTGCTGGTGCACTGTCTTGCTGGAAGGTGCAAAAGTTAAGCTATTCCCACAAGTGTGTGAAAGTGATCATTTTGGGCGTTTTGTGGTTACAATAGTAAAACTTCAATGGTTAGTCATCAATGAACCGGATAAAGCTCGCCATCGACACAGGGCAGCTATTCAGCAAGTCTGTCAGCATCGTTTGCGACAAGCCAGTTCATACTTGTGGCACACTATGACGTCAGCATTACATCACGACTAACAAAGAATGTTTAATTGACAGCCGTATTTTGTCCAAATATTTTGAATTAGCATTTCTTCAGCTACGTCTGGCAAAAATTTTGTGTAAATTGATTATCATTTGACTGAATTATGAAAGAAAGAAAAAGGGTGCCTTTTTTATGAACCACTGTGTATATCCATCACATACAGAATTACGGATATTATTTAGGCATATCTGTTTACATTAATGCCGATGTACTGATCTTGTTTAAACACATGTTTTTTTAAACGGGTGTACCTCTCACCATTTGTCTTTTACTGAGGAGATCTGGGTTTGATTTTACCCAGGCAGAGCAGTTATTCTTGATGGCAGGAAAGGCCACAGTTGTCTTTGTTTTGTAGAAAAATATTTAGCATGTCCCTTTGAACGTCACAACCAGGCGGTGATGGGCATGATTGTGCTTTTTGAATATGTGAAATCTACTTTTCGGTAGTATCTTCTACATTGATTTGATGTCTGTTTATATGTCATTTTGTGCATATTGTTGTATAGTTTTTCGCACAAATACAATATATTTGTCGTAGTCATATTGCAGCTGTCAGAGCACGTTAAGTTCATTGGTATAACTTCTGTATTAAACGACCCTTGTACAATATATTCTTATATTATCGTAGTTACTGAATGCTGTTGTATTGAATGAAAAGTGTCATTGCTGGTTGTGTGGGTGCAGATATTTGGCAGTGATGTGACTGATGCGCTAGTGAACCAGGAATGTCTGGTAGTGCTGCATTCTGGTGGTGTCGTGCGGCTTTACAGCTTGCAACACATTGTGGCCGAGGTTGTTTAGTTTTTCACTTCACTGCTACTACTAGCAAGGAAGTATAAGATACAATAATTATTAGAGCATAGCCATGAGTGGTTGAAAGGTTGCAAAAAAAATCAAATGGAAATATTTTAAACTTTTTAGACATGCAGCATGGCACAAAGTCTCATCCATAGCAGAAGTAGAAGCTGACCTGTTTAAGAGGGCTGCAGAACCACCAGACTGTGAGTTATTTTGACTGGTGAAGTAATTTAAGTAATGCAGTCGGTGCTTTAATTTTTACTAAATCTGCTGCTTCGGTGCTTCTACTGCCGCTGTGTTTGGTTTCTGTTTAGATGACTCTCTTTTCCCAGGTCAGGCCATGCTCTCGAGGAATTTGAAAAAAGAAGATTTTTTTGTTTGATTCATTTTATCTGATTTTATCTACAGGGTGCGCCAAAAAATGTGTCAATTTACTTTTGTCCATATCTTTGCCAATTATTGACCATTTTTCAAAATTCTTTCACTCTCACAGTCCGCAGAAAATTTGTGATAATGTGATTATTGCAGATCCCACCACACCGTAAATGCTTCTCTACACTACTTTGTGAAACATCAATGAAATATGCATACGTAACAATAATAACAAACATTTTTGGTAAAACTGAAAAAACACTTCAGACCAACATTGCAGTGAAAGGTCTGTATGACACTAGACTGTGTGGGTATAACACAGTCTAGTGTCATACGAATCATTCATCGCAGTGTTGGTCTGAAGCGTTTTTTTCATTTACTAAATTTTTGTTATTATCGTTAGTTTTTGCTTACACATATATTTCACAAGGTAGTGTAGAAACGCATTTACCGTGTGGTGGGATATATAATAATCATATTATTGCAAATTGTCTGCAGAGTGTGCCAGTGAAAGAATTTTGAAAATTGGTTTAATTCAGCGAAGATATTGACAGAAGTAAAGTGGCACATTTTTAGGGCCCACGGTATAGTGTCTGATTGTTTGTGATTACATTATATTTGTTGATATGCAGGGCAAGCAGTTTGAAGCCAGTTTATATGAGAAACTTCATGGTACAAACATAATTGTTGGTTCTCTGCCACATGGCATGCCTACAAACATTGTATTATCAGGTTTGTTTGTTGTTTTCATCCAAATTTATTCAGATGTACAGTATCCAAAATCTGACAGTGGTCAGGTCAAATGTATGTTTGGCTGAAGATCACTCAATCTGGACTCTTTTAAACGTTTCCTTAAATCATTTTTGTTTCAGATGTACTGATAACGCATTCAGCGCACTAGAGATTTCTTCGAAATGATAGTGCGCTATATAGATGTTTACTTATTATTATTATTTTTATTATTATAGGTTGAAGAAAATATCTGATTCAAGCTGCCCAAACTCTACTAAGTATTTGACTTGTTGAGGACTAACTGGTTGAATGTGCAACAAGCTGCACGACATCTGTGCATGTTAAGATGGATGCTGCGAGCTTATCAGTTTTCCACTTTTTGTTGACTTGTTGTGGATTTTCCATCTGGGCATTTGATCTGCTGTTCAGTTCTGGGTTTTATGTGTTTTGTGTGTCTTTCAACTATGTTTAGTTTGTTTGGTTTTGTGGTTAGTTTTTTGTGTGTGTTTATTGCTTTTGTGTACTTTGTTTCCGGTTATTGGAGTGTCATTGTCAGTATCAGTGCATTTGATTCATGTCAAAATCGGCTTTTTAGTCGGATCCAAAACTGCTGATACCAGAAACTAGGTGCATAACTGGATTATCGATGCTGTTGGCATGATACTAATGTGTTAAAGTGAAATTGAATGTGCTGGATTCTGATGTATGCAGAAAGACCGGCGTTGCTGTTTGAGGTGCGCTGTGCTGATCATGACATCAGCCTGGGAGGAGCACCCCTGCGCTACATTATCTCACCATACAATACACATGGACAGTTTCATGTCTGCTTGTTAGAAACTCAGGCAGTGGTAAGCAATTACTCTCACTAAGATTGCTTGATGTCAGCAAAATTCATCGATGATTTTATTACAGCAGTTTTTAGTGTCATAAAGCTTTTTTTACTCGTCTGTACTTTCACACTATTGTCTGGAATACAAGAAATGCAGATGGCTTGTAAAAGTCTACCTCAAAAGTACTTAAAACAATCTTTACTGTTAGGGACATGATCAAACCTAATGGTGCAAAATTTGATTATTTTTGCCAAGGAAGTTACTATTTGCATTGACTTTGTTGGTTTGTCAGCAGGATTACTCAGAAAGTTCTTTCTGTTGATTTTTATTAAGTTTTTGTTGGAACGAGACTAGACATGTTCAGATTTTGGTACTGGTTTGCCCCTGATGTAGGGAATACGTTAAGAAAGCATAGAAGAATTTTTAGTGCAGTGGACTTTCATGATTTTCGGTTTACTGTTTAATATATGTTGATTGTTGTAGCTAGATTGTGTTATTGCTAGGTTTAGGTCGTTTTTTGTGTTTTGTGTTTCACACACATCTTTATTCACCGTAATACGGTAGACAAGAAATAGGTTAAACTTTTTATAAAAGTTAAGCTTTGTGTTCTGTTATTATGTGTCTGTGCAATTGTGCCTGGAAAGGCCGTCCCTGAAATGACCTATTCTGTGTCAGGCGGAATGTTAAATCCTACTCACTCACTGTTGCTTATCGTTCGTGTGACTAAATGCTAGCCAAAACGTCTGTGTATATTTTAACTGTGCAGCTTGATAATGGTATAGTGCATAGCTCAAAGTCACTCAGTCTGGAACCAGAATCCTGCGTATTTCACGAAGATGACTCCGGTAGGGTTCTGCATGTGGCTTCCGATCAGGTCCGGTATGTCGTTTGCTTCGTCTGTTCCATGTTGTTCGGCATTTTGTGTTGTTGCAAACGTATAGAGACAGAGAACAAATTGTTAACGAATTGTTTATGCATGTACAGTACTGATTTTGTAATAATTGTGTTTAGACCAATGTGTAGTCCATGTATCATGTATCAAGCTGCAACATTTAATTAGTCCTTATTCGCATGCATTTCAGTGTTGTAAATTCTTGGGGGTTGCAGTGCAACAGTGCAACAAACTGCTTTTAAACAAATGCGTTATGATGACAACACCGATTATGATTTTTGTGGATAAATTATTAGTTTTAGTTAAGGCCATAGTTATCTGTAAAATAATGTAACAACTGCTTAACAATATCAGTGCCTCGGTGCCGGTTACAATTATTACATCATTTTGTACAGTAAAATGAATTACAAAAACACCTTTCTTCTGAGGCGCATTTTGCACTTTTTTCTCTGAGAATCTCAGAAATTCTAACTTAGAATTCGCATTTCGCACTTCCTTTTCTCTGAGCTTCTCTGAGAAATCGTGAACAAGATTTTTCTTTGCTACGTTATGCTAGCTCCGTCCACTTGCTTGTGAGTTACGTCATCCAAAATTCTATGTTAGAATTCTCGTAGAATTCTTACTTGCACGTTTCACACTTTTCGTGAGAACTAGTGAGCCGCAGAAGTGAGATTCTCAGAGAAAAAAGTGCGAAACGCATCTCTGGCTCTGAAAGCAGTCACTGTGGAATTGGTGCCTATGCTTTGCTGTGAGTCAAGACCGTGTTAGTGTGACCCAGTGCATCTACTTGGTGTAACTGAAGTTCCCGAAACCCCTACCTCAGAAGAGTTGCACTCTTGTAAAATATGATCCAATACTGTATCTTTCTGTTGATGGTTTAAGCTATTTTTGTTGCTGCTGCTGTTGCTTTGGCACAGGGTTCTGAAGGTGGTTGAAAACAGAGCGGTTGTGAGCAGTTGTGATAGCAACAGCCCTGCCGCCAGCCACATGGACAGCACTTCAGTAAATGCGATGCCATATCGTCTGATGGAACAGTTCGTAATCAAAGTCCAGAAAGACAGAGAACCTGTGGTTTGGTTTTACTCAGTTTTATTTGTAAACTAGCAGACAATTGATTTAGTGATTGGGTTTTTGTAGTTTAAAATAATATCTCAATTCTTTCATATAGATTGACAGTTGATTGATCAAAATGGCAATCTTACAAAGAGTTATGCTGTGATTTGTGCACGGTCAGCACTCTGTGTAACCCTTGTCTTGCTTTTCTTTTGCAGGTTGTTTTTTTTTCAGACTTACGGTAATTTTTTACTTACCAAGCACTTACTAGTTCAACAGACTTACAGTTGCGTGGCTGTAAAATAAATGACACATGATTTGATGCCTTTGTTACACAGTGAATGGACTCATTTTTCCACTGGGCTGCATTATTATGGGGCCGTCCTTCCTAGAAGGAGGCCCCATTATGTATCGATGCTGTCCGTCTGTCCGTCCGTCTGTCTTGTGCCTCCACCTAGAGGGAAAACGAAAAGGCCTACGAATACCAAACTTGGTATTGGGACATGAGCACCCCGTGGACAATTTCAAGGTCAAGGGGTCAAAGGTCAAGGTCACAGGACACGGTAGTTGTGTCAACGTAAGCCTAATTATCAGACCCAGTAACGTGGGGTATAGCACAAGCGCAAGCAGAACGCTACTCTGCCATCGCGAACGATTCACCGGGTCTAAATGATTCACGAGATGGCGGCACTTGATGTCGCCGTGTGGTAACATGCATGTAGTCAACTGCAAGGACGGCCCCATAGCGGGCGGCCCCACAATGGCCGCACCAACTTGTTTATTTACAAAATAATAGGAATGCTGTGCACTGCAGTTAGCAGTAAAATTAACAGTTAAAAGCTAAGTTAAAAAATGTGTTTCTAAAATATGTTAAAAGTTGGAACAGCTTTGGGTTTGGCAGTTATTGTACACTATGCATTTCTGTCTGTCTTCTGTCACATTCATTCCCCTTGCTTAAAGCTTTCGACAGATTCAGATGCACTTTGACATCTAGTAACACATTGCTAATGCCGGTGAATAGAAATGAGAAGTGATTCCGCATTTTGTTAAATTAATTTAGTGCTTGTTGTTGTTCATTGTTTAGCCGGAATATTTCTGCACTCATTCGGGTCGCATTGTCCATCGACGTAGAACCGCCGACGTTGACGATGGCACCGTTGACTTGACGTACGAGGTGTTCATTCACACACTGTTGACTGCTGACTTTTTTCATCTTGTTGTGTGATACACCTCAGTGCTGAACTTAGACATAGAGAACCATGGAAAACATTTTATTATTGTTCAGTGGTTTGGCACTGTTTGCTCGTGACAGGAATAGCATATGCCTTATAAAAAACTTTCAGTATTTGTTGTGTCTGTTTAGCATGAAGTAAAAAGGAAAAAATGTGTTCTGATGTGTTGTAAGTTATTTTTAAATATAGAAAATGTATACCGAGGTATACATTTATTTTGTTTTGCAAATTGTTGACTTAATGCTGAATTTGGCATCAGAACGAATGTAATTTGTGGCCTAGAGTAAGCTAAGCTTTTTACTGTTATTAGTAGTCGTTGTCATGTTTGTTGCAATAGCACTGTAGCAGCTGCAGCACTGTAAAACTGAATTTAATGTTGTGAACTACATCTGTTTCCACACTATTTATCATTTTTGCAGCCATCTTTCACAACCACTTTTAGCCAGGTCCCCACTATATTTATTTTTTTTTGTCTTAACTTGTATAGTTTTCAGAAATAGGCCGAAACAGTAGCAGAATTACACGAAGCACATTAGTGAAAACGTTACTACTCAACACTTCTGTATTTGGTTTTTTTCACAACAGCCTTTCTTACAAATCCATGCTCAATTTTCATTCTTCAGGCAGCTTAGAAACATTCGGCTACTGCCACTACTACTGTGAACCTTAAAGGCCAAGTCACACGAATAAATGATATTGGCTAAATATATGTAGAATGTAATAATACGCCGATCAGTTGAAATAAAATCATCACTTTACGTTAATTTCAATAAAAATAATGTTGTGTCATTGGAATGATGACGTCACCTATTACGTTTTGTTTATAGCGTGTATCGCAGCATGCGAGAAAGTTTCCCGCCACGACCTAGCCATAGCATCGATGCAGCACGCACTCAGGGAGGGGAACTTGCTTGTATTCCAGAAGTGAAAATCGAAATCTGTCGGCGATTGGTGCAACAGAAAGGGCATACAGTCGACCTATTTCCCGGGTCTCTCAACTTCTCGAAATGCAAGCGAAGTCTTTTCGCCTGATCACTCAGTACTGCACTCCATCGATGCTTCTAGTATCAAATTCTCTTGAACGCTATGTTGATGCTAATAGTTGTTTTTGACATCACAGTTTCGTCACATTTGTCCACTTTAAACTTTATTTTTATGGTATAAAGATAACACTGGGAACAGGAAGAATAAATATTGACAAATTAACAGCTGATTAAGCCAATTAGCGCTATATAACAGTTACATAAACTGATGCAACTTGGCCTTTAAACATGTTTTTCCTGATACTGATTACTATGTATGTCATATGTCGCACATTTTGCCAAGTTTTATTACTTTTGTGCTTGATTGCAGCCAGTGCAGAGTGTGACATACGAAGACGACCTTGACCTACTTGTGGTGGCATTCATTCGACCTTGTCCTGATGATGAAAGCTACATCGGTCAGGTCAGCTTGCATGACAACGAAACTGGAGTTCTGTTGAAGACGATCAGCTTGGTCGAGCACTGGGACGTGGTGAGTCTGTCTTGTACATTACATGACCTGACCTATATATCGTTAGAGAAGGTATTTTAACATAGGATTAAAAATGAAGTCCAGTGCAGTAGAGAGATTTCAGTTACTTTGGGATGTCAAACTGTCACGGACGGTCGGAATGCCATTCTGGCGACTGTTTGTGGTATTTCTGTATAGGCCTACGCCTGTTTGAGCGTACAATGTACTTTTGTTTTTTTTTGTGCCACCCTGTGTAAAGCTGTATTTTGGATAGCCTTACAACCATGAACAAGTTAATTGTGTATTGATAAATATATTATGAATATGCTAATGATAATAATACTTTTAATAGTTTTAATATTTTTAGCTAATAGTTTTAATTTCTGCTGACGGCACTGCAGATGAAAAATTCGAAAAAGTTTGTTTTGTTGTATTGTTGTATTTACTAGTAAATTTTTTTTTTTTGTGTTTCAGCATACAGTATCTAAGTAGCGTATTTTTAATGTGCTTATCTATGAACAAACACAAACGTGTTAAGCATCCAAAATGCAGCTTTAGTTGTGGCGGGAGTCTTTTGTTGGCCCATCATGAGCCTTGTGTATAGCGAGCCAGACCCATGATCGGATAGCGTGGTAAACTGCTCGCTGACACTCGTGAAGTGGGCAGCATTTGTTATGGCGTGTTTTTTGTCATACAAGTGGGTTGTGGACTGTTAGTCAGCACTGGGTTTTTGGGAGTCATTGCCAGGAATGACTGGAACGATCTCTGAACGACCGGGAAGCTGGGTTGTGGCTCCGGTCCGAGCATGCAACATCACCGTCTGCGATTGCTAAACCGTCGTCAACAGTGATTGAGTTGGAGCGGAAGATTGGATTGGATTGGGTCTGAGTGAAAGCTGCTTCGGTCGGTGCTGAATCTGATCTGGTGGAAGTCGGAGTTGATTCCATCAAAACTGAGTCCGATCTGGTTGGAGCTGGTTCACTGGGAGCTTATTCCGCCGGAGTCGGAGCTGCAGCTGTTGGAGTTGATCCAGTTCGTCTTTCTGGACAACCTGTAGCCGGAGGCCATGTTGCCATCGGTGCATTTGTTCACCGTGTGGAGTCATCGGACATTGCGTCTCCCACAAGGACAGTTCTGTTGGACTCTTTGGTTTTCACAAGATTGTGTTTTTTCTTTTGTATGTTTCTCCCTGTGAGTTTTTTCTGGTTCCCCTTTTATTTGTGTGGTTACTTTTGTGAATTTTCTGGGTTCCCTGTTTGTAACATTAAACGTGTTTTTGTAGTTGACTCTGCGCTTATTTGATTATTAAATTTAATGTTATAAATTGCTTACATTGATTTGATGTCCTGTTTGTCAGATAGAATAATGTTTGACTTTAGATTATTTTCTGGTCCTGTTGTTGAACTGCAGGCCAAACGGAACTGTCTGATTTCGCTGTATTTGATATCTGTATGTTTGTAGTTAATTGATGACTGTCTGGAGGATTACAGGGAAGATTATTAGAACGACCATTATGGCAATTACATATGCATGCATATAATGAAGTTCTTACAATTTTAGGTTTAGCTTTTTTGTATTTTGTGTTTTGTGTTTCTGTAAGGGTCAAACTTACCATTCCGCTATTGTGTGTTTGTGTGCATTCCGCCTGGAAAGACCATCCCCGAAATGACCTATACTGTGTCGGGTGGGACGTTAAACCCTACTCACTCACTTGCACCCTTGTATTATTGTCTGATAAACTTTTAACAATTTTTCTTAATTATTATATAATCAGTCATACGTTCAATACTTAGACTTTCACTTTGCATGTAGTTTGTTTGTCTTTTTATTTCTCGTTTATGTTGTTTGCAGGTATTAAATGTGATGCTTTTTATGAAACTGATAAAATTCGTGATTTGATTTTGTGATTTTGCTCTGTGCTAGTTTGTTTGCTTGCTTGCTAGTCCGAACTCACGTTTTCGCAACCACTCTGTTGTGACACGAACAATGTTAGCAATAACAGTCTCGTCAAGCGTATTTGCGTCCGTGTTTGCATCTCCATGAAAAAAAACTTGTGGGTGCCTCCGATTCTCTTACAATGGACGTATAATTTGTTGTTTTTCAAAAAATATTGCAGGTAATCATTCAGGTAATCATTCCATTAATACTAATGGCTTACTGTTGTGACAAACGTGCAAAATTAGAACTAAGCTTTTGTGTACTATTGTAGTTATTTTCGGCACATATCACGTATCATCGATGCTGTTGTGTTGTTAGACATGTGATCATATCATCACATTGGATCTGGATACGCTGATACACATCACAAAGTGTACGGGACGTAAACATCGCTGCTACGTCTACCGGCTTGACCGCAGTCTACCGCACGAGGACCTTGTTATACCACCACCGACAAAACGCCGACGCAGACGACGGACTGAAGACTTGAGTTCGTTGACTGACTGCGACGTATTGCAGTGGCATCCAGCTGTCACTGTTTATCAGTTCACACGGTGAACCACGATCCACCACTCAAGTTCTGCGGATTATTTTTTTCCGTGGCGTTGTGGCAGTGGGAAGGAAGGACACTGAACTAAAATTTAGGCTCCTCTGTTTGGCTTAGCCATTGCAAGATTTTTCCAAAAATTTTCTTCTAAAAATACAAAATATGGGGTTGAAAAACCCCAGTTGGGTGAATTTAATGACATAGTTGAAATTTTGAGCACCGATAATCTTCTCTGTTAGAAAATGGCAAATTCCTGCTCCCCTGTGGGTTACTTTCTTAACCAATGATGCTGCTGATTTTTAGCTCCACTGTGGACATAACCAAGCAGTCGAATGGTAAAGCAATTTGTTTTTGATTTTTGGTTTATTTTTATTAACTATGTTACTGGCTGTTGATGCATTAAGCACGTACACATACATGCACACAGCATTGTCTCATGCATTGTCATGTATCAACCATCTTTTTAAGATCGTGATGTTGATAATTTTTTTGAGGAAAGAGTGATACATTTCCTGAATAGGATAAAGACTAAGTATTAGTACTTGTATTTGTTTTATTTTTATTGCTGGTTTGATTTTTGTTACATGTGTCTGACATATAACATTGTGTATAGAACTGTTGATGAAATTTTGTGTAATTTGTGCTGTATGTGCTGGCAGTAATCACTTGGCATGACAACAGATTGCGATAATCTACATGTGTGTATATGCAGCCTGTTTCAGAAAAAAATGAGAGCAAGTTGAAGCAACCAGATTTTTGTTGTAACCTCATCAAATGTTCACGAATTTTCAGAATTATTTAACTGGCACAGTGCAGATTAGGAATTTCACAATGCAGAATCACTTTTCATGTCTAGGATTTGGAATTTAGCAATTTAAAATCGCAGGATTAGAGCCAGGCCATTGTATTGTAGTTGTAATCAGTGGCGTCATGGCAGGAATTGCTCCTCCCCCAAATTTTGGGTTGTCAGAAAATTATCAATCTTCTTGTAAGAAAATTTTTGTCCAGAAATGCCAAATTTGGGGTTGAAACTCCTTTAGGGCTGCTGCAAACCCCCATTTTGGAGGCAGGGGCAAAATTGCAATTTTCTCCTTTTACTTTTTTTAACCAACGACGCCACTGGCGCAGTAGACTAAATCATGCACAAGTGGGCATAATGTACTGTTTTGTTTTTGATATTATGATTATATTGATTATTTATTGTCGTTATTTTTTATGCTGTTTATAGACATTTTATCTAATTAAATGCATGTAATTTTGATAATATGCGCCATAGTCGCCTCCAGCACCACCGCACGGCGCCACTGTCCCAAACTAACGACCACAGCCGGATGAAATCTGAAGCGAATAAACAAGAAAATATTTCTACTAAACTGGCCAGTATATAGCATTATTATTTGACCACGCCAATTGCAGCATCGTGTTATAAAGGTTACCGGTGAATTTATTTGGAAGATTCCACTAGTGATTGCAATCAAAGGATTGAATTTGTAATCCCGGGATCCCGTTTCGGAATTAGGCTCACAGAGTGGTCGTCCTTTTAATATCCTTTATTGACTTATTTCATGCATATGATGCAGTATAGGCCCATACGGAAGGTATATCCGAACTGCAGGGGGTGATAATGACTGTCAGAATACGAATTACAGTGCACAGCAAAGAGTGGAACTCTAGCGCACATAAATAATTTATTCATCAGACGGCTAAAGTTCTTATTTCTATCATTTAACGCGAAAAAAAGTACGATTTTAACTAATTTTGTAATCCCGGGATTGGGTCGCCGCCAATCCCGGGATTCGGTATTGGCGAAAGCGGCCGGGATTCGGGATCTGGGATTGCAATCGCTAGTCCCCACAGACGTTTAATTACTGGCGCATTCTCGTCACCAACAAATACATTTTGAGTGGATGACAGCCAGTGTCGTCGTTGCAGGTGGGTAGAGGGGTCAATTAGTGTCTTTCCAGCGAAATTTTAGTCTGTCGGAAAATTTACTTCTTGTCGAAATACAGAATTTGGGGCTGTAAAATCTTCAATTTTGGGACATAATAGAAATTTTGAGCATCCATAATGTCAGGTAGGCCTATATCGTAAATTTGCACTTGCCTGTCGGAATATTGCAACTTTCTGCTGCTCATTCATTTATTTTTTTTGACTCACGACGCGACTGATGACAGTCGATCATGGCCGGCTGAGGCATGTTGCTGTATTTTTTGGTTTTGGAATTAAGCGGAGATGAGAAAATCTGTAAGCTGCCGAAATTATAAGCCGGTGCAGCGCCGCCTGCAGGGTTAATAGAACTTCGAGTTGACCGTGCAGTCGAATCGCTGTCCAGACTGAACACTGAAAAATATCATCTGCTGTCGATAGGCCTATAGGACGCGCTGTACAGTATCAGTGACGACGATGACTTCGCTCAGCTATCTGGCGCGTGAGTTGCCTCAGCCACTCGCAGGTGTCGTGCAGCTTCGCCCGACGTGTTTTCGTCCGCACGACGACGTAGATGCCGGGACAGCAGCAGGCCAGCAGGTACTTGTTGCCGGAGTGACCCACCACTAGTTGCGGGTGGTCGCTTGTGGCCGGTGCCGCAGGCCTGGTCGTGATGATGTAAGAACAGCCGGTGAAACTCACGTGCTCGTCGCGTTTCGACGTGTCCTCGTCAAAGATTCGACGCAGACGCTGAAACATCCAGTCATTTGTTCGTTCCACTCATGGCGTTGTCCTAACAACGGTGCCCATGTTCCTAAAATTGCTGATACTAATTTACCGATGCTTGATTGAAATATAGGCCTATTTATAGCCTTATAGCTTACGGCAGATATCGAAAACAACTGACTATATATATATATATATATATATATATATATATATATATATATA
>Ga0209367_1005118_pt1 | contig 18172 bp, 9 predicted proteins | sample WorMetLIZISLAND2_FD_187412 | JGI IMG/M metagenome (GOLD analysis project Ga0209367, IMG submission 187412) | Marine gutless worms symbiont microbial communities from Max Planck institute for Marine Microbiology, Germany - Olavius geniculatus... ... | reverse complement strand
CACATATATATATATATATATATACGTTGACGTAATACGGATTTTTGGAGAAACGGTATTTAACGCGCTCGGATAAGTATAATTTCTTTGTCTCTTTTGTCAAAGGCGTCAAAGGAAAGCAACAAGAAAATTACATTGGTTTTACTTATTATAAAGTGTCCTCATAAGCCTCGTTACCGGACTTGATTGTCTCACTGTCCCGCACGGCCTCTTAAAGGTCGAAAATAAAAAAGCGACCTGAAAAAAGTTGAAAATCCAAATTTCCAAAATTTGTGCGAACTTTCCTCGAAACATGACAGACGGACAGACAGACCCCTATTCTGCTATCGCGCGTGAAAATCTAGAAAAAAATCTCAAAAGTTCAGTTTTGAGTTTTTAGGTTTTTAATTTGTTGTAAAATTTATTATATAATTATCATATTTGAATTCATAATTTAATTGCGATTTTTCAGTTATAACTTTAATCGCGTTATTATGTCATTTAGGCTTTGTAGCGTGTTTACACGATGAAGCAAACATCAAGCAAACATCAAGCAAATGTATTGAAAATACACGTGCACGACGTGTGCTCTAAGTTTGCTTCATGTTTGCTTCATCAATCGTGTAAACACCCATTACTCATAAGGGGGTGTAGGCCTATAACACGTTTTCCTGGGTTGTATATTGTGCACGGTGTTTACTGAACAAAAAACTTTAAAAAACATAAATAACTTTTAAAACCTTGAAAACTTACAACCTAAAAAAATTCTTTAAAAAACCTAGGTTTTTTTCCAGCCTTGGCCGGACGACGTTCTCGTTTATTTTTAACTTACACAAATGACGACGGTTAATTGATATAATTGACAGACAGGTGACGGGCATGCTGCTGACTCGTTGCGTAAACGCTGGATGAGGCGACGTCGTTGTCTGAAACGGTATTCGATGCACGTTCATCAAATTATCCTACTCGCGCAGCACTAATTAACCCCGCCCACTGGTGGGACCGACGCAGAAGACGCTAAGTGTGAAAAGTGACAGCAGCAGCCACAGGGCAGCAGCAGCAGCAGCAGCAGCGTCAGCTGATATATCTTTTGCTTGCAATCTCAGACGCGACGGTGCAGGCGACTTGCGCCCAGTACGCTGCATGCTGACAAGGTAATATGGCGCGTCATTCAATATATCTTCAACTGTATTTTGTCATCATCATCGCTATTTAATTATTTTTTAAAATTTATGTTCCGATAACCAATACATCAAAATTTCAAAAGGGTTTAAAGCAAAAGTGAAAAACACAGTTATGGCGCGAGTTCAATTGAATTCGGTATATGAACCGAAAAGGTATTTTGATTCGCGATGATTAGTCGTCCGGCAGTCGTAATAAAGCCTGAAGGCTATTATTTTGGCAAAGAACAAAAACGAAAAACTCAATCGCATTTGCTAGGCGTTGGCATCACTGTCGCTGGGCGTAATAGCGTTACGCGTAGTGACCAGAATTAGCGTTAATATTATGGTGTTGGGTCTAGGGTTTGGGTTAGAGTTGAGGTTAAGGTTTAGGGTTGGGGTTAGGGGATATTTATGTTTTACAAGATAGTGTAGCGACATAATAGGACTGGTATGCATGCCACTTAATAGCAATTTTTTACAAAGTTTACACGTGAAAAATTGTGAAAATTGGTCAATATTTAGCGAAGATAATAGACAAAGTACAATAGCTTACTTTTTTGGCCTACCCTGTAGTTTCACATGAGTTTTTTAAGCATTTGACAGTCTTCCGCTTCGCTCTTTGAAAAAATTGCTGTTTACTGTTTCTGCGAGTAGTATGTCAGCGGTGTTGTGGTTTATCTTTTCTGTACTCTGCTGACAACGATTGACAGATAAATCTCAACTAAAGTTTTATTTTAAAGAAACCATATATATACGACATACCTGTTAAAACGTCGGGTAGTAAAAGTTTCAATTTTATTTGCTCTTTCTGTTCTTTTTCACTGTAAATGACGCACAGTTTCTTATGCTTAACGTAAAACGTTTCAGCTATATAGTCCTGTAGGTTAACCTGTTCGTTTAACATTTCAGCAATTTTTACGCGCGACAGCAGAATGTTTCGCGCGTCTTATAGCCATGGCTTATGTGACTTCTGTGTGTGTAGGTGTGTCTAGAGGTCTGTCACACCCTCAAGTCCTATCTAAACTGTGCAAGCTAGGATCACAAAATTTTTACTCTGGGCTGCCACAAGGACTATTTTTGTGACAAAATTTCGTGCTATGTGTGAGAAAGTTTTTCTCGAACGAGGCCGTCAAAAAGGATAGCCTCTTAAAAGACGTTATTTTGCCGCTATTGGCTCGTCTAGTGTAAAAACGGTTGCAGATAAATACAGACATGCTGCTTATTATAACAAGCACTGTTGACGGGCTTGCTAGATTTATCAACATCGATTACCTTGAACGACCTTAAACTCCTAAAAGGGTTTTTGGCAATTTTTTTTGCAAATTTTGCTTGCAGCTCACATTTCAAGACTACATTACGACGAAATGACTAGAGTTAGACTACGACAATCTGCGCAGGAAATTTTCAGCATTAAACGCAGATTTTAGCAGTTCAAGTCCTGACCCCTTAGGTTCAAGGAGACCTGTGCAGGCGGGCGTCAAAGAGGCCTACCCTCTTAAAAGCGGTTATTTTACCGCTATTGCCTCGTTTAGAGTAGAAATGGTTGCAGATAGGCACAGACATACTGCTTATTATAACAAACACTAGTGACGACCTTTTTAGTGGTGTAAACATCGGTGATCTTGAATGACCTTGAACCCCCAAAATATGAAGTTTTAGTGTTTTTTTGGAATTTTCGGCTGTTATGCACATTTCAAGAGTAGAATGGCTAGAAATAGACCTGGACAATCTGCGTATAACATTTTTAGATTTAACCTTCTGAGTTTCGACCTTTTAGGCTTAAGGAGTCTTCCGTGCAGATTACGGAGGCTTCAAATACGGGTACTTTTTCAAGACGCATTTTTATGTTATTGTACGCTGTACACTGATTACCCAGGTGGCAGGATTGATGCTGTCGCGCGTCACATGAGCTTTTCTTAAATTACTTGTCTGTGTACGTGTGCGGAACCGCCGGAGACCAATGTTCAAGTTAGTCTTACACCTACGCATAGAAAGTATAGGCGTACTGCAATGCTGCAGCATAACATAGGCCTACTATTTTTCTTCTAGTAATAAATAATGTAAAGTGTAAAGAGGTATTCATTTCGATTAGCAAGATGCGAAGATACATCTGTAAGAAAAGTCTGTGCCGTTGGCCTAAGCCGTTTCTTTTTAGGCCTGCTTTTCTCTTAGCTTTAATGTGAGGTTTTCGGTCACTGGAGTCCACTGAGCCAGAATTTTTTAACTTATTCTGTCAATCAAACGCGTGTATAATCTTTTCTAAGCCTGTGTGCAGGTCTAATGTGTCTTTTCTAGTTGAGTAATTTAACAGGCCCAATATTATTTGATAGGCTATAGCTAACCTGAGGCCTACCCTACGTTTCTGCTAGCCTACGTGACTGGAAATTGGCACAGCATGTTTTCGTTTGTTTTCAGACTCTGCTATGTCATGTTACATGCATAAGATGGCACGTATCTCCAGCGCATATATACGCAATTATAAGTGCGAAATTTCACATTTTTTCGAACTGCGACTATTATTGACAATTTCGCTAAAATATTACGAAAATTTGGATAAGCTACATGTAAAATAGGCCTAATCTTTTAAATTGCTGTACACGATTTTCTGAAATTTAAATAGGCCTATATTAGTGTCAGTACTGTCAAAACACTTTTGAAAATTTTTAAAAGACCGTTTTGAAAACTTAATAAAGTTTTTTTTTCGAAAGTTTCAAATATAAAGCTATACAGCTTATTGACGGAATATTCTGGAAACACAAAAGTCAAGTGGCTTGGTTGCGTAATGACCAGGTAAAGGTCGTACGTTCGACTTCTGGTCGGGTCGTTGTCAAGTTGTCACAACTTAAAAGATGGGTGACTGCGTGCAGATTGGAAAACCACCTCGGTATTTATTTGCACGTAAAACGAGTTGAGGCCTGCTTGGCTGGGGTTACGATGGGACGCGTTCACCTGTGTGCGGAGGCAAATAACACTGTATGACTGATCATGTATGGCAGGTAACGCTCTGTAGCTCTGAAAACCGGGTTTTCACGAAGAGCATACACACAACTAACCACATGGCCTCTTGCTTTATTTAGTGACTTGTAATTGTAAAAATACACTGTGTCTCAAAAAAACATCTCCAACATTTTCAATTGTAACTTTTAAAAAGGTTATCATATTTTAAGCATTTTGGCACGAATATTTCTAAATTCTACGACAACTTGCCATCGAACTATTAATAAATTTTTTACTTCACTTAACGTCTGTTTCTGCACTACCTGTGGAAAGCAGAATCAACGAATTATTACATTTAACCCAAAGCGGTATTACTACTTAGGCCTCATCTAAATAACGCACAAAATATATTTTCTTCACATTTCTCACACTTTGGCTGATAATTTATTTAATTGTTTAGTTTTTAACTGCGTACAGTAAAATTGCTCGAAATGTCGGCCCATAATGCGAACACAGGCATGGAGACGCTTTCTCAATATGTTGACAGCAGTATCGATAATGTTCTGCTCCAGACTAATTCAGACTTTACCAGTCGCTTCTTGACTTCACAAACATTCTTAAACTTTATCTGATAGACACACTCCTGCATGACAGTCAAACCTTGTTATAGACTGGCTGTTGAGGCCCACAAATTTGGATAAATGTAGTTTATTGACGTGTTTATTCGTTTTACCGCGTATTTCGCTTAATCTCCTTTCTCCAGATAGTGCAAAATCAAACGTTGGGTGAGGTGGGAACTTGAACAGCCATTAAATAGCCAGTTGTATCAGAAATGTTCGTGCCAAAATAATTGAAATAATGATAATTTTTTTAGGTTACGATCGATGATGCCGAGGATGTTTTTTCACGTTTGTTGTTTATTTTAACACATATTTTGCTTGGTCTGATTTCCCTAGGTAGTGCAGAAGCAGATATTGGATGAAGTAAGAAAGTGAATGATCATTTAATGGCAAGTTGTGTCAGAAATGTTTATTCCAAAACTATTGAAATTTGATTATCTTTCTTCAAGTTATAATCGAGAATGTCGGAGATGTTTTTGAGACACAGCGTGTATTATTGTGCACCGCCAAAAGCACCCTACTAGTCCGCCTAGCGAATCTTCTAACTACGATGCATATTATGATAGCAGCTGTCGTTATTTTGTCTCTAACAACGATGGTTTACGTCGTCTGTCGACCGATTCGGTCGTGTTATTATAGTCAGCGTAAATTATCGTTGCTAATGACAAAATAATGACGGCTGCTATCATACCGTGACCGAATATTTACGATTGATTGCAAGAGCGACTATTGCTAGTTTGGTTTGGAACTGAATCTCTGAGTAGCGTCATAAGCCGGCGTCGCGTGTAGGGACTTATTTGAGCCTGAAAGTGCTCGTAGTTATGACAATGTTATGACGGCGTGGAACGTGCGTAGTGCGCTGCTGCTGCCGCTGCACGTTTTGTAATGTCATTGACCGAATATTCTGTTGTGAAAAACGACCCGTCGCTCCACGACAGCTCGTGAGATTTGCCCCGCGGTTTCCACGCAGGGACGGACTCCATTTACTTGGAACTGACTGTGGACAAGTTGATGTGAGCTACAACAAATGTTGTGCGACTTGCTGTATAAGATCGTGACACTCGAGATGTTGTGTATTTTTGTAGAGTTTTGATTTGCTGCACATCTGTTGTGCAGCATGTCCGACAACAAACCCACAACAAGTTAGTATAAGTGACGTCGGTTGAACACACACACTGAACAGGAAGCCTAAGCAAACGGCATATTGTGCCTGATATCTCACGCAGTTGTATTACTTCTTATTGCGGTTCTTCCTCGGTATACAGCCTTCTTGTTCGACGCACCAGAGCCAACTCAGCCTGGTCATTTCTACGAGTGCTGGCAATGGTTACGGCCACTGTTGAACAAAAGAGCTAAAAAACGGCCAGTTCTTTCTCGCAACAGATCTCGTCTGTGCGCGATTTTTTTTTCTTTTTTCTTCTAAGCTAGACATTTATCTCTTTTTAAAGGTGACACATTTTTTTTTCTGTATGCTGTGTAAAGCTTCGACACAGACGTATTGCCTGCTATAGATAATCCAACAGTCTATACCATTGCATATACTGAGTATGACTGATAGATAATATTCTCTATACCATCTTTGCTAGCGGCGGACTCAATTATTGAGGATGGACACCGGTTGTTACAGCACTGACACTGGATCATCTTTCATGACTCGTGACCACATCACGACCTTAGCTAATTCTGACCTACACGATCCGTAAACCATGTCGGTTTAAACGGCTTTTTATAATAAAACTAAAAGCGATCAGAGATCTCAAACTGCCACCGGAAAAATGTGCTGTCACCTAGCGAGGCCCAAGAAACAGATAGCCTATTAAATGAGTTGTGTTGGCTGCTGAACAGTTCCGGACTCAATAACTCTAGATCCAGATCTTGAACCGAATCGCACTAAAATATTTCTGGTTGGTTCTTTGACCGCTCTTTACCTAGCTGTAAAGTTTAATCAAAATCTGTTTGTAACTTGCCGAAATACGTCGCAAAGTGTCAGTTTGCGCGCTGTTGCCAGTCGCCTAATGGCGAAGAATCATGACTTGTATAAGGCTTAGTGATACAAAATCCGCAAAAGACTCCGCTTAGCCAACAAAATCTGATTTGATCCTCTTAAAACTGTGATAATTGCCCAACCCGTTTACAAAATGTCGTCAAAGTCTGTTGATAATTTCTTGAGTTATACAGTCACGAAACAGATAGACACATAAGCAAACAAAAACAGACAAATTCGCAAAGTATGCTCGAGTGCTTCTGGTTGTCAACTTGCCCCCCCCCGGCTTCCTACCGAGCTTGGCGCTTATTTGTCATATGAACGAATAAACTCATTCGCATAACTTTTTTCTTTGACGGAGGAGCTATTGTGTCATAAATAAGTTTTAGATATTTTAGTAAAGCGTATCATTGTGATAATGTGTGCCAAAAATTATAAAAGTGAGTTTACATTTGTTGAAGTTATTCAGAAAAAGTGCAGACTTTTTTCCGGACACGGTGTAGAAGAAAACTTTTGGAGTTAGTTGCTTTCTGATTGAAATTGTACATGTCGATACACATTTCTGTTGCAGCGTCGTATAGTGATAAGCGATAATAAATTCTGCCACTGTGTTTTTTTTGTATGGACAGCTAAATGAAAATAGAATATTCTTGCACTGTTGAAATATTTCGCAGCCAGTGGAATGAATATGACTGATGAATTTCGCTCGGCAGCTTATAACAACCAACACCTATACCGTGATAGTGAATCGCCACCGTATATGGGCCCTATGTGATTACTTTTGGCCACGTTTCAATCAAGTGGCACGATAAAAATGAGTGCGTAGGGTTTAACGTCCCACCGGACACAGTGTAGGTCATTTTGGGGACGGCATTTCCAGGCAGTGCAGAAAGTTTAACTTTTACAGAAAAGCCTGATATGGATCACAAGACACAAAACTGACCTAAATCCAAAGTTGTTAGAACTCTCCATTATAAGCGTGCGTATCATGTAGCCCAGGCCTAACAGCAATCATGGCAGTTCTAATAATCTTTTCTCTTATTCTCCAGCCATCAGTCTCAGAATTCTATTGGGGAAATAAAAAGTATGTCTTTGTGTTTTTGTCACAACTTTTTCAATATTGACCTATTTCAGCACCGTTTCACTGATGTACAGTACTCTGCAGTAGGCCTAAACGTGATCATTAAAAACCCCATTACATCTCAATAGTGTTTCTGTACGAAAATGGTTAGCTTTAATATACGTGGTAAATGAGTTATAAGGTAGAATTCAGTATTTTAAAAATGACTATATTTTCAATAAATAGCGTTTTAGTCTATTAGTAAAAAATCGAATTTTTAAAATAGATTAATAACTCGAACGTGAATCAATTGCATTGGATTTTAACTACACTGATTATGGAATTCTGTCGAATTTTATCCATAACGCTTGGCGTGGAGTTGTGGACTGGATAGGCATACATCCTATATCTTCCTCGCTTTTACTGTTGTTGATAATAACGTGTATTATGTAACTGCAACAATATACAATAGACTCCGGACAGCGGCGAAAAGTGTTTACTTAATGACTGTAGGCCTAATCGACGGTGTTCTGCTTGGAACGCGCGTGTTATAACAGACTCGACACGCTTGGTAGTGGTAAGATTATGAGCGTTTATTACACTGCAGATACTGCGATAAGAAATAGAAAGAACAAATGTGTGTAGGTCATAAAATAAAAATCGTATCTTTACTTAGAATTGCTGTTTTGTTTGTTACGTTGTGTGATGTGTTATTAGTTACCGTTTCATCGCCGTCGGCGTTTATTCAATCCCGCGTAGAAGTATAGGCCTAGGCTATAGAAAACAGGCGCAAGTCACTAAGTAAGTTGTTAATGGGTGGAAGAAATCAGAGCGTTGGCTGCAGACAGGAAACCATTACTACGCACGGAAACTGCAGGTGGAAAACAGTCGATATTTCATCGTCACTATAGTCACGCCGAGATGCAAAACCGCGCGACACATTACGGGTAAATTGATCGTTTGATTCAGCGTCCGTTTGTTCGTTCGTGTTCTCTGTAATCCTGACGCCCATGCAGTCAGTCATCTGACTAATCCACTCCTCTGATCCAACTCAACTGTGCAGTGTCCAGTCCGGGCCTTTACCATGCTGGGAATGACAGCAGTTAAACGGTCAACGGTTAAACTGAAGCGGCGGTTACAGGCAAAGCTAGCAAAATTATATATGTCGGCTCACTTCAACGTATTATGCGGTCGTCCGCCTGCTAAGAATTAGCCCACTGGTTAAGTCTACTCTTGCCCTTGCGAAGTTTCACACTATTTTGGACTTTTCTACTATGTATGTTTTTCGACTTAGAAGCCCGTACTGGACGGACGGACGGACGAACTGACTGTAATGCAGCCTATTAAGACTGCCGTGTATATAGTAAAACATTTGCACGGTCTCTATCTTCAACGTGTGCTTAAAATGCTAAAATGGTCGCAACATCTTATAGCGTTTTGTCTTATGCTTAACAACGGTTGTACGGCCAAATGCAAGCTTGTGATAATAGCAGCAGTTCATTATGTGAAAGAGCAACAAGTGACCGGAGTAATTCAGTAAACGCGAAATCGCTGATCGATGCTGCCCTTGGTGAATCATAAGTTGAACTGTTTAAACACGGTGTATGAATGTGTCAGACGACAGACAAACAGATTACAGACCACGCTACGGAAAATGGTTAACTATAGGCGAAATCGTTTGCACTATAACGGTTTTGCCTAATAATGGGTTAATTATGCATAAGCATTATCTCTCTTCATCAAAATGACGTTCGTGTAAGTGAACAAGAAAACACGGCACTTTGATGGCTATGGTTAATCGGCAGTAGTCTTGGTTAACCGTGTAGTAAATTAACCGTTGGGTGCATTCCTAATGGCAATTTCTATCAACGGGGGCGTGCTTCCTGAACGCAATGATCAAAGATCGATCAATCAGAGACAATGTGTGGTCGGACATTTAACAACTACAAACGTTATTGCATGTGGAAAAAATAAAATCGGTCAATATTTCGCAAAATCTGAGGGAAGTTTAGCGGTGAGTTTTTATGCTTCACGGTTTACATCCATGCAGACGCGTTTAAACACCCTTGACCAAAAATAAAAAAAAACAAATGAGAATAATTCAACGGTTTCATGGATCATTGTATTAAAACTCTTAAATGGCCACTTTCTTAATATTTTAGGCTTTTAGCAACGTCCTGAAACTTTTTATGCAGTGTGACGTATGGACATTAGAATTATTCGTATTTTATACTGCATGTCAGAATTTATTTTTTAGACGTTTAAATGTTATTTTAGAATCATAAAAATTGCTGTTCCAGCCAGTGATAGGCCTACTAAATGTTGGTCTTAATTGTGACTTTGATAAAGTCCAAGCTTTGTACATTGTGGCCTTGTTAACATGTCCGCTGTTATCATGTGAGGTGATTTTGTCGAGCGCGACGTTAAGCTCTGTGCTCATACTTAATCCTGTGTAGTCTGTTTGATGTGTGTCGAAAGCTAAAAGTATCGTTTTCAGGGTTAGTAAATAAAACCATTGCAGATAGGCTTAGTACTTTAAAGACAAGCGCCTGTTATCACGAAGTGCATAATGCATATGTAGTAAAAACGCTCTGTTAATACACGGGTACACGTGTCAGAATCAGTGAACAAAATTCACTGATCCAACCTGACATTCAGGCCTGATGCCGGCGAATTACTTTTTTAGTCGTTGGCGTTTAGTCATTACGTGTCGGGCGCTCTTGCGTGTGCAACAAATTGAAATGAAATAGAATAAAATCAAACAAACTATTAAGATTTCAGATCGCCGTGATTTTGCGGTCTGCCTAAACACCACATATCACCGCAGATCAACCGCAAATCAACAGACTGTAGGTTCCAGAAATTGCTTTATGTTCAGTGACTGCAAATTAGTCTATGGCGCCGCGGATCACATCAGATCAGTTGCAGATCCAGCAATAATTGCTTAGGCTGCATTTGTATGTAGTGGCCGTTGATCAGTCATTGTCTCTGGCACAGCGGATCAGATCGGGTCATAGAAATTGTCTACCAATACTTTAATGATTTGTTGTCATCTGCCATGCCACAGACTGATCTGCGGTGACAAACATAAGCAAATCTGGTTTCTGATGTGATCTGCGCTATTCAGGCAGACCCTCCACTTTGTTTGCGGTTTAGGCCTACTACGGAGCGGAACGGTGGTACTACGAACTTGCAAGAAAGTTTTATGTCATTGTAGGCGTTTGCATTCACTGCAATAAAACTGCCACAAAACTAACTGATTTGTTTTATGTTGTCTAATCGAAGTTTTACTGCGCATTGTGTGCACTATTGCGACACAGCAAAATTACACAGAGTCGTCGTCAACGACTGTCTCCAGTGGTGTTTTAGCTTGTTTCATTTAGTTTTATTGCATGCATCCCAGGCCCAAGCTCCACCATTTCGACTTGTTCGACAAGTTGTACAACCCAAGCTGTGCATTATTTTGATTTGCTGTGGATTTGTTGTATGATTTTAATTTATTTGTGGAATAACTTTACAATTCGTTGTAAAAATTTGCCGTAAGCTTTTGGTATGTTGTGAATTCGTTGCGCACCAAGTTGTGTAGCAAATGCACGACAAATCGTCGACGCAGTGGAGTTTGGGTCTGACTGTGCTATGTGCGTGTGGATGGCTAGATGTTGCTGCGAATACTGCTGCTGGTGACGCTGTTCTTGCTGGCAACTGCATCAGCTGTCAACGACAACAACGACGACAACGATCGGCCGTTGGTCAGCAGTGCGCAAGGTGGCAGTCATCGTGATGACGTGGTCAGAAGTCGACGATCAGCGGGACAAGAGAAGAACTCGAACCAGCACCAGCCTTACGTCACTGACGACTTGACGAGGGAACAACGAACAAAGCGTGACGCCAGCGACGACGTACCTATGTCAACGTTGCCAAAGCGAGGCGACTGGGCCAAGACAAACGTCCAGATGTGGGGCAAACGACACAGTCGCCAGCTGGCGGACGTGTTACGTCGGGACGCTGGCGTCAAGCGAAGCTTGTGGAACAAGAATAATGTGCGCATGTGGGGAAAGAGAAGTGGCGATGTCGATGACTATTACGTAGATTATTACGAGTGGCTGGACCGAAACCACGCGAACCTCAAACGTGAGTCGTCTGACATGGGCCAGGTGCAGAACAGCTGGACCGGCAAGAACGCCTGGGAAAGAAATAACATGCGGATCTGGGGCTAAAATCTGCGAAGTCGCCGGGGCGGCCCGTCCTTTCATTACTCAGTGTTGTGTTATTTTAGTTAAGCTGCAGTTTGAATGTCCAGACAATACCAAGTAATGACGCTTTAAATTAATTCCTATGGCCTACGTACAGTACATTGTGTGATACTAACAACTGACTTTTTGACTTTGAACTGCGCCCGCCAGGAACAACATAATACATCACATAACACTGATAACTCGATTGGTTGTGTATGAGTCGAAACTACGATGTACACGCATGCGTTTCTAATTATAGCTTCCTGTCTCACGGTGCGCGGAACAGGCAAACGGTGATGTGCTCACGTAGATACTTTGACGCTGGTTATTCAGTCTCGAGGGTTAAACGGCGGCCAGCGCAATTTACCGCATGACACCAGAGAAAAAAATGTCGTAAACCACCGGCGAAAACCTACGACCATGCACAGTTTTTACACGCAAAGTTTTGCATAGACCTACCAGTTGTAGGTCCTATACTAGACACGTGGACATTAGTTATAAGATTTTTTGCGGATATTCGCTGCGGTACGTCTGGAGACGGCATCAAACCACAGTAACGTAATAAAACGACAATTTTCAGGTTGTTACGTCTTCTGAATCTTGAATGATCACTTTTAGGTTAAATTTTGTTTTCGCGCTGTCTCTTTAAATTGTCGCTTTTTCGAGACTTTTTTTTGAAAATAGACAAAACCCCAACTAAAACAAACAGTTAGCTGTTCACAGTTCAATGAGATTGCGCCATGAGCTGACGTTGCGATAGTTCGGCTATCTTGATTCTGTTCACAATGTGGGGCACGCTTTCAAGTCCCGCGGTTTGTGGATTTGTTGTCTAGAGTACAGTAGAGTAGAGACTTAAGAAGTCATGTAGAACTTGCGTTACAATGTAGTTTGCGCGCGGCGCAGTTGGAATTTTACGCTTTTAGTATGCTGCAAAGGCGAGTTAGTCGAGATGCAGGCCGACACGTAATAAGATCATTGCAGGTGTAGAAAATGTGACAGATAAATGATAAAAATCGGTCAATATTCAGCGAATACATCGACAACATTCAGTTCAATTTTGTGCGAAATTTATGTTCGCTGCTTCTGATAGTAAAGCTATCGCGAACGTGCTATATAGGCCTAATTTGACGCCATATAGGTTTATAGGCCCTAATAAACAAACAATTCAGTTTTGAGATAATTACAGAAACGTGAAAGCAATGATGATGATGATTAATATTGCTGTAGCACTAGCCGGTAGCCACCCACTGTAAAACTAAAATAGCAAAGACGGCAAAAAAACTACGTGTATGGTGCATTAATGAATGGGTGTCTTACGTGTTTGAGTCGCGATGTAGCCGGAAGAATTCCGCGAGAGGAAAAATGAATACGAATCGAAGCAGACAATTAGCAGAAAAAGGAGTCATATGTCAGATGCTATAGCGTGACTATATATATTAGAAGCGCGTTTAATTAACTCAGAAGAATAACGCCGGCCTGCTATAGCACAGTCTACCTCTTCTGTGTACTGTACGTTGCAGGGCCTAAAAACTCGTCCTAACGATGACAAACCGAGCACCATAGCCCCTCCCCAAGATGGGTGTCTGGAGGCTATGCACCCAAATTATGTAAAAAAAAAAATCATCGCTGAAATTACACATTTATGTGGAATTTTGCATACTAAAATGATTTCTTCTGCAGTGTTGATTTTAGTTTTTACAAATAAGTTTATTTGCGGTCTGTCCTTCCTCCCGGAACAACTCGTCGTCAGCTGCGAGCAATTCGTCGTCCAGGACACATAAAGCGTGGTTTTCTTCCAATGCGACGCAACGCACGCAACCAGAGGCGGGTTCGGACATGTTCAGCATGTTCGGCCAAACAGGGCCGCCACAAAAAGACCCACATAGGTCAGAAATGTCAGGCAGCAGCACACTTTCCGTTTTGTGAAGTTATTGTATGGCATGTTGATGATGATGATGATGTTATTGTGGCATTCAAAAGTTTACTTTGGGCAGCACGACATTATCTACCTGAGGGGACTTTTTCGCAGTATTCCAGAATTCGTAGTTTTTTGTACATGCGTCTAAGCCCGTTTTTGGCCAATAGTCTGCGTTTTAGTTCTCGGAAAATTTATGTGAGGGGCCCCACATTCGTATCATGGTTATCTTCTAGCCGTGATTCGTACCGAATAGTGTTTAATCGGTTGTAAAGCCGGGCATGAACGCAACGGCCTCAACGACAGCTTCTATCCTTTTGTTTTGGTCCTAGCGTCAGCTGCGTTAAGGCGCGTGACTAAACTAAACTGAACTGACCTGACATTGTTATAGTTTTTGACGAACTGGCCAATGAACTGTAATGCATTACAGTGGGCACCGTCTAACGGCGTCGACCTCTACGTGACTACAGCCACGTACGCGTCAACCAATGACCAGTGGATTCGCCCTGCTTGCCCATTGGTCAGTTCGTCAAAAACTAAACCGTATCAATTCAGTTCAGTTACGTCGTCTGTACGCGCCTTTAGTTGCGTTTGTTGCGTACATTGCGTGCTGTGCATTAAATAAAAACAATTATTCTTGCAATGAAAATACGTTCTTTCGATGTTTGAAATAGTGGTCTTAGATTGTGAAAAACAACGGCTGCTGTTTCCTTTTTAGCCCTTACTTCAAAATATAATTTACCGACCCCCCGACCAACTGACTGTCTGACTGATCTGTTAAAAGCACAGCAAACGTGCACCAGTATGCCTACAGAACGACACGTACAATCAATTAAGTAAGTTTATTTGACAATCAAGGCAACAATAAAATGACGATGGACAGACAGATACAAACGGACAGAGAAACGAACAGTCAAACAGACAAACAGGCTGACAAACAGAAGCAATGCAATATCGAAGCAAAAAATGTGACAGTGAACAACAATCAGCCTACACGTATTTCATACAGACACTTATTATTTTAACTAGCAAACAAATCAGAATGGCGTTGTGCTAACAGAACAACGTTGTGCTCATGTGAACCTATACTTCCGGCTAAATGGTTTTGTTAAATGGCACCCTTAGCCCACATTTCAATAAGGGGATGCCTATAGGTCTATATGTAAAACTAAAACTACGATTACAACTCACAGATTATATAGACTCATCATCGCGCTGACTCAGGAAAGAATGGCCGGGCCGGACTGAGTTAACATTAACCCATTCATGCATAGCGTCCCAAAAATGGGACACCTAGTTTGACGGCAAATTATAAAATAATTCATACACTAATGGGTTAATATGTGCAAAAAGACACATTATTTTAAACTCGGTTTTAGCTAACTGAAATAAAATTTTACTTCGGCTAGTGGTTATCGTTGGAAGCCAGTTTGGATATGTCGTTTTAAATTCTAGCTGCTTATTTGACGACATTCACTAGCAAATTTTACTGGTCCAATTAAATCAGGAGTGGCCGAATATAACGTCTTAGTGTTTTCAGTGTTTGAGATCCTGGCGTTAGTAAGACGAATTATAACAGAAACTCGCTGACAGAAAGATGCTAAAAGGTTGTTCGTCTTTCGATGTTGAGCCGTAGGGATTAGAGCGATTGAATTAGCATGCGACTAACACGGCAAGCTGCGTTAACAGCGCGGCTTTATCCAACGGGGACTGAACGCCAACAGTCCTAACAACGCCATCTACAGTAACTTGTTGTTCTCGTTAAAACTGATGTCTCAAACGATTCCGCTGCACCCTTGGAGTACACCCACAAACCGCCGAATTAGCAACTAAACCGCATTGTGCAGAAATAGCCGTAAAACTGGCAAAATTATCAGGATTAACTTTGTCGAAAAGGCGATATGAGACATTGTTTCAGCTGCTTAAATTTCCAAATGATAGGCCTAGCTGTACTTGACATTTTCTAAAACAATGACACTTTTTGATACTGATAAGAGTTTCTGTGACAGTTGATTTCATAAACGCGAAATGTGCTGTATAACAAGTAGTATTGTGACTTCTGGGCTCAACTTTTCGTTCAGGAAATTGTTTTTGCAATAAATTTGGCAACTGCTGCAATTTTTAGGTTCACAAGCTTTTTGGCAGTCACGACTTTCCGGCTGGACCGAAAAACAAACAGAAATTTTAACAAGCCAAGTATAAATGTAAAAAATCAGCGTCTGTTTAAGTCCAAGCTACAACATGCACACGCTTATAAATTACAATTATATGTTCAGTTAAACTGAATAATAAACTAGATATAAGCGTATTTAAATAGGCCGGCCTAATTTACGGACGGACAGAAAAAAAACAGTCAAAATTGTTTTTCTCATAACTTTGTCAAAATAATGTTACTAAATTTGATAATTTTTGGCATGAAGATAACCAAAACAATGAAATCATGCAATGTTCACTCATTTTTCACTTACCCTATTTTTGTCAACACACTACCGTGTGAAACATAAATGTTCCAAATTCTTGCATAACCTTGAGCTATTCGATTTCCAAGTAAACGCTGTAACAACTTAATTGAGCACAAAATAAATTTCAATGAAAATTATTTAGCAAAATTCTAAGTTTGCATAACAAATGGCTTGCAAATCATCAAAATTTATGTCCAAAGTGGGCCCCGCACACAAAGACAATGGCTTAGATGCAACGCCACTGGATGATAGCGGAATCAACAAACGACTGATCAAACGGCATTCATTTATTGATTAGCCGTGTTTAAGCTCATCAGTCAGCTATTGTGTTATCTGCTGTTTTTACCATAAAATATTTAGTACCACAAAATTATTAAATTACGTGGCACCCTCTGGTAAATTGATGATGCAAAGATAAGCAATCCGATACAAATAACCACTGCGTAATGTAACAATTTGGAGCATCTGTGTTTCACACGGTAGTGCGTTGATATACATTAGGCGAGATGGTAAATGAGTAAACCTTACATAATTCTATAGTCTTGGCCATTTTTTGCCAAAAATTATTAAGGTTGGTGGAAATTTGACGAAGTTATGACAAAAACAATTTTGACTTTTTTTTAGACATGGTGTACATTCGCGTTACAGACGGACAAACGGACAGGCAATTCGCGGTGTCAATAGCACTCCTTGCATCGCGTGCTTCGCGCAGTAATAAAAACCGACGGGTTTTAAAGTTTAATAGCATTTCAGTAATCCTCGAAGACTACCTGAGGTATTAGCAGTAAACTTACGCAAACGTATATCTGCTGGTACAGTGGAAAACGGCGAAAATACGTATGCTACAATGAAAGGTACTAGGAAGAAAGCACCTTTATTCCCCTAAACCCTTAGTGGTAATTTTGAAAGTAAGAACACAAGTCTCCCACATTTCCTTCTTTATACTCCTTTCTGTTAAAGATTGCAACGATACTGCATGCTGTTCTGGAATCCAAGTAAGGACGGATACAGCGAAGTTGACGAACGTGCGAATAGCAATATTCAGACAGTTCAGAGATTTGGTCAGAAAATGTTAGGTATCCGTCGAATAACGCGCGCAAGCATACGAGTACACAATTATTATTATTATACTGCGTTTATAATGTACGTTAGGTCTTTCACAACGTGAAGAATCTCAAGTGCAGACAAGGTCACATGTCAGTAGAGGAACGCACGACTGTATAGAGCAGTTTTAAGCCTAGATTTGAAGGTATCAGTAGATACAGTTATATGAGAAATTTATGTAAAAAACTGTTTAGTTTATATACAGTGTAAGGGTGACATCGTGGTTGTAGATATAAAACAGCACAAATCACAATTTACAAATTCAAGCTTTACCATTACACAGTCAGCAAAGTTCTTCTGACATTGTGTAATGGTGATGTTCGAATTTTTAAATTGTGATTTGTGCTGTTTTATATCTACAACCACGATGTCACCCTTACACTGTATATAAACTGAACAGTTTTTTAACATAAATATTTGCAGTTTTATTGCCGTTGGAAGTAATCTGGATTAGTTAATTATAGCAATGTTAGAAAATGTAGAAATGTTTTTTGTTGCTAGATAATAACGATTTTTTGTGTACTTAACATATGATTTTTGCGGGGGTGCGTGCTTTTGAATAATTGCGCACTGCACATACCAAAATATATCGATCTTGAAAACACCCCGACTGATGCAAAGATCTTCGATATATCTCTTACGTAAGCCGAGTTCTAACCCATTATGTCTTAAATTGTGTTGCCATGGCAACACAATTTAAGACATAATGGGTT
>Ga0209367_1005117_pt1 | contig 18173 bp, 12 predicted proteins | sample WorMetLIZISLAND2_FD_187412 | JGI IMG/M metagenome (GOLD analysis project Ga0209367, IMG submission 187412) | Marine gutless worms symbiont microbial communities from Max Planck institute for Marine Microbiology, Germany - Olavius geniculatus... ... | reverse complement strand
ATATATAGGCCTATACAGGGTGCGACAAAAAAGTAATCCCCTGTTGTACATTGCAGAACTTTAAGCATCGACTTGAAATTTTCTGATGGAACCTTGCAATTTCTCGCTTTTCTCGCTGAGCGAGTTAAGCGAGCGAGATTTGCCTACGAGCGAGCGAGAAAACGGCTGGTGAGTCGCTTACGGATCTACAGGCGTGCAGTTTAAGCTGTCGTGAAGCGGTTGGCCGACAGCGACGCACTTAACGGCGTGTACAAAGCGACAGAAACGAATTGAACTGAACTGAGCTTCAGAGTTGCTAGTTCAGTTGAGTTCAGTTCAGTTGCGTTGCATGCACTTTGCAATCGAACGAACTGATTATTTCATTTGAGTTCATTTCACGAAGTGTACTAAAATGCACAAGGCACAAGCCTATTAATCCTTACTTAGCCTACTTGATATGGCGATATTTGGTCACTCAATGTCACCATCGCATGAATTGAATAATCGATATCTTATCGAAATTTAAATTGTGATATTGACCCATCTCTATTTGGATTCAAAATTTAGCGACGAAACGATGACGTCATTGTACCAATTTTTATTAAAGTGCAGTGAATTTTTTTAAAAGTTTAATAATTTTCAGCATAATGGAGCTACAAGTGAAAGAAGGAGAGATAACCAAGACAATTTATGGACTGGTGAGTCGGTGCTTGTAGTGTGCACAGCAAACAGATGAAAAAGCTTTTCTTTCAGTGTACCGTATAGATGGTTGGGTAGCATTTCGCCTAATCTCATTTCGCTTAATCTCATTTCGCCTAATTTTTTTGATAGGCGGACCAACAACAACGACTTGCTTTGTCGTTTTTTGCCTCTTTGACAAGCTTTGTTTGGTCGTTCGTCATTTTTTTCTGTACCATTTTTGGCCGACCGTATGGAACGCCGTTTTACTATTTAATCTAGAATTCATGATATGTACATATCATGAATTGCTGAATTCGTGATAAGTACATATCACGAATTCAATTCGTGCTATAATGAATTGAATTTATGAGATCTTGAAATGAATTCGTGATATCACGAATTCGAATTCGTGATATATACATAATTAAGAATTCAATTCGCAGTGACTCTTCTTAATCAAATCAAAACTAGTTCAAAGTTCTAATCAAGTTTTAATCAAAGTTTCTCAATTTAAGCTAATCTAACAGAAGTCAGCATGTAGGCCTACATGATTGTCAAGATCGTTGTCCACTTGTCTGTAGCAGTGTTCGATTTGCTGGGGGGGGGGGTTAACCCCCCACTGCATGAAGACGACCTCCCAACTAGAACTTGTCTGGGGGGATCGGCTTTGACCACCCCAGAAGGGTTCCAACAGCAACTGGACAAAACGTGGGGTACAAAAAAAATTAATTGTGTCCCAACGTTTAAATTTGTGACGCTGCCTTTATTCGTTCTTATTATATCAGTTGCGCTAAATTTGGTCAGTTGATTCTCGGGAAAATCATCATTGCTAGACGTTTATAATTGCCATTCACATTTGAAGAAAAGCTGTCGAAGCGTTAATTTGTTAACGCGTTAACGCATTGCGTTAATTTAAAAAACAATTTTGCTGATATTGTAAGTGGACTACATCAAAAAAATGTTAACGCGTTAAGTTAAGGCGCTAACTCGACAGCTATAATTTTAGGATTATGATGCTCCAAATTCGATTTTGGATGGGGCTCTGCAGTAGACCCAATTGGGGGAGCAATTAGGCGAAATGAGACGACACGGTATAGATATTCTTCCACGGAAACACCCGCAAGATTTAGTTCAACTTACAGGGTTGGAAATGTAGACCATACGTTAAGACTGAGGCGATTTTACCGCACGCTGTCATTTCTTTCATCGAAAAATCGTGCTTAATCTTGCAGTTTTTGGCATCCATTGATATATCCATGGATATATTTTTGTGTTGATATCAGACTTAAGCCATCTGTGGATATATCCATAAATATTATGCTGTCGCACCTGCTAATTAAACTGAATACCTATATAATTTGTCTTTCTATAATATTTCCCCATCTGTCGTTCTTACACTTCATTTTCTCGTTTATTCATGCTATTGAGTCAAATGAATAATCAGTGACATCAGCACATGTCATTATTTCGTTAGCCTAAATTAATTTACTAACACGTTATAACACATTTTAATTCTCAGTGCTTTAATGTTGTTGGCTGGGCAACAAACAGTCATCCATTTGTGAGTTTATTTTTAATCTTTTTTATTGAATGGTAACAAAATTACAAATGTTTTGCTTACTTACATATGTTCAAAACTTTCTACTAGCATTATTGCTAGTAGAAAGTACAAACCAAGTGTCGTTCAAAAGCGTCCACTCTACCCTATACCTGTAGGGGTACATGAATGCAACCTGTCTTGGAAAACAAGGATCCCAATTCCCAACTGTTGCTGGGTTGTGCCGATCGTACCACCTATATCCGAAGGCAAGTTTCCAACTTGGGCTCACGGAAAGATAATTTCCCACAGTTATTGCAGTCCCATACTCGCTATGGTGATGCTGCTATATCGAACGTTACGAGGGGCGTTCAAAAAGTTTTGCAAGTCGATATGTTAGACTAAAAAACTTTTCAATATCTATACACCAATAAAACATACATTTCTCCGGAACTCATGTGAGCTTAAAGCGTATATGACGTCAATGTAACTTCTGACTTCATAAGGCGTTTAATATTGGTCCCTCCAGCCAGGTTTCTACCACAGACTTTAGTCATTTATTGTTTGGATAGCGGACACCATCGAGAAAATTTTTCAAATTTAGAACAAGATAATAGTTACTGTAAGTCAAGTCTCTGCTGTATGTAGGGTGGTCTTATTTACGAAGCCAGAGTTGCGAACAGCTTGATGGGTAATTTTAACTTTGGGATTGGGTTGCAGTGCCGGGCACTGCCGAGTTTAGGAGAGATCTTCACTTCCAGGCTCCCACACATCTGGGCTCCCCAGGTTGTACATTGTAAAAATTGCTTAACCTTTCACAGAGACGACAGATATCACTAACTGCTAACTTTTCAATAATATTTTACGGACAATGTCAAATCTTCACTTGACATCGTAATTAACAGAAACGTTCTTATTAATGGCCAGCGCAGATTTCGGCTACTGTGTATTCATATTGCAAATATGAAATTCATGAACGTATTCGTCAGGGCTTCCACAAAATCACATACACCGGGGTCTCACGTTCGTAAGTCCAGCTGCAGACTGGAGAATTGTCGTGCGTATATTTGTGCTGCTTGCGTTAACAGTCCAAATCGTATCTGTTTAACGCTTTATGACGTCAGAAATTTTAATGACATCACGTCCTCTTTAAGCTCATACGAGTATGGGAGAAATATAACTTTTTTTCGGTGTATTAATTTTAAAAAGTTTGAGTCTAATATACGGGGGCATATCGAGTTGTAAACTTTGTCAAATTTTCTTCGAACGTATACATGTAGTTTTTCACAACTGGCACAGATTTTGGCAATTGAATATTTATAATCGCAAATGAGAAATTCACGAACGTACTTATCACTGTTTAGAACTCTCATAAAATTACATGTCCCAGGGCCTCGTGTTGAAAAATCCGACAGTAGACTAAAGAAATGTCATGCAACAGCGAGCCCAATTTTACGCTGATTGCGCTGGCACTCCAAATCGTTCCTGTTTAACGCTCTATGACGTCATACATTGCAATGACGTCATATCCGCTTTAGGCTCATGTGTGTTCAAAAGAATCATGCGTTTTATTAGTGTATAAATTTTTTTTTAAATTTTTAGTTTAACATATCGACCTGCAAAACTTTTTGAACGTCCCTCGTATATAATCAACACTAGGACTCGATAGGGTAATTCGGTGCACGTAAGCGACGATGCAGGCAACGATGTTGCATTCAAAATTGCGGCCAAACTGCTGCAGATAAAGACATGGTTACTTTTGACAGCCTATAGGAAGTCGCCATCGCCCTATTCAACGGTACAATCGCCGACCTGTCACCTGTACGACCTACCGTTTGGCCTAAGTAGGCCTACATGCGTAACAAACAGAAAGTTGACATATCATACCCAAGGCTTGACCTAACGGTCGACCAAAGCAGATGCAATAACATTATTATGATTTTCACGAAAGTTAGGAAATAACTGAATAATGAATGATGAATGATGAGAAATGACTGAATGATTAGTATATTTCAATGCAAATGTGTTTATATTTTTTACTGTTATTTATTTTTTAACAATTTTGAGAGGGAAATATTTGCGCCACGTTTTTTTGGGGGGTGGACGTTTTTGCATGCTGTATTTTGCAAAAATTTTGGGGCTACATGTACGCAAAACGTGCGCCTGTGGATATAGATATATCCCTGAACATCCACGGAAGATCTGTGGATATGGGTATGGATATGAATGGGAAATTTTATATCCATGGCAATCCGCCAATCGTGAGACTAAACAACGTCATAAATTTCTTTGATGTTGAACGCTGAACAGATACGAGATGGCCAGTACGCTGAGTGTGTCAAGATACTGCGCAATGCGCTGCTGCATTACCCCCAGGTATGGACACCCTCTGACAAGCTCTAGTATGTGTAAAACAAAGACCAAACTGATTTGATGGAACGCGAAATTGCTAATCGGTGCTGCTACGCGTTGACTGAATGATGAGTCATCTTTTTTATACGTCGGAAGCAATTGCATGTTTCAGATAGAATTTTGATCGAAAATCTTCACTTCCCTTGGGGTCATGGATTTCATCTAACACAATTTGTCATTGGATCGACACACACCGTTAGGCCTAACTAATGACAACCGGTGCCGCCGCAGCTGCTGATTCAGGAAACAAAGCCTCAATTATATCTGACACTGTACTATATGCCAGTTTTACGAGGTACAGTACGAACACACGAAATGAGGTATGCTGGCCAGTGTTGTGTAATAGGCCTATCTGTGTTTTAAATTTCCTCGGGGTATGTTTCTGCCTAAAATTAACCAACTGTTATGACGTCTCACTAAGTTATCCTAAAAATTGAAAAAGGTGTCGTTTTTTCTGAGGCAGTGTATGAAGATGTTGCTGCTGCTGCTGCTGCTGATGCTGATGATGATGATGATTATGCTGTAGTCTCGTCCGGCGTACTCGCTGCTGGCGTACTGCTACTATCAACTGGACGAGTTCGTCAGCGCGGCCGACTGTTACGAGCAGCTGACACAGCTTTGCCCTGAGAATGACAGCTACCGGCTCTACTACGCGCAGGCGCTCTACGGTGCCAACCTGTACGACGAGGCTATCAGAGTCTCCGGCCAGATCGACCACCCTGACTACAAGCAGCAGGTTTTAGAAGTTTAAGGCTTACAGGGTAGGCTTATAGCTTTATACAGCTTTATATCCGCAATAGCTGTTCAATAGCTTCCTTCCGTTGTAAACTCAAAACATTCTATTTTTCAACGTCTAGCCATGTCTAGTGGCCCGCCTCACTCCTTACCTCAGCGCCTCAGATTCAGTGAGTTTCTCGCTGACATAGTGCGCTTTATAAATTAAATTTACTTACTTACTTTTCATGGGAAACCCAACTCAAAACTACGGAGTGTCGCCTGCCATACGGAATCACACAGTGTTATTTGCCACCCGACCACCCGACACCGGGGGCGACTGAAATCGCGAGACCTGACATCGCGAGAATGGACAACGTGGCACCACATCGCAACGGTGGAAATCGCGAGACAACGCGAAGTAACGCTAAATGACGTTTATATGGACAAAATGGCACACCATATAAATTGCTAGTCTGTTCTGCGCACATTGATGTCAAAACCTAATGAGTATGTAAAAATTTTATTAACAAATAATACGATAGAATCAAAGCACCCCAACTGTATTATATCACAATGGTGAAACACAAATGGAAGTACGTGCTTGCATGTATGTTTAAGTAAAACAGCGAAAACTCATACAACAACAGGACAGTCAAGTAAACAACTGTTCAATGTGCCCTCCGTGAACTTTAACTACAGTTTTCAATCTCGGTCGCCACTAATCAATGGCTTTGTTGATCAGTTGTTGATCGAGACTGGCCTAGCAGGTATGCACTCTGTCTTTGAGATCTTCCAAACCCACGATCGGAACTCTGTATACATCTTGCTGCACAGCACCCCAGACATTGACAGTAAGACGATGTGATGGTGAGTGATATCACCTTTTTCTGATTTTTGCTGTTTTCGACGTGTCACTCATTGCATGTCGCCGTTAACAAGTGTATAAACTGATGTTTTGTACATTTATACGTGTATAGGTGCTTACACTGCAGGCTTCCATTCGATTTGCTCAGGAAAATCTGCAGGCTGCAAAGGTTCGCGCATTTAATCACTTATCTTTAAACTAATTGTAAAAATTGTAACATTACATGCCTATAAAATGTAGGCCAATTTGCCTGACTCATTTACGTGACTTAAATTACTGCTTTTTATCATATGGGTATTGTGTAGAACTTTATTGTATTGCCCTGACGTCATATTTGAGGCGATGTGACAGTGACAGCAGATTCTATTAAGCTAAAGTTTATCTTTTGTTCTGCAGTTCATCTCTTAATGCAGCCGCTCAATGACTAGATCAAAAGCAGTTAACGTTTGCCAGTTACTGAAAATAGAATAACTGCGCTTGAGCATTTAATCACGAATTACCCAAGCACGGTGTAGAAACTTTGAATAATATTTTAATATTAGCCTTGTCTGCTTGGCTGGCTGGCTGGCTGGCTGGCTGTAGGGTCTGCTGGAGCAGTGCGACGCCAACGACCCTGACACCGAATACAACGAAGCTTGCGTACTGTACAAGGTGCACGCAGCGGTGTACAGCTGCTTATCATTTGATATCGTCTGTAATTAGTTCTTGCTGTTTTAGAGATTTTACAAACTTTCATGGCAAATTTCGTATACAGGCTTTTTACGTGCGAAATCAGCTACTGCTTTAGCGCTTCTTAGTCATCACCATTCTGTCCGTCTGTCCGTCCGTCAGACACGGGTGGATCAGTCAAAAACGGTACAAGCTGGGATCACCAAATTTTCACCGTCGGCTGCCTGGAGGACTCTAGTTTCAGGAACCGTAAAGCTTTTTCATAAATTCGAAGGGGGTCACTCCGAACGAGGGCACTAAATGAGAGGGGATAGGGAAAATTTGCGATTTTTAGCCAATAAGTCGCTGTGTCTCAGTAACAGTGCGAGATAGGGCCTAGGTTATTATTAATCACTAATAGGAAGTCGTAACTGGCTCTCGATTACCATCGAATTCAATGACCTTGGATGACCTTGAACGCAAAATAGGGGTTTTATGGATTTTTTTGGCGATTTTGGGCTGCGAGACACATTTCAACGAGCGAATTGCACCGAAATCAATTGAGATAGACACGGAGTAGCTGCATATAAAATTTTCAGCATTGAACGTAGATTTCAACGGTCCAAGTCTCGATTTCCTAGGTTCAAAGAAACCTGCGCACGAGGACGTCAAAGAGCAGTACCCCCATAGAAGTTGTTATTTTACCGTTGTTGGTCAGTCTTTCGTGAAAACGGTTGCATGCAGATAGGCGTGGGCATGCTGCCTATCACAACGAGCACTAGTGACGAGCTTTTTAGTCGTATCAACATCGGTGACTTTGAAAGACCCTGAGCTTCGAAATTGAGGGGTTTTTATTGATTTTTGCGATATTTGCCTGCAGCGCACACTCCAAGAATGAACTGCGACGAAATGGCTGGAGATAGACTGACAGTTTGCGAACAGGAACTGCTATAGGCTTTCGCGCGTCTCGTGAGCATTAGCTTAAATTTTCTGTAGAGTTTCTGTTTGCTCATATAAGCTACATGATTATAGCTGATTAGATATGTTGTTGTGTAATTTTTTTTGTTAATTTTGACATTTTTCAGTTATCATGTGGTTACTGTCTGGATGGGCAACTGTCTCCGGACAGGCAAACCATTTCTGTATGTAATCAACACCAATATCAACTCAGCCTTTTATTCCTCCAGGGTAGGTAAATTGAGTGCCAGCTTAATTGCTTGGCTGGGGTAGGGTGGTTCGTCTGTGTTGGGCGGCAGGTAACACTGTGTGATTCCATATGGCAGGTGACGCGTCCTCTTAAAACACCTTTGACCTTTGTTTGTATGCGGCGTGAATGCGCAGGAACAGTCGTACGGGGAAGCGCTGAGCAAGTACGAGCGTGTGAAGCAAACCGAGGGTAGTCGGGCCGATGTATTGTACGGCATTGCCGTTTGTCAGTATAAACTCAAGGACTACAAGTCGGCTATCGTCGGATGCAGTGACATCATCAGTAATGCCACTAAGGACCACCCAGGTCGATCAGTCTCTGCTTCGGTCACGCTGCAAATTTTTCTTAACGCTAAGCTAATCTTTTACACAGAGTATAACAAGTAATTTGAGCAAAGCTCACGAGACGCGCGAAAGCCTATAGCAGTTGATGTTCGCAGGTAATCGTAGTCTGTCTCCATCCATTTCGTCGTAATTCACTCTTTTGCAGCCAAAAATCGCCAAAAAATCACGCTAAATCAATATTTTTAGGGTTCAAGGTCATTCAAGGTCATCGATGTTGATAAATTTAAAAAGACTGTCACCAGTGCTTGTTATGATAAGCAGCATGTATGTACCTATCTGCAACCGTTTTCACATTATTCGAGCCAATAACGGCAAAAAGGACGTCTTTTTAGGGGGGTACCCCTCTTCGACGCCCTCGTTCGAGGGGAACCCCTGCACCCAGTGGCACGAAATTTTGTCACGATAAACTAGAGACCTTGGGGCAGCCCACAGTGAAGATTTCCTGATCCTAGCTTGCACCGTTTTGATACAGCTCACGAGTGTGACAGACAGACGGACAGACAGACGCCCAGACGATGGCAAAGACGCGCGAAGCATGCTGCTTTCGCGCGTAAAAACTACAGTTATTCACCGTTGAAGCTAGCAGCACTACAAAATGTAATATTCTCGACGAAGGTCTGATATCTATGATCGCTTCACATTTATTTGATTTCAGCCAAAATTATCTATTTTTCCGCATATTGTGACTTTTATAATGATCGCTCAGGTTACAGACAGTTGGGAAGAAAGACAGACTGTCAGACAGACAAGCCGGTATAGGCGACGGCATATACAACACCAGCTGACTTTGTAAATAGCAGTCGCGAGCATTAAAGCTAAACAGTGAGAAGACTGTTGCTAGTGTGACTCTGAAAGCAGGGTGACCACTTGTCTGGAAATCCTGGAAATGTTAAAAAATTTTACAGATGTCAACGAAATGTCATGTTAGGTGGTTGTCAGAAAAAAAAATCTTGTGAGGAAAAATTGCCCAAAAACTTTTCTAGAAATTGCGTCAACAGGCTTTTGGTATCACTCGCTTAGTAGGCCTACTGTATGCCAATGCTGTTTATTGCTGAATGTTGCTTAGCTATGCTTTAGTTTCTAATATTTGTATCCACTAGGTGTGTTATATTTTTAGGTAGTAATAGGGTTCGGTTACTTTACTTGAGTATGGTGGCAGTTGAAATGGTCAGCAGTGCCGCGAATCGTCGGGGAATTTCGCAGCACTTGTCTGGAGAGTGGTCAGCCTGCTAAAGTCTGCGTTCCACGTGTGTCGCGTCATTGATGCGGCGTTGTTTAACGCCGTGACACGCAATGCTGTAAATCGCGGTTGTAACTGATCATACACAGAGCTAGAAGTGCGCATGACTACGGTGTCCGGGGTCAATATCGACGACGTCAGAACGCTGAGAAGTCTGCGCTCGACGCGCATTATTGAAGCGTTTAACCTGCACGCCGCCGTGCACTACCAGCTCAATGACAGTATGCCGCTTGCTCGCTCGTTCACTTCTGTCAGTGGCAGCGTAACGGGGGGAGATAGGACAAATGCCCCCACTGGCAAAATTTTGGCATGTCGAAAAAAATTATTGCTGTCGAAAAACTTTTAATATTTTAAATACAAAATTTGGAGCTTACAGTCTCCCTTTTGGAGAAATTTAGGGATAAAATTGAAATTTTGAGCACCCATAGTCTCCTCTGTTGATCGGACATATGCAGCTGTTTGTCGGAAAATAATTGCAACGTCCTCCTGTTCCTACTTTCTTAGCTCACGACGCTGCTTATTGTACGCGCTGTCGCTGTATATTCAACACAGCTTCCAGCACCGCTGACACTCTGCAGTATCAGATTGAAACCGATTGCATCAACTCAGCCTGGCCATCCTTTCATGGGTATGCGTAATGAATTTAGTGAGTACTGGAGTTGGTTACGGTCACGACTGGCATCCAACAAGCTACTGATGCTGCAGTGTTCCAGCGACAATTCGAGACACGCTGTTTTAACAAGCTGTCAACCAGTAAATTTTATTAGCTCATGCAGTTTCATCGCATTTTATTAACTCTTGGTATCAGCGGCATCGTTGATAAAAAGGCCAACGCCATAACAGGAAATCACAGAAGAGAACTGATCATGTTGATGCTGAAAATTTTAATTTTGCTTCAAAATTTCCCCGAAATTCGGGACTTTTTGTATTGTTCGACACAAATTTTCGGACAGGCTGAAATTTTAGGGATGAGGGGAACATTAGGCAATTGTTTCTTTTGCCTTCTGCTACGACGCCGCTGCTTTGTGATAATAGGCTACAGGACAGTAATCCATTTTAGCAGACCATATAAACGGTCGCGCTTATGGTACGATATGTTGTCCGTCCTCCGTCTGTCGTCTGTCTGTAACGTATATATATTGCAGCTAAACGGTACGTCTTACTGAAAACTGTTTGAAGAAGCAAATAGGGCTGCCCGACCATTACCCTGTGGTACCACTTCGGACTCTCTATGACCTGATTCCCCCAAGGAGGGTACTAACGACACCCTCGTGTGCTTTCATTTTGAAGTTATTAGTATATTTGGAGGAGAGTAGAATGCCGGGAGTTTGCGTTATATCGCAAGTAATGTAAGTAAGAAACTCCATTCACATTTGCTGGCTTTCGGGCGGTGCAGGCAGGTACGGTCGGTTTCTCCTGGCGACAGCTGAGCTTTTGTTATAATAATGCAGTTGGCGTATACGTCAAATAGCTGTGTGGCGTGGTGTATAGGCGAGGCGGCTTGGGCTATGTTGAGTCGGATGCCGTCCAGACAGGAGCAGGAACTCGATGCAGTGACTCTACACAACCAGGCTTTGTTCAACCTCGATCAGCAGCCGCCGGGCGCCGCACTCGCCAAGCTCCAATTCCTGCTCAGACAGGAGTCTTTCCCCGCCGAGACCTTCGAGAATCTACTGCTGCTTTACACCAAATACGAGGTACGCGACAGACGCACCATGCTCAACTCAGCCTTTTATCCATGCGGGGTAGGTGAATCGAGTACCGGCCTATCTGGCTGGGGTTAATGTGGGGCACGTGCATCTGTGTTACCATTAGGAAGTACAGATAACATTCACGCATGAAGCTTTATTCGCCATAAAACATGGTACAAACAAATAATAAATGCAAATAATAAAAACACAAGTTTAACCTTCATTTTTAACACATGATACTTAGACAGGAATTTTTCCACGCCAGAACATTGTACTGCTGTTCTGCACCAAACGTGAGGTGCATGACGCACGTGCTGTTTTGTTGGCGCTGAAACAGTTTCGTGAGAACGTTATTAGTTCAACAGATCTTACTTTTAGTTCACATCTTATACTAGTTAACTAGTACTAGGTGAAGACGTGGAGTCACAGGCAGCGCACAGTACGATATATGCAAGGTGTTCCAGAAAAAAACCGGTACAAAGTTTAGGACACCGTAATTTTGCAAATAAACGTCACAGAGTCATGCGGTTTTCGGCATTTGCATTACTACTCAAATCGTAGTAAATATCACCGAAGAAGTGTGTGAATGTTATTAAAATGCGTCGTCGATGTGGATCTGTCGACTTACATAATATCGAGTTCACAGAGAGAACATCGACGTGTATAGCGGCAGTCCTGCACGTCCCACTTGTAACCGTGTCTAGCATTCACAGTCGCGCACTTTCCAGCATTGAAGGGTTCGGGGTTGCGATGCCAGTTCGTATAGGTCATTGCGATGACCGTGTCGGTTCTCGTGTCACTTGACATCACTCTCCATACGTACGGACCGCTACGCCATCTGTGGCTACTCGGTCTTAGACTTTCACCAGCGGTCCAGAACTCAGAACACTCATGCAGTGCTGCCACTGAATACACTGCAAATTCCGCACCACATTCAATAGGTAATTGCTAATTATTACCACCTGCAGTGAGTAATTAATCGCGGAAGAACAATTACTGATTACGATCCAATCAGAACGAATACAGTGACAGGTAAGACTGTAAGAGTAGGCCTTAAATGAGAAAATTTGGAGAAGAAACAGCAACCAAATTCCAACTACTGACCACTGGTAGATGCGAGCATTCCGAAGATTGCCGCCTGTTCCCGTGCGTCGTTGATGACGAGCAGGTGAGCATCTCTGTGAAGTGATCGACAGGTGCGTCCGGCGTCGGTCCAGTTCATTTGACGAGTCACCACTGAGTAACAGCCTTGCACGGAAGCAACGTATGTGAAGTTAGCAGGACATTCTGCACACAACCGCAACGGTAATAAATCAATGAAAATCATGCACTGACTCTCTTCACGAAGTTCACACTATATGCGACGACTGCACGGCAGTTAAGGAAAGCCCCCTATGATATGGCTTCACTGCGTCTTCTTGTTTTGGAGTTACGAGCTCGTACGAGACAGACGAGCAAGACCAGTATTGCGGCCTATCGGAACGACCGCATGATAACACGGTTGTGAAAGAAATGAAATCATACTTAGTTTTGCTAAATTCTGATAGCGTGTGTTTTCTATGCAGTAAAAATCGAAATGCGATATGAATGCACATTTCAGTGCAACAAAAATCGATAATTTGATATACTTTCGACATATACCAGATGTATTTGTCGGCAGAGTGGCGGCCTTCAGTTGCGCAATGTCTTTCTGTAGCCGAGATGCAGTTGTCTGTAATTGAGACACGGCCGTCTGCAGTTGACAACTTATTGGCACAAGCTCGCTCAGCAATTGATTAGGGGAGTCCGCGCGACTGCTGCTATTGGCCACGTCACTCTGACGTAGTTGTGACACAAGCGTCGCCAGCTCACTGGAAAATTGATCCGTGCGGTTGTTGCTCTGCGACAAAAATGTCCCGAGCTGATTGAGCACGTGTTCAATGCGGCGGCTGGTCTGGACATCGTTCTGCCGGAACTGTGATAAAACCATCATCAGCTGATTCAGCGTTTGCTCAGTGCGTCCACGGCTGCCGCAGACGTCACTGCCTGGCTGAATGACGTCACACGTGGGCTGTGATGACGTCATTTGTATGACGATAACAACGCACAGCTGCAGCAGCATCAGCAACATCTCGGCTCAGCGTTTCTATAAGAACAACTGCACCATTAAAAATATAACAATAATTGTACAAAATTCATTACAAGTAAATACGACTAGAATGACGCGGTCTTAAAGGTTAAAAGGTTAAAGGTGGTGATTAATGGGAAGCCCATCTCAGAGCTACGGAGCATCACCTGCCGTATGGGATCACACAGTGTTATCTGCCATTCGACACAGGTGAACGCGTCCCACCTTAACGCTCAACCCCAGCCAGATAGGCTAGTACTCGATTTGCCTACCCCAGAGGGATAGAAGGCTGAGTTGACCTAGGCGGCTGGTTACATACCGAGATGGTTTACCTGCCCGCAGGCAGTCACCCGTCAAAGTACTAACCGGGCCCGGCGTAGAGTAACTTCGTTGATCGGATGAAACGCGTTACCGCTACGCCGAGCCACCAACCCACTTGTGCAGTTTTGTTTTTTTGAAGTCATCAGTTTGCTCCTTTCATCTTTTAGCATCGTAAATTCTAATTCGGCCGTGCTCACACAGCACCAGAAGGGCGTACCGACCACATTTCTCCCACATAGAAAGCATATAGCTATGACTTGCAATACTTTTATGCCTATACTAGACATAGCGTCAAAGCATCAACCGACGGACAGACAACATAAGGTCATTGTGTACATTAGTTAATGATAGGCATATCCGAAGTCATAATGATGAAAAATATTGCAGAATAGTTCAGTTAATTATGCTTCAACGGCAAACTCCAGAAGATGACCCTGATTTCGTTTACCTTGTGCTTTCTGACAGCTGGCTCGCCGGCGGCTTGGCCCACTGCACAGTTCACGCTAGGCGCAGCGCAGTGCAGTGAGCGTGTGCGCGTAACTATAGCTGGACGCCCGCATCGCATGTCGCCGCAAGGCCCGGCGACATTTTCACTTGTTTAAATACGTCACTGCTTTTCTATGTCCGTGATAGGCTAGCACGAGCTGTGCCTAACGGACGTGGAACAGAGCAAGTAAGGCTAAGCAGCATTGGCTTTGGGCAGCAGCATTCTGATCCATTGCCACATCATATTCTGTGAATATGCCACTTTTGAGTTCTGTGGTATGACGTTTCTTTAAAAAGACTGCCGTAATCTTACCAAAATACATAAAATACATAATACTGACTCCACGGCTATTCGGACCTGCTCACGGTTTTTATTTTTACTCTTTTCAGTTTTTTCTGAGTTTTAGTTTTCATTGTTAATTTTTTTTCTTACCTTTTCAGTTTTTTTTCTTATTTTAGTTGTCTTTACTTCAGTCATTTTTCGAATTTTGTCAGTTTTACATTTAACACTATTTCTATTCTCAGTATCTCTCATTTCATTTTTTAAACATTTCAGTTCTTTTTAGTTTATGTGCTAGATTAAACTGACAGTTTATTTGTCAGTTTTTGAGTGCAAATTCTCCATTGTATTGTATTGTATTGTATTGTATTAGCATAATACTTACGCTCGCAATAAGCTTAGGATTGCAGGTTATTATAGCGGTAGTCTTTTTGAGCTGGTAAACTCTCTGTATCGCTTTCGCCGTTACAAGTGCGACACGCTACACTGCTCAGCCAACAAAACCATGACATTACGTGCACAATGCTGTAGGCTATGTATAGTAGAAAAAAAACGGACACTGAGTGGTTTCTATTCATCCTTGGAGACGGACACCTTGGGTGGTAGGGGTGTTGGGGAAGGGCTCGGAGGGTCTCAGTGAGCGGAGATTAGCTGGCCAATCACGTCAGCAGTCAGCTAGCTCCGGTCTAGTGAGGCGACCATTGAATCGATATCGGAGTCGAATATTAGACCTATGAGCAAGCTTTTTGTCTATGATGCAATAAAAGTAATGAAAAAGACCTATTAGACTCGAATTAGCAGTAATATAATTGCGTCTCGTATATATACAAGCTCAACTTCAGCGACATTTACGCAAAAATCGCACGTAGGTCTATATACAAGCTACAAGGCACATGTGAAATGTTTGCAAAAATCGAAAGGATTGATTAAAAATTTAGACTGTAGACAATAAAAGCATAGCTTAATCGGCCACACTTTTCAAGTCCACTACACACCAAGTACAAGATAACTCATGGGCACTTTCATAAATACTCATTTTGCTGTCGGTAAATACTTACGAGGAGATTCTATAGCAATGTAGCAATGTTTGATGTCGTGAAAACGGCTTGGGCTACAGATATTTGGACGCCGGTCCACAAACGATTGAGTATTCTGCTCAGCTGCTATTCGGTTTCGCTCAATGTCTACTCAGTACCTTCACTACTTAAGGCCCGCCTTCACGCGTTAGCGTGCTCAGGTGTTTAAGCCAATATCTAGCGTCGCCGCCGTCACGGTCAGCGGCGCCACTTCAAAGGAACCACCCAAGGTGTCCGTCCCCAGGGTGACGTAATACCACCCAAGATGTCATACAATCAAAAAAACCTATAATTGTTTGCTTGCTTAGATCACAGGCGCGCGGTAGCGCAGCCCTGTGTAAATAGCGACCGGCTAATTAAAAGTCAATGGAGAATGGCAAAATTCGACCCCGCGCAGATTCGAAACCCCTCAACCGATCGACACGAAATTTGAAACAGGTGATTATGTCCGCGAGACGACCACCTGTGCAAAATTTTGTGCAAATTCGTCCATTGGGGGCTTCTCGGCAAATGGGTGAAATATAACGAAGAACATTTTTCTAGTTGACCGACCTACAGGTCAGACCGCCCGGCAGATTTTCACGCGCGATAGCTCGGACAACGCGGCCTCACGCAAGGGTCAAACCTTTTCGAGAACCAAAATTCGAAGTTAATATCTAACCCCTGAAAAATCTCCCCAAAAATTTCACCTATAAACGACCCCTAATCGTCATTGTAGACCCATAAAAGTTGTATAGTGAATAGGCAATATGGCCTCGGGAATTCCAAATATGTGGTTATTTTGGACCCCCACGTGACGTCACGTGACCCCAAAAGGTCAAACTCATGACCCCTGTATCTTTGGGGCCCAGTATCTCCGTAACGGTGCAAGATTGACACATGGTTCCAATGGAACACCAATAGGAAACCGCATTGACAGTTAGACGATGTGATGGTGAGCAATATTACCTTTTTATGATTTTTGCTGTTTTCGATGTGTCACTCATTGCATGTCGCCGTTAACAAGTGTATAAACTGATGTTTTATACATTTATTATAATTAGGAACTGCCTTGGTATCCTGGTGGGTCGCCAAAACGGGTAATGTGGACGCTGTGATAGAATTAGCACGGCCACAGGAGGTTTTGTTGTTATCCGCCTCCTAGCCCACAGCCTAGAAGTCTAACTACTCAGAGATCCGAGAAGTGTGACTATGTGGACGTCACTGACCTTGTTGCATAACTTTTCGTTTCGGAATGTTAGAAAACTTTGATCGCTTCAGATTGGTGCAGTTGGACTAAGCTTCGCCGTCAATAATATTTTAAGTGTGGCTTTATTTGTAATCAGTTTTGATTTGCATACATACTTGATGACTGAGCGATGAGTCAGATGAGATGGACTATAGGCCTACATTGTTATTGTTTGAATTTTGGAGTATTTATTCATTACTTGGTTTTTCTTGTTATTCAGATGACACTTAATGTCATGAGTGCAGTTGAGTGACTTTGTTTTTTGGTATGTTTATTAATTTTGATGTTGTTTCTTCATTATTATCATCAGAAGTCATCATAACTTAATGTTAATCTTTATAGAACATAGTTACTGTGTTTTTTTTGAGCTTTGTGGCTTGTTAGTGTCGTTGTTCTGACGTTGTTCACGGGTCACGGTCGACTACGGAGATGGCTGGTGTACGCCCACATCATTTCTGTTCGACGCCGCTCCTCATTGCTATTGACGTTACCGTTCACTGTTCAATCTGCGTCGACAGCTGCTGGCGTACCAATAACAGTTCGATACCTACGGCCAATTTAGACGTCGCACCGTGGCTACGTTTTGCACTTTTCATTGATGCCTTTGCATCACTTGTACCCCGCCACACAAACTGAAACTGTTCACTGTATAAATCTGTTGAACGTCGTTATGGAACTCTGTTCACTGCACCGACGTAGTTCATTTTTTATTACGGACATTTTACGACGTATACTCTTTTCATTAATTGGACGGTAACTTTTCTTGTATTAGTTATATCGTCTATAGCCCCGTTTCTTGGATCCGGAGTGGTACTTAGTATATGCCATATTCCTTAATTTTTGCAGACGAAAATTCTTTTAAAGTGAGGGTGAACGTAAGACAGCTATTTGGGGTGGTTATCTTAAGTACATTTTGGCTAGGCGTGGTCCTGGAAGGAAAAACAACATGCGGACGGCCGCATCTAGGTCAAGTTCGAGGACTTTGCGTCCATTGCGCAGTTACTGATCTACTCTTCAGGCTTTGGTGGCTAAAACAGCTTCTAGGCGGTTATTATAATTAGGAACTGCCTTGGTATCCTGGTGGGTCTTTGTCTGTTGCAGTGTGATGACCAGGTTGCCGATCTGCTTGCGGAACAAACTCATCTCACCTATAAATATCTCAGCCCGGTACGACGACCCACATGCAGCCTTCCATCACTTACTTACTTACTTACTTCTTCTTCTTCTTATGGCGTACTCTTCCAGAGCGTAGCCGTGTCCACAATGTGGCGCCAGTCCGCCCGCCCAGAAGCTTTTCTCCACGCAGAAGAAAGACCAATGTTCAGAGGTCTCAGGTCTGCCTCCACCGAACGTA
>Ga0209367_1005113_pt1 | contig 18180 bp, 11 predicted proteins | sample WorMetLIZISLAND2_FD_187412 | JGI IMG/M metagenome (GOLD analysis project Ga0209367, IMG submission 187412) | Marine gutless worms symbiont microbial communities from Max Planck institute for Marine Microbiology, Germany - Olavius geniculatus... ... | reverse complement strand
AACCCTGCAGGAGTTAAGCCACGCTGCCCTAGATAGGCAGCGGTGGGCAGCGATAGTAAGAATGGCGTCAGACACCAACGGGCATTGAGCCCACGGTTGTCGATGATGATGATGATGATGATGATGTCATGTACAGGACAGTTGCTAACTGTCTTTATTGTCTTGATTAATGCAGCTTAATTTAAGGCCAAATAGCCACAAAAAGGCCAATTTTTCATTAGTAGTTAGCCCACTAAAAACCACAATATTCCAGCACATTGTTACTGGTAATTTTACTAACTGCACACCTCTAGTAGCGAACAGATAAACAGTGACGTAATTTCGGATATCACCTATGCCTAATTACTTGTACTATAAATCCAACATTATACTGAGTATAACCGACAGATTTACTATGTTTTCAATGCAAATGTCAGTTTGTCAACAAAGCGTTTTGAATGTGGCATCATCAGTTATTGTGGCACGTTTGGATGCATTCAGCTGGCACAACATATTTCTCAGAAGAATTATTTAAAGCGATGTTTTCATCTCATTTCATCAGCGTATTATTAATTAGTACATTAGTGTTACATTCTACACATGTTTACCCAATATCGTTTTTTTGTGCGACCTGGCCTTTAACTTTGTAACATACTGTAACAGTATCTGGAGCGATTGGTTTCCTAATGCATATGGTGTACAATGACAGCATTCATAAATTTTTTTTAAAATTATGGTATCGATTATTTGTCATTCCTGTGCATTTTCTTCATGTTTGTTGAACAGGATTCATTGTATCGCTAGAGCTGAATATATATCTGTAATGTTTCAGATATGTACTATGGAGGAGATAGCTCAGCAACACTGCAGACTCTATCATATACGTGTTCTTACTGTGGGCAGATGGGCTTCACCATAAGTCTACTGCTTGAACACATTAGGACTTCTCATGGTGCAAATTCAGGGTCTTCTTCTACTGAAGTGGTAAGTTTCTTAATGGCATTTCTCAGCTTAGCATAGTTTATGCAGGGTCAAGGCTTATCAGGTGGTCGTCAGACTTGATCGGTGGCAGTTATAAGTAACTTTATCGAACAAACAGTATCTCAGTTGTGCGGCTGAATCTGTGCATGTAGGCTGAGTGTAATGGGGGCTTGGTGCCCGAACTCATTCTTTACCTTTGGCCAGAGCTGCACTAAGCATTCCTGTGATGAAGTTCAAGGAACCTAGAGGTATTTTTAACACTAGAAAAGCAGTCGTAGCCCGCAGGTACCTCCGCCAAGGCAAAGCTGTTCGTCAGGTGGCATCACCATCTTCGCTTTGCCAGCGGTTCTCTTATGCCCCTTTTAACGCAATGGTAACGAAAATTTCAAAGTGATCCAGAATCCAGGATTCCTGCTGGATCATGCCCAAAATTGAATCACTGGTAGTTTATGCCATGCCTAACATACCGACAAAATTTCAGAAAGATCTGTCCATAACTTTTCGAGTTATCTTGCTCACACACAGACAAACAGACAAACAAACAAAGTCCGACAAAAACGTAACCTCCTTGGCGTAGGTAATTATGTGCTATATATGCATCTTATTTACTTTTCAGGTATCTGTTGTGTTTTCTCTTTGTTTAACATATTTTGTATACCATTTCTGTTGTTGCTGCTGCCGCAATAGATTTTTTTGTTTAAATGACCTTTTTTATGTTTACTGCAGGTTATACCGGTTTCATAAGATTATATTTAAATTTGTTATTTAATTGTTGCTCGTAAGCGTACACGTGTGTATGCTGCATGCTTTGAATAATTCTGCATAAATTTTTATGGATATTTTACATCCAGACAGAGGATATATTCCAAGGAGAATCCCCACCATGGACCGACCAGTTTTGTGCTAATGTCATTCTGTGGTTTGTTAGGTATGTCCAGTGTGTGCGGTGCTGCCCTCCGGGGACCCTAATCACGTGACTGATGATTTAGCTGCACATATCGCGCTTGTACATCGACTTGCAACCACTGACTTTATATCCTTTGTAACTTCAGTATACTGGCTCGTTAGTCCAGTTGGTACCAGTACTGATTTTGGACTAATTTCAAGATTATAGTTAGAAATTATTCTTTTTGTATTTTGGTTGAGTGACAAGAAGGTCATCTAGTCTGTTGAAAAATATACTGTGGCTGTTGGCAAACAGTTTTTACCCTGTGTAGCATTGCGGACGCCACATAAGTTGATGTACACAAGTCTTCTTGCGTGCCCTGCCCTAAGGCAGGTTCCACTGACGATGGTGCCATCCGACCCGGATCTGTGCTCCTCTCTTCAGCTCCTTGTAAGTTGTAAGTGATTTTCTTGTCCTCTTGCTTCATAAGTAGTAGATCCAGCATCTTTCTTCTTGGTTTTCCTCTTGGCCGTTTCCCTTCTATCTTCCCTTCTAGTACAGTCTTCATAAGACAGTCATGTCTTAAGACATGTCCTGTCCAGTTTGCTTGGCGTTGCTTGATGACTTGAACCAGAAGACATTGTTCTTGCACCAGACACAAGACTTCTTCATTTGACACATGTGCTGTCCAGCTGATCTTTTCCATCTTGCACCAGATCCACATCTCAAAAGTTTGTATACATTTGATGTCTTCTTTTCTAAGTGTCCATGTCTCTGAGCCATAAAGAGTTACACTCCATACTAGTGCTTTCACCATCCGTTTCTTCAAGTCCTTTGAGATGTTCCCTCGTAGTAATTCTCCTTTTCTCATGAAAGCTGCCTTTGCCACTGCTTCTTGATCTCCTTATCACAACGAGCATCTTCAGTAAGTAAACTTCCCAAGTAGCAGAATTCGTGAACCTGTTCTAGTTCAGTGTTTCGAAGCCAGATTGATACTTTCCATGGTTGACTTTTGGTGAACATTATTACTTTTGTCTTTTTTGAGGTGTACACGCATTCCATATTCTTCAGAGATCCTGTCTAATACTTCCATCATTCATTGCAAACCTTCTTCGGAACTGTGATTGCTTGGTCATCAGCAAAGCGTATAGCCTGTACTAGCCTTCCACCTCTCACTACTCCATCTTTTTCAGATGGAAGTGCCCGCATAACTGATCATGAAAAATGGACCAACTAAAGACTGAGTGAAGTTATGAGTAACATTACAGATGGTACTATCACTTGATGTTGGTAAATTTTTGTGACAGAAAGGATCTGACAGTACTGAATAATAGGCAACTTTTGTTTGATGTCAAAGGTTTTTATAACGTAGAAAAATTGGTGGCAGTTAAAGGTAACCGAACATTTTTATAGTACGGTCACCATCTCAGCAATACTATGCTAGATCACGTGGTTTTTACCACACATCCATATATGTTTTCTTCGATGAAATAAAAAAACCATATGATGCCACCCTCTGTGCATATTTAGTTGCACCTAAAATGTGCTTTTATATATGTATAAACCATGCAGCTAGATTGTTCTTGACGTCAAACTAAGAAGAAGAGAACCAGATGTTGAGCATGCGTCACATTCGGCGGTTGACGCACCCGATGCGGACGCCAAACCTTGCTGCTAGCAGTAGTGGAAATAATACGACCGGCAGTGCACCTGGAGGCAGCAGTAATCCCAGCGTCATTCGATCGAGTCGAGCTGCTATGATGCAACTGATAGAGCTGCCGTCACTGTCGGGAACCGGGCTGTCAGCTGCCGCAGCAGCTCGAGATCCAATGGACCCAATTGCCGGCTAGTATCTTCTGTTCATCCAATCACTTGCTGCTTTTAATTGTATCTTTCGTTCTTTTGTGAAAGTATGAGATAGTTACTACTGAATACTCAGATACTTAGAATGCTCTTTTGGCTCACCATTATTGTGTACCAATAATGTGTTATTTTTACCTGTTTTTTGTCTATATATCAGGCCCGTAGGAGCTTAATTTGGAATGGTTTAGCTTTTGTGTCAACTGTGTTAGAGGTTTGAGGGCTGCACCCCCAGCATCATCTATGGGCAGAGCTCTGGTGGGGAATCATAGCGGTGAAACTCCCCTGAAGCTGAAGACTGTTTTGCACTTTGAGGACAAATTTCCACAAAACTTGGCAACAAATGTTTTACTTCGACGGTCAAATATGGGAACAAATTAATATATGCGCTCGAACATATGTCTGGCAGCTGCCGGGTTGGCTGCTAGGACCCTCTGTGTGTGTCTGAGTGGATTCTGTATGTTGGTGTGTAGAGCTGTTATCCCAGCTGTCAAGCGTGCGCAGTCGAGCACTTGCTGGTCCTCACAGTTTATCATCTCACTTCAGCCAGCTTGAGATGCAGCTAGCGTCAAGCAGGTATTCTCAGCACAGCATTTTCATCAATGTGGTGCTTTGATTTAGGATATACTGAATTTTGGCACCAGTTGGGAAATCGGCCGTTTTTTTGACAAATTTACCTCTGGCGGAATTTTCAGCAGATTTCAGCACACCAAAGGGCATATTGACTATTTGGAGTCGTAAGTAATGAAACTTATTCTTGCTTCAGTTCAGTTGACCTAATGGATGGGTCTGATGTAATGTGATAAAATGTCACCGAAATGGGCCTGGAAAAGGTACTTGAAAATTCTTATAAGTTTTTGTTTTTTTACCCAAAATTGTGTCTACCCTGTTTTCATTGTATTTGCTATATAATGCATTCTTAGTGATCTGCAGTGTTAATAATGATGATTATGATAATACAATTGCGTAGTAGTTGGTGGCGTAGCATAGTGGTTAGAACGTCGGCCCTCGACGGCGAACTTTCCCTATCCTGCACTAGACTGATGGATGGCTGTTTGATCACTTTGTGGGTAAAGCGTTCGCTATCAGTCAACCAACAAGGCCAACTCAGCCTGCCATCCCTCCAGGGTCAGTTAAATGAGTAGTGACCCATTATATGAGTTACGGAAGGTGGGAACCTTAGTACAGCTCACTGGGGCTGCCTGGCCTGACTGCTGCGCCAGCCTGTGTCTGCAGGCTGCACGCGGTGGCTGTGCGACAGGCGGCTCTGGTTAGTGACGAAAGCGCATTAGAGGCGTGTATACGCGACGATGCGCTATACAAATTACAACCTTTACTTTTTTACCTTTAGTGTTGTGCGATACTTGAAATTGGAGCCTCGATAACAATACCATTTCAGGTATCGAGTGTCGCGATACTATCGTGATACCGGAAGTTTGTGTGAAACGTTGATCCACAGGCTCGTCGAGAGGGGAGGGATTAAGTTTTCCTGCACCCCGCGACAAAACGCTGAGGCTTTAAAAATATGTGTTATTGAACATGCTTGACAAGCTTTTACGTGACATGCTTTTTTTATTGCTGTCACACAGCGTGCAGTAGTTGTCAACAATAGAGTGATATAATTGCAAACTGCATGGTATCAAAACAGGTATCATTATATCATTATATCACGATACTTTGCAGTATCGTGGCTTCGCAATATATTGAGACCTTTTCGATACTGGTATTGAAATGTTGGTACTCACGATACTTATTGAGGTATCGAAGGTATCGCACAACTCTGTTGCGTAGCTTTCTAACAGAGGAGCTCTATTTGTGGCATGATAAATGATTATGCATGTATTCAGGCAGCACTTGGAGCGGTTGTCAGTTCATCAACCGGAGCAGACTCCGAAGGTGTTGTCTGCAAGCACTGCTAACACAACGTCACATGCTGCAGCTGTCAGGGACAGTCAGCCAACCACCGCCAGTAAGAACCCCGCCAGCAGCAGCAGCAATACTGTTACATCCTCAGGCTCCCGTTCTTGTCTTCTGCTTAACAGGTTTATTCCATTGCAATGCATTGCATCTTCAGTGTGCTGATTTTAGTATTTCGGTTTGTAACTATCATTATCTTTGGCATAGAAATTTCTGTTATTTATGAATGGAAAACATTGGAACTGTAGCAGATATGCATGTAATGCAATAAATCAGTGTGCAGTGTTTGGTAAAGCATAGTTCACAGTGTGGAGTTTTTGACTGATGAAGATATTAGTACTTCCGACACATCTCAAAATTCATGAAGTAGCAGCTAAGTTGCACAAGCTAGAGCATCTTCATAAGATATCTTAAAATGTTTTTATCATGTTGCTAAATTCCGCAGCTTTAGCTTTGGTTATTTTGCAGGAGATGTAATGTAGTTTAACGTTTATTAGTTGCAGTCAAAATGCTGGATTGCAACAATGCAATATGTAACAATAGATGTGTACATAACGTAGACTGGTTGTCTGGAAATGTAGAATGATTTTGCCTACTTGTGTTTTTGCACATCCAAGCACATTATTTTGTCAATATTGTTTGCGGATGAAGTGAATTTTTGAACAACAATTGAATTACTGTGAATCACGTGCCAACATCAGTAAGATGAGTGTTTGAGAGTCTATGGTGCGTGGAGACTTGTGGACAAAGCATCTTTCCGGATGCTGGCCGAGCGCAGTAAGAACTGTGCATGGTTGTTGTCAGTGTTTCTGACATAAGATCTAATGAAGTTGTGATGTTCATTGCAGAATGACTGAGAAGAATGTCTCGGAGTCTGAGCATGCAAGTCGAGAGGCAGATCGGGCTGACCGCAGTCTTTTCATGCAGGAGTTGCTCCTTTCGTTGATGTCTGATTCCACCGACGTCGTTCAGACAGGTGTGTCTACTGAGCCGGAGTTCTGGTCATCGGTAGAAGACCTCGTATTGTCTAGCAATGGCTTGCAATCAGAGATGGCCGATAGTTCGAGATCGTCAAGCCAGCTGGGTTCTACCAGCTCACTGCCTGCTGTCTGCGACGGTTTGGTGGCCGACTCTCGGGCATCGGAACTGATCAGCAAGGAGTCATTCAGCGTCTCCATAGGTAATGCCGGTGGTCTGGAGGTTGCTTGCAGCAATGCGGCAGTGTTGTAACATTTCCATGCTGTGATGATCTGCCTCGGCATATGGTATGTCGGTGATGTGCCCCGCAGTTCGGTTTGATTCGACATTTGGTGCTCACATGCATGATCCGTTGACAAGCCTCTAAAAACCAGCGACATGGTGCAGATGTGTTTTAGATAATCGTTAACATTGAAGTTTGTATCTATCTAGTGGCCGTATAGATTAGGGATTGGGTCAGGGTTAGGAATTACGATGTAAACTCTTATTCAGTGATTATTCCTGGATTATTAGGAGCCTGTATCTGTAGCTACATAATAGTGTGATCATTCAGCAGATCTGTAGATGATATTATCTGCATCTGTTGGTCATTGTGCTGTGATGTTTGTTCATGTAGACTTAATTCTATATGTGCACATGGCCAGCATTGTCCAGTTTATTGTCTTTCTCCAAATGACGAGTATTGCTATTGGCAATCCATTGTATATCTCTGTGATTTATCGTCACTAGGTTCATTATATTAGTTTTATGTTGTTGTTTATCTGTAGGGCCTACAGTTTTCTGCGGGTCGCAGAATTTTGATCCAAGCCGTGGAATTTTTATATTGCCGCGGAATTTTGCAGAAGTTGAGAAATGACCAATGATTAGTACAATCGTCATAAACTAACTATATCGCAGAGAAAAATCAAACTAAACTGACTGAAACTGCATCCCAACTAATAATTACTATTGTAATACGGCACAATCGTAAATAAGCACAATGCAACTAATTGACAAATTGCACTTTTGAAAATAAAAAAGATCGATAATTTTTTTTGTATGTTGCTAGCATAACTGAGCACCATGCCAGCCTCCAAAAGGTAAATTTTTTTAACAGAATAGAGCTTAGTTTATGCGCAAATGGAAGGCCGTGGCAAGCCGTGAAACTTGGACAATTTTTGCCTTGGTCAGCCGTGGAATTTTGTGAACTGGCCCACTGAATTTGGCGACTGTGACTAGAGAATGCTGGTCAGTTTCTTATATCGGCTTTGTGTTTAGTGCTTATTGTTTCAATGGCGCCGTGCTTCGACACTCTGCAGTGACCCTCTACATGCTTCATTGTTCATATCAGTCTGTTTACTTATGACTAGGGCCCACAGTTTTCCGCAGCCGCGGAATTTGAGCCGAGCCGCGGAATTTGTCCTTTTCTGCAGAATTTTCATATTTCCGTAGAATTTCGCAAAATTTGAGAAATGAACAGCGTTTAGTACTATCATTGGCTTGATGATGTAAATATTACTAATTACGTACTAATTACATCACGGAAAAAATCCAGCTGTACTGCGTAAAACTCTCTGTCCTAGTAATAGCTATCGCAATATGACATAGTGCGACTTGACAGATTGCATTTTTCAAAAGAAAAAAACGATTGGTATTTTTCCTGCATGTTGCCCGCATAATTCAGCACAATGCCAGCCTTTAGTAACTGAAGTTTCTGAACAAGATAGAGCTCAGTTTACTCACAAATGGAAGGGCACGGTAAGCTGCGGAATTTTGCAAACTGGCCCGTGGAATTTGGCAAAATTTTCTGCGGAAAACTGTGGGCCCTACTTATGACTACCTGCAACTGGTTGGTTAGTTGCAGGTAGTTGCATATTTTTCAGAACAACCAGTATAGGTTGGTGTGATAATTCAGCTGAGATGATACTTTGATATTGTCTGCATTCGTGCGATTCGTGCTAGGCCAAGAAAAAATTCCCGTGCTTCTGGCTTTTTTTCTGTCCGTAAATTCCTGAAGTTTTTGCTGGACTGTTGAAAATATATCAGTGAATCTTTTTAGCTTGTTGCCAACATTTTACCAAAAAAACCACTTGCATCTGGTGTCTTATGTTGCAGTATCCTTACTTTGATTGTCATTTCTCGTATGTACCATTGACTATGTCAATGTGTCTTTTTAACCTGTTGTGTAATATTGCACAGCATGCAATGAAATAGATATAAAAATTAAGAAGACAATTTCCGCGCCTCCATACTTCTTCGCCTGACTGCAACTTAAAGCACGGGAATTTTTATTTTAGGCATTATCTGTTGGCCGGAATGCCTATGTGATATATTGCTACTGCTAGTAGTTAGCCCAATGATACAGCAGGCATATTGTGCCTCTTGTTTTTTCTACGTATGTCAACCCCTCCTGTTGCTGTGCTTATTTTCCCATTGTTGTTGTTTGTCTTTTTTTTGTTTCTGTGGTTGGTGGCATATTCAGTGCTAGTAGTGGAACAGTGTGGCATCTTGGCACTTGGTGGCCTGGATTTGTGCACTTGATTTTCAGGAAAATAATTTAGTTATTGTTGCCATGTGTCATATTTGAAGACTGAAATGCACAATAATCAATTTTGGCTGGTACTCTGCCCCACGCCGCGCTCGGGCAGCTTAGAACACTAACAGAAGGGAGGGGAAAAAGGGGAAGAAAAGGGAATGGAAGAGGAGAAGAGGGAACGACAGAAGGGAAGGGGAAGGTAAAAACTGAAAGGAAGGGAAGGAATGGAAGCTACCATACTGGCGCTTATTTTTTTCCACTGACAGCCTTGTGCATATGTGAATGTGTGTTCTGTTCCACATCTAGGTGTTGCCATTAAAACTGATGAGAAACACGTTTTTGTTTTCGAACAGACTCAATCATAGGTTGAGTTCTACATAAAATTCATGACAGTGCAGCCTTTCCCTTAGCATCTTTTTGACGTTGATTTTTTACTTCGATACTTTACTTTTTTATATTTTGAACATTTTATAAGTATATAGACAGTATGTGACAAATACTTAGGCCAATTAAATTGCCACATTTAGACTCTTTTTTTTGTGTGTGAAAGATTTCCTAGGTCTGTCGAAGACTTTAACAGTTAAACAACCAGACTCCAGCAGTAGGATAGATGTATATAGGTTTTAGCAACTGGTTTTTCATCTGCAAAGAATTTATTTGAATGTAGTTTGGTAATGATATTAGATGCAATATTAGTGAACGAAAAAGTCTGAGAAATACAGATTATATGCATTACTGGTGAAAACACAGTCTGCTTATTCTAAAGTCTGGAAAGCTCCAACTGCATGGCTGTACTGTTAAATCTAGCCATAGTTTAGATTGACAGAACACAGCTTGCAAATCCACTAACAAGAGATAATACCTGCTGATTGCATCTCACAAAGTAACAATCCATGGTTAGTATCTTATTTATCTTTAGTCACTCAAAACCAAATTAAACAAGCCCAGCTGTTGCTAGAAGAAGCCGACCAACCCCTGCAACCGAAGGCTATCAAAAGTAGTTTCGATACAAAGTAAACGTTTGGCACCTTCTCTAGATACTTGTGTTGCAAATACGGCCAAACCACTGCAGATAGCAACATGGTTAATTACTTCTGACAGCCTATAGTGACTTACCAACGCTTTATTCAACGGGTTCATTGCTGTCTCCTTACGACTTACGGTACAACCGAGCCGCAATGCATACGTTACAGACGACAGACGGACGACAGGTTATATCATAAGCGCGACCGTTAGTGGTACGGTCGGCTAAATTAGAAGCACGCATGCGCAGTGAACTAGTGAGCGATATTCGGGTGACGTGTTTGATGCGTTGTACAATAAAATCGTAAACAGTGATAAACCAAAAATGTGGTTTATGTATATTCTTAGTTGGGTTGCTATGATAATACAGATATGTTTTGTGACGCTTGCAATTGGTAAGCTTTGTGTAAGTGGTTGCTTTAGAATGCGCTTTGATGCAAGTTACAGACTACGCACTTGTTGTCATTCGCTCAGCTGACCCGTCCACTCGTCGAGTGGCCAGAAGTCAGAATTCAATAACGTGTCATGTTCATTGAGTTTACAGGTGTCAGTTAAAACTAAGCAGCGTATTGGCGGTAAACGGTAGTGCAGCTGTCATTCACGGAACACTATGGACAAGTACCGACTAAGCTGTACCGGTACTTCACTGATCAGTGTTAGTTTTTGTCGTAATCTTGCAGTTTAGCGTAATAAATTAATAAGCTATAAGGGGTAGAGTGGAGTTTACTGGGCGCCATAGGAATACATTGCGTCTATTATTTCACATATATACCGTATAACTACCAATAGGGTTAGGGCTAGGGTTAGGATTAGGGTTAGGGTTAGGTGTAGGGTCAGGGTTAGGTGTAGGGTTAGGGTTTAGAGTTAGGGTTAGGTGTATTCCTATGGCGCCCTGTAAACTCCACTCGCCCGCTATAAGATCACGCATGTGGCTAGTTCTAGTTGTCTCACGTGTATGCAGGTTAGGGAGTTATACAGCTATAACGGTGGCATTAAACATCATAGACCACCGAAAACGTTTTTCGTAGTTTTCAGTACCGAAATTAACCGAAAACTACAGACGTCAACCTTGGTTGTTGTCGGCAATTCTTAGTAAATAGTGCCATTCCACTGTAATGCTGTATGTAGCTTTTGTGTATATTGTGATCTTGTAAATTTTGTATGCAACATTGCAAGGTTACCGTTTTTTAGCTAATCATCAGATATTGCGTTAGTGCTAATTAAGCTGTACTTTGTGTGACATGCATTAGTCGATGGTTTGTGTGTATGTGCAAGCTGCTGGTCTTTTTTACCTTGCTGAGCTGGTCGAAGAATACACTGTCACATCTGCACGCATCATTAAATACATGATATGGGTATGTAACTTTGGTTTTTCTGTGTGAATACATGATTTTCCAGATATATATATATCCACTCCAGCATCTGCTGACAAGCATATTGAATGAATCAGTTTGTGATTAGAGTGCTCGGAGCATTAATTTTTTTAACATTAACTTTTTAATGCATTAACGTGCTGTGTTAATTTTAAACGCGTTATTAACGCACTCAGGCCCGTAGAGAGGTAGAGTAGGGGGTCAGTTGCCCCGGGTCCTGCGACGTTTGGGGGCCAAGCCTGTAGTATATAGAAAGTTAAAAGCACATTTTAAACGTATAAACAACAACAACTGCCATCATAGCTAGTATAGAAATCTGTTAGCCTGTCATCAAAATAATTATTTATAATTTTATATACAGTAGTGATAGAATGGCAACTACAGTTTTGTTACTTGAATTCATTCGATTGTCAAATAACTGCAGTTTAACGGAATATTGGAACTTTTGCTTTACTGAATTTAGTAAATTAACATAAATTTACGTATGTGTGTTAATTATTTTAATGCGCATTAATGCTATTAATTTATTAACGCATTAGTGCGTTAATTAATGCATTAATTTGACAGCTGTGATAATAATAAAATGGAAAGAGGGCACTAGTGGTATGATTTCAATTTGCACAGGTGACAACATTTACAATGGTTGGCTTGCTGCTGTTTGAAGACATGCCATGGACTCTGCTTGCCAGCTGTTTAGCTTCAAACGTTGCCTACTATTTTGTACTGCAGACATTTCCCTTCATTCAGCTGACTTCACCAGCCTTCATTGCATCACTTGGTATTTTCATTCTTTTAGCCGAATCTTTGTTAACCTGCTTGGCGGTACGATTCTAAAGTGGATTTCTGTTCGAAAACGGTACAGTGGCCAGACAACTTCGAGCTTCAATCTGTAGCTGACAGCGACCAGAGCATGCTGTGTCTGCAACTGATGTTGATTGATATATTTGCTAATGACACCTCTAGTGACTGGCAGACAGACGCCGTCATGCTGAGCGAGTCGACAGACCGTTGCACCGTCCGATGCTCAGCGTAACAAAATAAATTGCCACCCGCTGCTGGATCATCTTTGTTTCAAAACTTTAGAGCTACGCTTTTATGCTCTTGTGTTGTCGTGTGTTGTGATAGCCTTTAATTTTATTTTTTGTATTTTAAAATTACATTTATTGTCATTTATATTTTCTTAGTAAGCCTACCTGCGAGGGACACTGTAATTGCACATTCAGTGTCTCGCGTCAAAAGATTCGCTTTTATGTTTATCACTCGAGTGACGACAGTTCATCTGACGATAAGTTCAGCGACTCATCAGCACCTCTGCTTCTAAAATAAGAAGTTTCATCATCTGACTCATCGTCTAACCTAAGTTTTCTAAGCTGCGTTTCACATTCGACATGCTTGCAACATAACAACTAGGACTGCGACTAAAGAATTTGGAAAATCATTTTGTGACACCCGCAGACATCAACATGTGTGACTACGCCATGGGACACTGGCGGCATCTGACGCAATAAAGCGGTCATTAGCAGCGGCACCTGCAGTGCTATGTATAAACTGCTGCACTCACCCTCTGCATGACAGCGACTTCTCTGCAAGTCAACGGTGCCCGAGAGAACCCAGACTTACCGTTTTCAATACAACAATTCTGTCCCGGGGTATCTTGGGGATACCGCTAAGGAGGTTAATAAGGATTAATGATTAAGTGAACTTGCTGTTACCATGCAATGCAGGATGTTTTTTATGCAAAATAGTGATTGATTATTGTTGTATGAGGTTGTGAGCCGTACTCAAATGACTGCTTTGTGTTTGGACACTATTGGTAGCTGAGTCTCAGTCTAATTATCTAAATGCTAAAATTGACAAGGAGGCAGTTTTGAACCAGTTAACTCAACATTTTCGTCTTGTATTAGTGTCATTATTTCATACTTAATTACTTATAGCTGAAAACCTTATTGATATGGTACCATAGATGATTTTGATTAATCATCAGAGTGAAAGTTTTTTTGCACACAGTTGTTGTGAAATGAAGCCATCTGATGTTGTTCTGTTATTGAGTGGTGGTGAATTGGTTTTTTTTGTTTTAGTGCTGCTCATTCTCAATCACTATTTGGCTTTTTCTTACTTTGCTACTACATGGCATCCGTTCTCTGAGGTTTGTTTAACTAACTACTCATATATTTTGTTGAATACATTGACAGCTGTTGCTTTAGCTATATGATCAACTGAACTGCACTATTAGCTGTGTTATTAATATTGCAGTATTTTGTCACTGCAGTTATGTATTGCTGTTGCTAATATTGCTATTATTTTTATGCGCGAAAGCAGCTACTCCTTTCAGTGCATCTTGGCCATCGCGATTCTGTCCGTCCGTCCGTCTGTTCGTCCGTCCATCACACGGGTGGATCAGTCGAAAACGGTGCAAGCAAATTTTTACCGTCGGCTGCCCGGAAGACTCTAGTTTCAGGAACCGTAAAGCTTTTCCATAAATTCGAAGGGGGTCTCCCCGAATGACGGCGCTAAATGAGAGGGGGTGGGCAAAATTTGTGATTTTTGGCGAATAAGTCGCTGTATCTCAGTAATGGTGCGAGATAGGGCTCAGGTTACTGTTAATCACTAATAGGAAGTCGTACACTGGCTCTCGATTGGTGCCGAATTTAATGACCTTAAATGACCTTGAACGCCAAAATAGGGGGTTTTATGGATTTTTTGGCAGTTTCGGGCTACAACACAAGTCTATATCATTCACAAGGTGGCGCCACGGAACTATCGTTCGATCCAGATAGAGAATTTGGTATTTGTATATTAACTTAGCGTGAACACCTCAATTTTTAGCTAAACTACTGAACCGGAACTGCTATAGGCTTTCGCGCGTCTCGTGAGCATTAGCTCAAATTTCTTGTTGTTTATTGCCAAGTATTGCTATATTTCTTGAAAATTGGTATTGGTGTCAGTATTGGCAATACTTATATTGAATATATACTTTTATTGAATATTAGTACTAGGTAGATGATGTATACTAATACAAATAAGCAACACTTTTCTGTAGAACAGGAGTAGAATTCGTACATCACCAGAACTGCAGAGTTTTGATATTTGTTAAACTGTGTCAGTCAATGATGCATTTACAGTTGTGAGTTGACTTCCTAGCGGTGAAATGAAGTAGATTATTGATACCATGTCAATAGTAGAAAGTAGAAAGAATAGCAGAAAGGCTGGTATTGGCATTACAGTGCTGTCTTAGTAATTGGCATTTGTATCAGCGATACTTCTAAAGGGGTTGTTGGTATTGCCAGTAGTTTTCATTCAAGGTATTTTTGTAACAGACACTAACTTATAGTGTGTTTGCCATACACAGAGCCAGAAGCATAGTATTCTGTGAAATCCTTTATGCATGTACTTGAAATTTTGAACAGAACCCAAGTCCCGAACAAGTCCCAGATGCAGGCCAGTATGAATAGGACAATGGTATATAGTGGTATATGTGATACGTTCGAGACAAAGTTGTCTGATTTCTTTGAAAATACGGTGAAGTACTGGTCGTCCTGGGCCCAGGGGTCCTGGTAACTTATATTAGTTGTACCACAAACCCTAATGAGTCAATCTTTATCTCAAGATGCACCACTGGGAAAAGCTTAAGTGAAAATTCATCAAAGAGAGAGAGAGAGAGAAGGTGTGAAGACATTGTATCATATATACCATAAAATGTCGAATAAAAGCTGTCTTCTATTAGTACAAGTTGCCTTGACTCTAGCCTGTATATGGGACCCATCGTTTGTCTGGATCCCGGCTTCTATAAGTACAAGCAGTCTAGTTGCATACAGTAATTCATCGGTATTGCAATATTGATGAATTTTACGTAACTTATTAAAGTAGTAATTTTGTTTGCAGTGTCTTAATGCACATTTTTACTGCTGATGAATGCTGATGATAGGTTGTAAATATTATGCAGCTTGCAGTGTGTAACTAATGTGAAATGCTGGCATTTAGGTGTTGTCTTTCTTCACAATCTGTGTATGGTTAATGCCGTTTTCACTGTTCATATCTCTATCAGCAAATGAGAACACTTTGCCAACTTCTGTTGAAGCAACGCCTGCATCAGCAACGTTCACAGGTTATTGATTACTCTATTGTGTTATGATAGTGTAGTTTGATCATTACATCTTAATGTTCTTTGTGCATTCTTTTGTCTTTGTGATGCACTTTTATGCGCGACAGCATCTAATGCTTCACGCGTCTTAGCCATCGTCGAGGCGTTCGTCCGTCCATCTGTTCGTCTGTCACACTTCGGTAACACACCGCAAGCTAAGTCTTCATCGTGGACTGCCACGGAGACTCGAGTTTTAGGATCCATAAAGCTTTTCTCAAAGTTTGAAAGGGGTCACCCCAATCGAGGGTGCTAAATGAGAGGGGGATACAAAAATTGGCCATTTTGAGCCAATAAGTCACCATATCTCAGAGACAGTGCGAGATAGGGTCTAGGTTACTATTAATCACTAATAGGAAGTCCCATATGCTGTTTCGCTTGACATCAAGATCAACGACCTTGAACCCCCAAAATATGGGTTTTAGTGATTTTTTTGCGATTTTGGGCTGCAACATACATTTTAAGAGTAAATTGCACCGAAATGGCTTTAGGACCAAGACAACCTGCATATATGGAATTTGCAGCATTAAACGTAGATTTTAGCAGTTCAAGTCCGGACCCCCTAGGTTCAAGGAGACCTTCGCACGCGGGCCTTGATAAAAGGTCATCATTTTACCGCTTGCAGATAGACATAGAATCATTGTTTGCCATAACAATAACTGCTGACAAGCTTTTAATGATTCAACATTAATGATTTTGAATGACCTTGAACCCCCAAAATAGGGGTTTTAGTGATGTTTCTGCAATTTTTGGCTGCAGCACACACTTTGACAGTGAATTGCAACTAAATGGATGGAGATAGACCAAGACAAGCTGTGAACAGGAATTGCTATAGGCTGTCGCGCATTTGATGTGCTTTGCTCAAATTACTTGTTATGCATTTGTTGAGTAATGTAATTAAGCATTTGAGTTGTATGAATTTAAAAGTTTGAATCAAACTATTATGGTAGCTGATATTTTCATAGTTTCGTTACAGTCATTAATTGTATTTGTTTGTGTTAGTTATCATCATTCTCATTTTTCAATGATGATCTAGAAATCTCATACTGGCTGCAAAGGGTTGCTTGCAAAGGGTTGCTTGCAAAGGCTTACTGATTGTTTCCTAAGATTTTGCTAAATATTTTCAGAATCAGTGTGCATTGGTAACACCAAATGCGGTGAAACTTTCTGGCCTTATGATACTTGGTAGCTCTCCACTTTCTGTGTGTTTTTCTGCGAGCAACAGTCGCTGCTGTTCAAAATTTTAAGTTGGCTTTTCTGAAGTTCTTGTTATATTTTCATGAAATTTTTTCCGCATTTTATCGTCATGAGAATTATATCGTTATTTACCCTGTGTGAAAACAAAGATTGATGCAGCACAGTAGCAAGAAGTTCTGTTGCGGGATGTTGCCATAACCAGATAGGTAGGCTACTGGTAGTTAAACAAAAGCTAAATGTATGTGTAAAACTATGTAACCAAGGATAGAGACTAGATGGAAAGAGCCTGTACTGCTGATAGGTAATGTGACAAGCGACTCAGAAAAAAATGAAACAACTTTTTTTTACACAAGACATATAACAACATGGCATCTGATAAAAGTTACAGGCCTAGTAATGGCATGAATGAAACTACACCTTGTTCAAAAAAAAACAGTCAAAATTGTTTTTGTCATAACTATGTCAAATTTTCACCGATTTTGGTAATTTTTTTGCACGACGATGGCCAAGATGATGGAATAGTAAGATGCACTCATTTTCCATTTCACTTAATCTATGTCAAAATTGTCAACGAAACACAGATGCTCCAATTTTGCATAACGCTGAGCTGTTGTCTCCAGTAAATGTTGTAACGACTTAATTAAGCACACAGTAAGTGAAATGTACATCATTTGGCAAAATTGCAAGTTTGTCCAACAACTCGCTTGCAAATTATCAGAGTTTATGCCCAAAGTGTGCCCAGCATACATGGACATAGTGTCTTAGATGCAATGCCACTGGCTGATAGCGGAATGAAAAGTTGATTGATCAAACTGCATTCACTCCTAGATTAGACATGTTTTAAGCTCATCAGTCAGCTATTTTGTTGTCTGCTATTTTCACCTTAAAATATTTAATACCACAAAATTAGTAAATCATGTGGCACCTTGTCGAATTGATTATGCAAAGGTGAGCAATCTGATACAAATAATCACCACTTTGGTGCATGTGTGTTTCACATGGTAGTGCGTTGTCATAAATTAGGTGAGGTGGAAAATAAGTTCACCTTACGTAATTCTATTGTCTTGGCCATCTTTGTGCCAAAAATTATTAAAGTTGGTGAAAAGTTAACAAAGTTATAAGAAAAACAATTTTGACTGTTTTTTTTAAACACTGTGTATATTTGCCAACGTTGGTGTGTTGAAAGTTCGCAGAACTGCCTTGGCTTCGGACACTGGTTGAATAAGAGTCTATAGCAGGGGTACTCAAACTTTTGGAATGCCGGTCCATTTTCAGTTTGCCGCGAAGCATCGCGGTCCGCAAGCCAAGTCTACAGTATAATATAGGAGTGAAA
>Ga0209367_1005112_pt1 | contig 18188 bp, 10 predicted proteins | sample WorMetLIZISLAND2_FD_187412 | JGI IMG/M metagenome (GOLD analysis project Ga0209367, IMG submission 187412) | Marine gutless worms symbiont microbial communities from Max Planck institute for Marine Microbiology, Germany - Olavius geniculatus... ... | reverse complement strand
GACGTACAACATTCTCAACTCCTCTCAACCTGCTTATCTACATTCTCTGCTCAATTATCACACTCCCACACGTTCTCTGCATTCTGCCAACACCAATCTTCTGTAGGTTCCACGTGTCCGCACAACCTTTGCCTCCCGCGGTTTTAGCGTTGTAGCCCCCACAGTTTGGAACTCACTACCCTCTAGCATCCGTAGTTCTACCTCTGCAGACACTTTCCGTCGCCTCCTTAAAACTCACTGCTTCCAGCAGGCCTACTGCTCCCCATAGCGGCTCAGCCAAGTGCCTCAGATTCGGCCACTGGCTGACATTGTGCACTTTAAATATGCACTTGCTTACTTACTTACGTAACAAATTTATGTCAAAAGGTGTCAGGTAATAAAATAATGCTATAAAGTGTCACAGGGACAGAAAGTTCTTATTCATAAAGAGTTCACTGGAGCCATAATTAGAGCACAGATCTTTAGTGATAACTATGTAAACTGCTCTTGCAGTAACTACTATACCATGTACGAAGCTGTAAAATTGGCACATTTACATTTGACTATATTTGCAGGCCTATGTTGTCTCCATGTATTAGACTTGCACAGTAAACTATTTGTATCTTTTTCGGTACATTACTTGCTGCTATCACTTTAGCTTAAATAGTCATTCCGTTGCTTATGTGTGGATGTGAATCGCTGCTTTTTATACTAGTTGTTTTATAGGCGATGAACTTTCTTTTAATCTACGGTCATTAGCTAACAAACCTATTACGATACTCGATTTGTTTGTCTGTTGTTAGTGTTTTTTAGCCATAAATTCGCCCATTTGTTCTGTCTGTAACGATAGTTTTTGAAAGTAAGTTTCGTTAAAATTGTTTTTAGCTTTTGGACAAACTATGAGACGCTTCCGCTTGCATGCTTTTGGATTTATTATGTATATCTTGTGCTTGCGTTGTTGAAAGTTGCGCTTGTCAACTTTGCATTAAACGAATATATGATGATGACTGTATCAATGTACTGCTTGACTATGACACTTTTTATGTATGCAGAACTTTTCTAGCATGCAATCACAGTTGCAGTATAGATCCGAATGCTATTAATAGGTTATTACCCGATGGACGGCTCGTCGCTGTTAGCTGTGATTGCATTGGATCTGGAGCCTGGCTGCAGGGTCCTGGATCTGTGTGCTGGTCCGGGTGGAAAGTCTCTTGCCATTCTTCAGACACTGCTTCCAGGTAACTCAACCGCAGCTATCCTCTCTTCGATTAATGGAATACCAGCTGGGCGTCTGGGGCCAAATTTTCGAAACTTCTTTGGAAACTTCTTAGGAAGAATTTAGGCAAATATATAGGAAAGCTCTAACCTTGTCCTACACGGAGAAAGCTTTGTAGTAAAACGAAATTTGCAAAAAGTACACAATGTTGACACTTAGCTTGGACGTCATATGTGACGTCATAGGTTATTTGCGCAACGCTGCGGTAAAATCAACAATGAGTAAGTAAAGGAAATTGACGTTTGGTCAAGTTAAAAAACAAAGCGGTGTGTAAAATGCGTTTCTCGTGGACGTGCTAAGATAAGAAGTTTTCCTAAGAAGTTTTGATTACGTCACATGGTCGGTATAAGCGCATCTGATTGGTTGAACTAGTTTAGGAAGATAAGAAAAGAAGTTCTTTGGAAACGCAAAGAAAGCCGTCGAAAATTCGAATAAGAAAACTTCTTTGGCATTCCTAAATTATCTGACATATGAAGATCTTTGGAAAATGTCTTAGGAAAGTTTCGAAAATTTGGCTCCTGGTCTGTGAAATTAGTTCTGTCCAAAAGAACCTGGCACGACTGGAGTAACTTTGACTTGCGAAAAGTCTGCTAATTATGCAAAAGTTATTGTCTTAAGTAGGAATCATTTGCTGCTCTTCGGTAAAGTCTTAAAGATGATAAAAACAAAGACGGCAGAACATTTGTGTGGATGTCAAGCAGTATTGAAAGCCACGTTTATTTCAGCCAGTAATGACAGTAACTGCTGCTCAGACCGTTCACTTATCGTACTAAAGTGTCCGCAGTTATTTTTCGTTCAGTAAGCTTTGTTGAATTCCAACTTTACCTTGCTGAGATGCACTGCAAAATGTCAGTCAGTGTAAAGAATGTTTGAAAATAATCCATTATTTGTGAAAAGAATACACATTCTGTCCAAAAGCCTAGTTTATTTTTTTCTAGCATGTAAGCATTTTTCCATGAAAATATCATGAAAATCAGATAGGCAGACAGATGTATTGACACAGAGCTTCATTAGACATAAACTCTTTGGCGGTGGCAGGCTTAAAGTCTGTGTTCTGCACCATTGATTGACAGGTCATTTGACGTGTGTTGATGCAACGAAAAGTAGACTGCGACGTGTCCGAGACACGCTGAGCGCTTACATGCCGAACTCGTACATGGACGACAATCTGGTTCGACTTGTGCATGGCAATGGAGCCGCTTTTGTTACCGAGGAGATGGCTCATGGAAACAGCTTTGATAGGGTTAGTAGCAGTCAGGCAGATTGTTAATTCTGCCACCATGGACTGGTTGAGTTAAGCCCAAATTCCATTACACTGACTTTCACCAAAACTTTCCCGCGGGGAAAGTCGTGGACACATATCATGAAAGTCGCGGACACAGACCATCTCGACATGTTCACAACAAAGTCGTGGACTTGTCGCGGACACAAATCATGAAAGTCGGCGACGTGATTTGTGTCACAGACTTTCATGATTTGTGTCCGCGACAAGTCCGCGACTTTGTCGGGAACTTGTCCCGGACTTTGTCTCAGAGTCGGCGTAATGGAATTTGGGCTTTACCTTGCAAACAAACTTTAATGTTCTCTCGCTTGAACAGAGCCAGAGTGAATTTCGGGTTTGCATAAAAGTCGTCTGTGCTTCTATGACTTAGTCTTTGCTAAACTTGTTTATAGCAATGATGTTAACCTGAGACTGCATCGTTGCTCTTTGCTCTCTTTGTCTTTGTATTAAGCGCATTAGAGATCTTTTTGAGTATGTGCTATATAAATTTACACTTTACTTACTTACTTACTTCTTTCATTGTCACATGTTAAGTGAGTTAATGATAATATAACTTGCTGATAGGATGCAACGATTTGCTTGGAATCCAGTCATTAGCCAACTGTACTTTGGTAAAGGTCGAGCTATTGGCATGAGTTGTCGTCCTAACAGGGAAGATTATTAGAACTGCCATTACTGCTACATATGCACAATTATAATCGGTACTTCTTACAATTTTAGGTGTGTGTCATTTTTTTGTGTTTTGTGTTTCATAAAGGTTAAACTTTCTGTAAAGATTAAATTGTTATTATGTGTATATGCAATTTTGCCTGCATAGGCCATCCTTGAAATTACCTATATTGTGTCGTGTGGGACGTTAAACTCTACTCACTCATTCACCTCCCGAGTTGTCATCCATCCATCTGTCTGTCTGTCTGTCTGTCTGTCTGTCCGTCACAGATGTACTGTGGCTAAATGGTGCAAGGTGCAAGACAGGGCCTAGGTTGCTATTGATCACCAGTAGGAAGTCGCATACTGGCTTTCAAATGACATGAAAATCATTCACCTTGAATGACCTTGAAGGTCAGTACTGCAACACGAACTGTATAGGCCGTAGCGTGCTTTCTTGAGCGAGGCGTTTTTATTGTGAGAAATATTTGCAAAACCTGCGTCCGATATTTTCCTTGTTTATTTACTCTGTTGCTGTTTATATCACATGGCGAGATGACCACATGCATGGAACAATAGTTATTTATATTGCTTGGCAAAATGACCATGTGCTATATCTGTTATACTAGTATTTACTGTAGCTTTTGAGACAGCTTTTTGCTAACATAGTGTGCATGGAACTGTCTCAACCTTCGTCAAATCGCTTTCTTTCCATGATTGGAAATCGGAGGCTGGGCTTCGGACGTAGGCGGTACGGTTGGCTTTTCTTAGCGTTAGCTGGGCTTCTTGTTTTCATCTTGAGTTATGACCAATTGTCAAAAAATGTCTTTACAATTCTTTGACATCTTCTGACTTACCTTGCGTACAAATGGATTGACCCTAAAACATAACGTCTGCGTCAGAGGCGATGATTGCTGGCATAGTTTTTGATTGTTGCCTTTGCTGAAGAGGTTATGTGATGCTTGGTGTTTATTTATTTGAATTTCTGAGTCTGTTGGTTTGTTAGCAGGATTAGACTAAAAGTTGTTGGTTCGTTTGGATAAAATTTTCTGCAAATATTAGGCTTGGCCCAGCTTAGAGGTGATAAGATTTTGGTGGTGATTCTGATCAGCATCTGGGGTGACTGGTTCTGTACCGTTGCCCCATAGGGTTGTGGCCACGTGGCAAACGTAATGGAAACAAATGACAATGTCTCTGCTCCGAGAATTTGGAACTCCTTAACTTTTCAAATTCGTCAATGTCAAACCTTCAGATGTCACTTAAAGACCCACTACTTTCAGTCAGCCTTTTCTGCCACCTAGCGTCCATCATCCTGTGCGCCCTGATTCTTTCTGAGACTTTGGCGCTTTATAAATCATTTACTTACTTACTTACTTACAAGTTGTTAGTGTTGGTGGAAGTTTGCACTCTTTGAGTGGCCTTCTAGCTGATTGTGTGTTTGACGTGTAGGTGCTAGTGGACGTACCTTGTTCCACCGACCGTCATGTGGTGACTGAGCCGCTGAACAATCTGTTCTCAATCAGCCGAGTGTCTGAACGCCTTCAGCTGCCTCAGACTCAACAGGAGTTACTCATGTATGTACCTACCTGACGTTGATCATGGTGAAGTAATTAACAGACATTGTTTTAACAGTTATTTTTCAGGCGGACCATGGTTTCCTTTGGACGTCATATCTGTGTAATATTTATGGATATTAAAATGAAATGAAGGCTTTGCGTGGTTTATCGTGTTGTAATGTTGTTTTAGTCGGCTAAAACTCTGATGTTGTCATCTCTGTGTTTTTTTTATATAATGCAATGGGTTCTGCACAGCCTTTACATTCATCACAGGTGCAGACATAATTGAGAGTTGCACCATCTTTATCAAGTGGAAGAAATTTTGGCCTTTCCTTCCCATTGCCATATTGTGGCTCGGTAGTCTAACGGTAACGTGTCAGACCTGTAATCCTGAGGTAACTTAGAGGCGCAGGTTCGACTCCGCACTGCGACACTGCCGGGTAACAACCTTAAGCAAGTTGTTCACACACATGTGCTTCTGTCACCAAGCAGTATAATTTGTTACCGGCTTCACCGCTGGGACGTAAACAGGCACACCGCACGATACACTGCCCCCGTATCCGTGGTCTCGCAGTGTAAAAACTGGTGTCTGGCTGAGGGCCTTTGGAAACGGAGATCAGTGCCGCCCTATGGGCCGTAAGGCTCGGGAAGGACTTTGTGTTTTTTCCCATTGACAAGGCACATCGCTTATACAGCAGCTTATTGCTACCACACAAGTTGTGATTGGTTAAGATTTCCAGAAATATATCGATGTCATCCGTTAAATTCATAAAGTTATGGTACGTGGAATTTTGTCATGGTTTACGTCAGCGAAATTGTGCTTTGCATTTTGATGCACCGATGAACAAGTAATAAATTTGTCATGAAATTCTAGGTCAGATTTTCAAGCAGCCGGTAAGGAAACGGCAGTGAATCTTCGCTTGTGCGATGTTTCAGTGCTGGTATTCGATCGTGTTCGCCTGGGGGCATAGTCGTCTACAGCACATGTACGCTGTCGCCGATTCAGAATGACGGAGTGGTGGCCGCAACGCTGGAGCACATTTGGCACCATACAAACGTTGAGGTCGTCGTTGAGGACATTCGGCCGAGCATGGAATGTTTTGCAAGCATGTTTAAATTTTTCGACGGCTGCAGATACGGAAACCTCGTCCTGCCAAACCTTCTGTCAAACTTTGGACCCATGTATTTCTGTCGCATAAGGCGAATTTCCTGAAATGTTTGCGAGTAAAAAAGTGGAGTCGCCTATGGTGGTCGTCATCCTTTGACAGCGCTGCGGTTGCTATGGCGTCAGGGTTCATTCTGTTTTAAAGGCCATGCGCCAGCAGTAGTAATTGCAATTCTGGCATGAAATCTCAATCCCGGCATTTGGCATTAAGAAATTTGTAATCTCGTGATTTCATTTCGGGATCAGGCTTACAGATTGGTCGCTATTTTGGTATCCCCAGCAATTTATTTTATGCACAGGATGTAGTAGGCCTAGACCTGTAAGCGACTCACCAGCCATTTTCTCGCTCGCTCGTAGGTAAATCTCGCTCGCTTTGCTCGCTCAGCGAGAAAAGCGAGAAATTGCAAGGTTCCATCAGAAAATTTCAAGTCGATACTTAAAGTTCTGCAATGTACAACAAGGGATTACTTTTTTGTCGCACGTGCACCCTGTATGGGCCTATATTGAGTAGTCCTTTTATAATTTCCTTACTGATGAAGGAGATTATGATCTTTATTAAATCACATGGAAGTTGATTTCATACTTGGCTTCCTTTAAATTTAAGTGTGAGTGACACCCAAGGTAAAAACGATTGAGGTCTCCTTAAACATCGTGGGTCGAGAATTCGAAATTTCAACTCCAGAAATTTACGCTTAATGCTGACAATTTTAGATGCATGTTGTCTTTGTCTATTTCCAGCCATATCGGCGCAATTCACTCCTTAAATGTTTTCTGCAGCCTAAAACGCAAAACTCACTAATAAACCTTTTATTCTGGGTTTCAAGGTTGTTCAAGGTCGCTGATTTTGGTGTCGATCGAAAGGACTTATGGGACTTTCTCTAATCGATTAATAGTAACCTGGGCCCATCTCGCACCGTTTTTGAGATCCCGAAACTCTAGTCAAATTCGAAATGCTTCGTCTGAAGGTAAGTTTTCATTCATACACCAATATGTAGTGATTCCAATGTTTTACCAAACTGTACGTAATGGGACTGGTTTCGTTCAATAAATGAACTCTTCAGCCGTAAAGTCATTCAGTATAATATACCATATTTTATAACAGTATGTTCAGATATTATAAAAGACAAAGTTTGTCAACAATATCCATTCCAGTGAACAACAGTGAGGATTTGGTGATACAGTCGCAGAGTGTGATGGACAGAAAGACAGATCGAGTGACAGACACAGTAAGACAGACGCCTCGACGACAGCTAAGATGTGTGAAGCATTACATACTGTCGTGCGTGAAAAATCGTGTGCCGTTTTAAATTTCGCTCTCTTCGACTCGCTCGTATGTATTGTCGCTCGCTCACAGGAAAAATCTCGCTCGCTCTTGCTCGTCCCATTTCTCGCTCGCTACCACTCGCTCTCGCTTTCGCTTACAGGTCTAAGTAGGCTGGCCCCTACTGTAGCGTCTAGAATAACTGTGTCTGTCAAAATACAAATTACAATGCACAGCAAGGAGTACGACTCTAACGTGCATGTAGTATTTTATTCATTAGATGGCTAGTATTTTAATTTGAGCCATATAATGCTCAAATAAGTGCAATTTTCAGGAATTTTTTGCAATCCCGAAATCCCGGGATTCGGATGCCGCCAGTCTCGGAATTTGGGATTAGCGAAAACGGTTGGTTGGAATCCCAGGATTCGGGATCCCGGGATTGCAACACTGTAGCCGGCAGTGAGCTGCAGACATAGCTGGGTTATCTGTCTTGTATACTGCGGTTACCTTCTCAGTGATTAGGTTTGTACCGAATTATTCTGCTTGGTGACAGGGGCATGTGTGTGAATCGGGAGTTGTACTCGTGACCTTTCTAACCACTACTCCACCAAGCCACACGTAAAATATTATTTATTGCTACTGCTAGTCACAGGCATGCGGTAGCACAGCCGTGTGTTAATGGCGACCGGCTAAGTAAAGGGAGAATGGCAAAATTTAATGTTTAGTAACTGGGTTCAGTAGTTGTTAACAACGGAAGTGATTTGTCACTGTAATGATTTCTACAGTACTTCATTGAATCATGAAAATTGGCAATATGTGCAAGTCATTCACCCACGTGCTCCTTTTGTCAGCTGTGCTGCATATTGCACAGTGATATAGCTTAAGTACAATTTTGTGGCCTTGGAAGTTAACAGTGGGTTTCTTTGCTGTTCACTAGTTTTCTCAAACATTTTAAATTATTCAGATCATTCACACTACTTGGATATGATTTTGTAAACATCACTGTGCTTCTAAATATTACCGTTTCTTTTCTTGTGTGGATGCTGACATTAACAATATGGTGTCAACACTTTCGTCAGTCTTTAGTTAATTCACTGGTTTTTTTTCGTACCTATATACAGCCATGGCTCGAAGTGTATCAGTATGGCATACCGGCACTTTTTTGGTCGCCTGGAAAGCACATCGGCACTTCTTTTATGAAAAAAGTAATGCAGGTATGCTTCACAAGCCATTTTGTGAGATTTATGCAACCGGTTGCTGATGTTTGCACCAATCAGTGGCCAAAATAGCGCCAGCTTGAAGGGACTGTAATGCGTCAAAAACTCGCGACCCTCATCGTGTAAAGATAAGTTGTAGGTAGGGTTAAGTTTTCATTACAGCAGGATAATTATGTTGATGATATTTTTAGGCCTACTGGAGAATTTACTTTATTTTGTAGTTATCTTCAATCGTAATTTTTGTTTGTTTTTCTCTCATATTTTGTGGCACTTTACGGTTACATGGACAAAATATGTTACATTTTCTGGTCTAGGCCGTTTCAGAAAATATATCTGATAAATGGGTATGACTGAAAACCGCAGGACACTTTGAATAACCACCAAAAAGTGCTGAAGACGGTAAAACTATAGGTTTTCTTTAATTTTGGAGCATTACATAGCCACATTATAGTGGTTATGTGGCGATACTAATATTTCAGGACGTGCAAGAAAACCGCAGGACACATACCGGTAAATGTATTGATTGTAAGCTTAGCCAGTTACTGTAGTCCAGTACATAATTTGAGAACGGTACTAGCGCGAATGAATGTGCAAACACTGAAAACATGAGTGATGTACACTGTAAATTTAAGCGTCTTGGCGCACGTCTGACGTACGGCGTACGCACTCTTTGGCGTCCAGGTATGTGGCCTGCGTCTCAGCGTCGGCGTGTGGCATTTTGTCCCTGTTTCTAGGTATCTGGTGGCGTGCTGATTTTGTTATTTTTGCATTGTTTAGCGGCGTTTATTTAAATTTACTAAACTACTGAAAGGTTAAGTTTTGTTTTCACGTCTAAAAATCGTTTTGCGGTTATTATTTAAGTGTCCTGCGGTCTTTCTATGGAGTCCTGCGGTCCGCAGGACTCCGCAGAAAGACCGCCGGTTTTCAGGCATACCGTGATAAATAGTTGTGATTCGCACATCTCTATACTTTTAATGGTCTGGTGGGCGTGGTCGAAGTGGGTGTGGCAACTTTCCGACTTTCTGTTTCTCGAATTACGAAAGTGATTTACTAGACACGAAAGCACTGATCACAGACAGTGCGTTAGTAGTCATGGTGCTGTTGGCAGCGGTTATCATGCCTCACGGCGCTATGCCATTCGACGGAGACGATCAGTCTCACAGTCTGCCAGTGAGGGAACGCTGTGCACGCTTGGAACCCGACTTCAGAGATTCCCTGTCCGAGGTCTGTCGTTTTTACATGCTTTGCTGCTTTTGTTAGCTTTACAGAACTTGCCATTGTGATTAAACATGGCTGCCAAGGTGTACGACATCGCAAGACGTACCGGGGGGTACATGGTAAAGAAAAAAGAAAGAGAAATCAAAATGCATGAGATCCATTCCCCTCCCCTCTCCTCTCCTTTTCTCTTCTTTCCTTTTTTCTTTTCTTACCCTTTTTGCTTTTTTCTTTGTTTCTTCCCTATTTTTCCATTCTTGTTTTTTCCCATTTTTCTTTCCTCAAATTCAGCTTTGTGTAGTGCTGCAAGTTTCTCAGTAAGATCTGGGGCAGAGCCTTGGATGCCAAGACATTTTTATGCATCTTAAGCTTCAAAATTGCGCCTAGTTAAGACAGTTTTTTTGTCACTGCCATATAAAATTATATGCAACAAACAGATAAGTAAATCTGTCAGATAAAACTTTAGCAGGTAGAAAAACTGGAGTTGACTGAAAATGTGTGAGACTCGCTCGAGATGCGTGAGATTTGACTTTGACTTTGACTCAAGTCAAATATCACTGGCGTTCTGTGTATACTAATGTGTTTGACTTTGGGCCACGTGACTTTGCTACGCGTAAAATTTTAACCCTCTAAATTTTTCACCCAGTCGGACTTATGGTGCAGGGTGGAATGACGTTGGGCTCTGCCCCAAATTTGTAGTTTTTCATGAATTTCTGGGCTATTTATGTATGACCACACAATTGTTAATTGATGATAGTGTTAAGTTCTCATTTGTAGTTGTACACCAAGACTTGTGAAGTGGCAAAGGATATAGCAGCATTACAGGCTGACCTGTACATTGTACATACTCCACATGGCATTGGTCTCTCTGATGCTTATGCTGTCTATGGCAACACTCATGCTTCTGGCAACGCTCTCTGGAATGGACATTGGAGTGAATTCCAGGTAGAAATTGCCTACACTCTTGTGACTTAGCTGCATGTTATCTTGCTAAACTTCCATGTTGCGATGGTGTTATTTTCTTGATCTTTGGCTTTGTATTGTCACAAGCTAATTGAGCTAACTTGTTTCCGTGAAACGAAAATTTACTTGCTTTCAACATATTGGTTTTCTGTGCACTCTTTTGATACAAGAAATTTGAGCTAATGCTCACGAGACGCGCAAAAGCCTATAGCAGTTCCTGTTCACAAACTGTCAGTCTGTCTCCAGCCAATTTGTTGCAGTTTATTCTTGGAGTGTGCACTGCAGCCGAAGGTCGCAGAAATCAATAAAAACCCCTTATTTCAAAAATTTAGGGCACATGTAGGAGAATGTATTGTCCAAGTTATTACTTGATGATGAAATGGCTAGCAGTTGAATTGACAATTTTACAATTTCTTGAATATTGGCATACTGATAGGTGATAGGAATTTCATTAACTTTGTTTTCTTGCGCATCAACATGATCTTCAGGTGAATGAGTGATGGAATCGCTGAACTGAACAGAATGAGAAAATATTGAGCAAAAAATGGTGATATCATCGCAGTGTTGTTTCATCAGGTTTCGGTGACACTGGATCACATTCAAGCAAAGCAGTGGAAAGAGATTTTGGTAACAAGTGGCATAGATGCTCAGACTCTGTCATGCTATGGTGGTTATGAAGACCTTGTATTGCGCTGGGCCGAGGCAATTCCTGTCTGGTATCTCCAGAAATACATCACAAATGGTTTGCCATCAAAAAACTGTTTGCGTACAATTTTTTCTGTCAGTTTGTCATTCAGTTTGTCTGTAAAATTGTCTATACATTCATTTCTGTATACACTGTTTCTGTTATTGCAGTGTTGTTGTAAGCAGTCTTCTGTTTGATGTTTAAATTTCTAAATTCTAACAATGGTTTTTATACCTAGGTCTATTGTCCATCCAAAATGCGTTCACCAATTTCTGCCAGACGTTTGACTTTAGAAGTTACATTTCTGTATTTTATAACACATTGTATGATATGCTTTCACTTTTTAGCCAATCATACATAAGTTATGGTCGAGCTATTGGCATGGTTGTCGTCCATTGTCTGTCTGTCCATCTGTAACGGATGTACCCTGGCTAATGGGTATGCCGTGGGGGAAAACTTTTTACACGAATAATTAGCCATGTGTGCTTAACTCAGGCGTGCAAAATTTTAGCCATCTAGTGCAAGGAGAACATTTTCAAATTGGGAGTTGAATGATGGGGGTAGGAAATTTAATGGAAAATTGGCAAACGGTGAGCAATACGGCCAAGGTTGCTATTAATCACTAATAGGAAGTCGCATATGCCCTGTCAGATCAGATGGAAATCATTGACCTTCGATGACCTTGAAGGTCATTGACAACCAGTACATATATGGTCGGATATCTTAACGACAGCTGGGCGCTTTGTTTTATGTCATCCAGGGCATGTTTTATTAGTTTTTAGGTGCTGCTGTCCACTGTCCAGTATCGAATAACCTGGTAGGCACTGTAGAAAAAATTGTTGTATTTATAACTGTGTTGATGATTGGCGATTGTCAGATCCTAAGTATCTGGTGATGGCGCAAGACATAAAGCCTCGTGCCGGCTGCTTGGAGGACTGGAGACTGGACATCGGAAGAAAGCTGGCGACTTTTGCCGAGAGTCTGGAGGAGAAAGTGGTAGTTGTGCTTAGCGGAGACTTGTCTCACTGCCATCCCACCGACTGTGCGAATCCACTCTACCTTCCGAGTCCAAGGTGAACCGCAGCTGAGTGGCTGTCTATCACCGACTTTTTTGTTCTTTGCTGGTATGTCGGTTTCAAGATAAAGGGTTAAAAAGAAGTGTAGCTATTTCCGGAAACCCATCTTGAAGCTGTGGAGCATCACCTGCCATATGGGATCACACAGTGTTACTGCCACCCAACGCAGATGAACGCGGAGGGATCGTAGGTTGAGTTGTATGAGTAGCAATGTTTAGCATCATTTTCTTATTGCTAATTGTAAAATGTGATGGGATGTTGTGTTACAATTGCACGTAAGGGATTTGGCCATGTCAGAGTGTCTATCGGTTTTTCTTGGGTCTTGTCGTATATGCTTGTAATTTGAAAAAATGGAAAACTGTAAATAAGTGCAAGATGGGCAGAAGTATTCCGTACGACGTGAAGGTTTTAGTGTCAAACGGTCAAGTTAATTCTGTCAAATTATGTTGTCTGTTGTGTACGCTTTGACCACTTTTCTGTACCAGTACTGCATTACTAGGTGGGTTTTGTTTTTTGTCATCTGCCATTTATTTTAAACTATTAGTTTGAGAACCTGCTTGACTCGGAATGACAAATGAAAGGTTGTTCATTTAAACACAGAATGAAAACTAGAAATAATACTGGTCGGTGATAGTAGCATGTTTATATATTCAGGTATGAGCGCCTTTCAGGCAATAAGGCGGCAGCTGAAGCTTTCGATGAGGCTGTAACGGCTTGGACCCAGTCAGAGTGAGTGGCCTGCTTTATTGTTCATTATGCTCCATTATTATGCAGGGCTGCTGGACACAGGCCTTAAGCATGTTCGAACGGTGCGGCCGAAGTAGGCCGCCAATTTTAGGGGGGGCGCCTTTTTGGGACGCCACATTTTTTGGGTGTGGCTTGGTAGTCTAACGGTAACGTGCCAGACTTGTAATCCTGAGGTCACTCAGGGGTGCAGGTTCAACGCTGCACCGGGACACTGCCGGGTAACGACCTTAGGCAAGTTGTTCACACACATGTGCCTCTGTCACCAAGCAGTATAATTTGGTACCGGTCAAAGGGCGGTGATGCCCCGAGGCTGGGAAGGTAACTGTAGGTCTGGCGTCGCACTGGCCATGCGTCACGGACTCAAGTGGTTTATCCACCTACAGGCTCAACGGCCACGAGTGGGAGATGAGCACCCCGCCTACGCCCCAGCTGGGGCATGGCTCCCTTTACCTTTACATTTTTTGGCATCAATAATGACTATGTGGCTGTTGTGACACTACAATATTTGTATAGTATTATGCTGAAAACAAAAATTACTGTTGCGTATTGACTGTATCTGAATTTTATCTCTATTATTGTAGAAGTTCTTCACTTGCGTGTGTGTCGTTCTGCAAGCAAACTGCTAATCCATACTCTTTTAGTCGTATAATGTTAGTGTATAGAACGGTATGGGTCTACAGTACGGACTGTATGGGCAGTATAATATGATAAATCTTATTCACAGACATTAATGGTAATGAAAACGTACCAAATAAATTTACAATAATGTTCACAATACAATTAACATGTATTCGCTTATCAAAACAGTGTTGCAACATAGCATAATCAAACAAATACAAATTACATATCGTCAGCTTAAAGCACCAAAAAACCATAACCAGAAGTTCTGCAACCAGATGCATTTTGCGAGCCTACAGTGCGTGAGGTTGTCTCAGGGACGCCTCCCAGACCCTACATGGAAACGTCGTCCCGGTCGTCCACGTGGCATTTGGATAGACCAACTACGAAGAGACAACAACCGCCCACCTGCTGATCAATGGAAGCTGGCTATTAAACGCGGTCATGGTGGAAGAGCGACGCTACAGTCTCACGACTACGCGACTACCTGACTGACAGTGCGACTGCGACCGAACCAGCTTTGCCCCGGACCCTACTGAAGTAGATTTTACAACCTCCCGTAGAGTCCAGATCCCCTTGCGTGGATGATGGAGGGAAAGGGGAAAGCAAGGGTTAGGGGAAGAAAGTAAAGGTGGAGGGAAAAGAGGTGAAACAAAGAGGGAAAAGGGGTTGAGGGTTGACTGTCATTTTACTCATGCACAGTTGGAACCAGGCTGCCGATTGGCAAAGGCCACCGGCCCTGATATTATGTTGTGCTAACTGATGACTACAAACGTCTTTTTGACTATTTTTTTGTGCTTTTGCCCTTCTCCGTTTGGCAGGTCCATATTGCTGGAGTTGCTATGTTTTTATGTTGTTACCTCCGCCAAGGAGTTTTTGTTTGTTTGTTTGTTTGTCTGTCTGTGTGTCAGCAAGATAACTCATAAGTTATGGACGGATCTTTCTGAAATTTTCTGGGAATGTTGGGAATGGCAAAAACTACCAGTGGTTCAATTTTGGGGGTGATCCGGAAGGAATCCTGGATTCTGGATCACTTTGAAATTTTCGTTAACATTGCTTTCAGTGGAGCATAAGGGAAACCGCTGCCAAACCGTATATGGTGTGCCACCTGGCGAACAACATGGCGTTGGCGGAGGTCTGCTGTCTCTGACTGCTTTCTAGTTTATACAGTGTCATGCCTTTATGGATTTTTAACAAAGTTTTAGCATTGATGTGTCTTCAGACAAAGATGATTATGTTTAATGACTGACGTAATGACCAACCATGCCAAAAATACCATTTTTATAGTTTGTTTCCGTGATATCACAGGCGTGCGGTAGCGCAGCCCTGTGTTAATGGCGACCAGCTAAGTCAATGGAGAATGGCAAAATTCGACCCTTGCAGATCCAAGACCTCTCAACCAACTGACACTAAATTTGAAACAGGTGATTACGTCCGCGAAGCGACCCTTTGTGTAAAATTTCATGCGAATCCGTCCATTGGGGGCTTCTCGGCAAAGGGGTGAAATATAATGGATTTTCTTAAATTTCCATATTCCGTATATCCTTTTTAATGGCCGACCTACAGGTTAGATCGGTCGACAGATTTTTACGCGCAGTGGTTCAAACGACGCAGTCTCACACAAGGGGGTGCCTTTTCAGGGATAGAAAATTCAAAGTTAATATCTAACCTCTAAAAAATCCCCCAAAGTCGAAAATTAGGCCCCAAAACGGACTTAGAAATGTTCGGCCAAAAACGCTCCTGTATAAAATTTTCACCAATAATATAAACGGTCCTTAATCGTCATCGTAGCCCCCGTAGAAGTTGTAGGCCTATAGTGAATAGACAATATGGCATTGTAAATTTGAAATATGTAATCATTTTACGTGCAGTAGCAGCTACTGGATCAGTCAAAAACGGTGCAAGCTAGGTTCACCAAACTTCATCATCGGCTGCTTGGAAGACTCTAGTTTGGGGAACCCTAAAGCTTTTCCATAAATTCAAAGGGGTCACCTTGAACGAAGGCGCTAAATGAGAGGGGGGTAGGGAAAATTTGCGATTTCCAGCCGGTACGGCGTTGGCAGAGTGAGACAAGTCACGCCGTCTGGTGAGTACAAGTAAAACACTTTAATTAGCCGATAATTAGCCGCCAGTCGTCTGGCTCTCTCTGGCGACTGATTTTGTTTTACTGAGCTTTCAAACATGCACCGCTATTGCGCATTCCTCTTTGCGTTAGCAGGGCTTTTCTTGTTGACCCTCTGCTTACAGGTCACGTGACACCCGGCATGAATGTGCCTACGCCGAGTCCAATGGTCACGTGACCGATGACGTCATGTGACTCCAGGAAGCTATAGTCTTGATTTGAAACTCTTTGAGGCTTTGCATCTTCAGAGCCGTGCAAAACAGATAAATTATAACTGACCACCTATAAGAGAACATTATTTTAGTAATAAAACAGCAAATATAAATGTGCATAACATCAAAAAGTTTATACGCTTGTTAATGGCGACACACAATGTCTGACACTTCGAAAACAGCAAAAATCGTAGAAAGGTGATATTATTTAACAGCACATTGACAGTTAGGTGATGTGATGGTGAGTGATATCACATTTTTATGATTTTTGCTGTTTTCGAAGTGTCAGACATTGCGTGTCGCCATTAACAAGCGCATAAACTGAGGTTTTGTACATTTATCTTAAGTAGGCCTATGCATTGATCCATTTTTTCGGTTGATCCAAAAAATAATCAGTTCATAGGCCTATTTGCTCTAACTGACAATAGTCTGGAAGATTTTATTCCAGACTTTTGTCAGTTAGGGCAGATATGAACTGATTCTCTTTTGGATTGACTGTCTAAAATTTCTACGGGGCCTACAGTGTGCCAGTCAGAGAAATACAGGGTACAACATTCTAGCCATTTAGTTTATTTCTTCTGCTTTTAACGTCGTAGGTCTGTCTCTTTGTTTGCATTCGAGATTACTCCAAAAGTTATATGAACAGACGTTGATGATGTGTTGACATCACTTGTACTGTACCGAGGACAAGGACACGACTTGGTGACAGATCATTCGCCGTCGCCGGCCTACGAGTCTGGAACAGTTTGCCGGCTGCACTGCGGGCCGTAGAGGACTACGAACAGTTCAAAGCACAACTAAAGACACATTTGTTTGACTGATTGAAACTGCGGCACCTAGTGATTTCTGCTTTTAGGCGCCGTGTATAAATCCGCTTCGTTATTATTATTATTTTTTTTATGCCCTAAGGTGTAAAGAACCAAAGGGCTAAAAACTAAGCTAAAACTAAGAAAAAAGAATGGAAAAGCTAGATCTGGTGCATCGTCGTTAAAAAGGTTTCGCTGATCAAGATAGCGTTAAAACGCTGTACAACAATAGAAAGTCGCTGCCACAAAAATGACGTTTCTCTGTGATCTCCAGACAGAGACGCAATTCGACCACCCAAAGTGTTAAGAAAATCTGAGGCTGAAGAGTGAGTGGTGCCATGAGACTCGAATGCCAGCGGTTGGAACCCGTGGGTGCTTGGAAGGCCGGCATACTTGGCAGCTTTCCTGTATTATTATTATTATTATTATTATTATATTTGCTCGTATGATATAAACATTGTTTGATGTGGCAGGGATGAGCAAGGCTGGGCTGCGGCAGCTGCACTGCAGCATCTCAACACAGCAGTGCAGCTGGAGCCGGCAGCTCTGTCGTGCATCATGAAAGGTCTCATCGTTCTGCACGGTCTGCTGTCGCAGTGCTCGGACGACCATGTCCGCTTCCGTCCACGCGTCGCCGTGCGCAGAGTGCCCACCTACTACGGAATGATGGCTGCCACTTTCATCAGAAATTAAGACACACCTCAGAGAGGTGCATGGGCCTAAATACACCTGTCTCAGAATTAGCGCCCCCCTTCTTCAAACACGCCTAATTCAGTTCGTGGTTCATGGATTTCAACGATATGTTGTACGTTTTGTTGGTTTAATAATAAACTTGTATAGTAAACCTTGTGTTCGTTGGAATGGTGTTTTAGTGATTTTTTCAGGGTATCATGTGGTGTACGTCAGGGTGGTATCTCGTCACCCATTTTGTTTAACTTGTATGTTGATGACTTGCTTGTGCTACTGCGTCAGTCTGGTTACGGATGTTATGTTTCTAAAACGTTCATTGGCTGCATCATGTATGCTGACGATCTGATACTTATTTCACCTAATGTTAGTGGGCTTCAGGCTATTATTAATATTTGTTCTAATTTTGGTGTTAGTCATGACATTGTAACGTGACGCCCTAATGTTGTCGGTTGTTGGGCAACCTTTGGGTCGTAGAACTCGTAGGGCGTACATACGCTTGGTTGAGTGGCGTCTCCAGCTTGCCACGCCCGTGTCGGTAGATCATCGGACGCGCTATGAACCGCAAGCTGGGTTACAAGTTTCTCTTTTCTCACATCGTCGACGATAGATTCAGCTTCCGGTGGCAGCAACTCTGCACGGTCTTCAACTGATGCTACATCTCCCAGGTCGC
>Ga0209367_1005110_pt1 | contig 18195 bp, 11 predicted proteins | sample WorMetLIZISLAND2_FD_187412 | JGI IMG/M metagenome (GOLD analysis project Ga0209367, IMG submission 187412) | Marine gutless worms symbiont microbial communities from Max Planck institute for Marine Microbiology, Germany - Olavius geniculatus... ... | reverse complement strand
GCAATATACAGCACGAAAGAGCGTCCACCCCACCCTTTCCTCAAAAAACATGACGCAAATATTTCTTTCTCGAAATTGTTAAAAATAAATAAAAGTAAAAAAAATATAGGCCTAGGGGCCTACACACAGATGCATTAAAATATAATCTTAGTTTTATTATTTCCTAACTTTTGTCAAAATCTAAATAAGCCCCACCTACTGTATGCCATTGAAGCATTAAATCTCAATGTCACACAATGGCGTAGTCTCAGTCATACATGGCAGTATGCAGTGTCTCATATCTTTAGTGTGTCAGGTGATAATGTTCAGTTTGTATGTAACGTGACTGAATCTGTGCCTTTCCGCAACATCATGGTAGACAGAAACATAGAATTCTTGGAGAAGATACACAAATATCATTTGATGCTTGGCGTTTTAAACTATTTGTACTGCAGTAGAGGCAAGCACGAGTTTAGTTGCTTGGTGTAGGACGGTGTAAATAATGTAGTCTATATGTTTGGCTTAGGCCAGTATGTGTTTGTGTGTCATATTACGTTATGTATTCTGTGTTCATCTTTCTCTTTCATTTCATTCTGTTTGTGAGTTTCTGTTCATCTTTCTCTTTTATTAGTCATCTCTATTGTGTTGTATTTTTTTTCTCTTTTATTGTGTTAATTGCCTGCTGTCTGCTTTGACGAATACTAGTTACACACACGTCAGACAGTGCATTCCAGTGATCAATTACTCCGTTGCTAAATACGTACTTTCTCAGATCTAATCTACTGCGTTTTTTATACATGCAGTTTCTTTGAATGACCTCTTCGATCTTTGACCTTCATCATATGTAAAAAATAAATCTGATTGCATATTATAACGACCATTAATAATTTTAAATGTTTCTAGTAAATCATTCCTATATGCCTTCTTTTTTCTAATGTCATTAAATTTAATTTTTTAATACGTTCTTCGTAATGTAAATTTCTTACACCGTCAATCAATTTAGTTGCACAACGTTGAACTCCCTCAACTAACTCGATAAATTATCCTTCTGATAATATGGGCAACAAATTGGTACACAATACTTTAAATGCGGTCTCACAAGACTTTTATACAAAGGCATAATAGTTTCCATAGATCTATCGCTAGAATAGGCCTATCATTAAAACAAGCAACCAATGCCAAAGATAACGACATCGTATGGATATCGCGATATCTGGTCGTCATAGCATAAATAAAAATAATACGTGTTAAATATGCCTTCACGTCTGTATAATGATCATGATATCGTATTGAAACTGAAAATTTCATATTGGCTCATTTCTACTTTTAACCACTTATTTAGTATTTACTGGGTATGATCCATTTTATTTGATTACTTTTTTGTTTACTAATAAAACTTATTTGGAGATGTTGACGGAAATTGTTACATAAATTGTGGCTTTTAAATATTTATTTTGAAAGAACACTATCTAACAGGTGGATGTCGCCAGCAGGCAGTCGACGACATTGTTTCAACGTTTTGGTGGCGGTGCTTGTAATTTTATCTGCTGTGATGCTGAATGTGCTGTATGCGCTTGCAAAGAACTTTGTCGCGATGCATCGAGAATTCTGGACTCAGTACACGAATCATTCACACACGCATGTCCCCATTTGGCCTTCTGGATATTTTCCTCACAACACGTACGGATTTCACCCGATCAATGAACACGCGGTATACTCTTACTTGCTGACTAGTGCTTTATTGTCAGTTTGCTTGAAAACCGCAGAACACCGTAGGACACTACCGCTGCTTAAAACAAGACACTTATTGGGTAAACACTGCAGGACGACATAAGAAGTGGGTAAATGCGGTTTGTAGTTTAACGTAATATTATGTTTTGCTTTTATGTTTTCTTACTGTATTAAACCTTAAGCAAACTAAATCTTGCAAATTAAGCACAAAATGTTAATTTGTGAAGTGGACAGCATGGAACTATTCTGCCCATGTGCATTATGTATTATATACGATTTGTTGAATATGTGTATTAATGGGGTTAGATGACTTAGAAAATTTGACATTTTGTGGAACAGTTGTCATTCATCTACAGTATAACAGTTTTGCAGATATTAGAATGGAAGAAAAAATATCGTTTTTTCTTCATGCTATACAGTTGCATTACTTATTTCATTAGCTGTTGTTGTCATTGGATTTGTATGTAAATTTTTGTTTGTAATTGTGTAGCCTACTTGTTAATTAATTGTTTTTTTTGTTTAACAGGTGTATTCATTTTGGAATGTGTGCATTGAAGCAGTCCAGAAGCCTGTTACACAAGTTATCAACTCTTATGGTCGTAAAATTTATTTCAATGAAACTGCAAAAGTCATCGTTTATAACAGCTTCTATCGGGATGGCATGCAGCGTTTGCATGTGTATGGTTCTGCCAACTCAGACTGGAATAACTGGGATGTTCACTTTCGCAGAGGCAGAATTCCTTCAAATCACATGTTTCATAACAGCACTGCTTTCTTTGTTGCACAAACATGTCCAGCAAATCTGCATCATTTCTGGGTTGATAACTTTGTGCCGTTGTACAGTATTGTCAGCCGTGTCAACCGACTTCATCCTGGAGCCAATAATCAAATATTCTATCGCATTCCAACTGATCTGGCAGGCACTGATGTTACTGGTTGCTACAATAAGACAGCTTATGAGGATATTCTGCGGACTTTGTATATCAGCCCATTTCATGACGTTTTCCATCGAGCACCCGTCAATGAGTGTTACAGCAGTGCTGTGTTTGGTACACATGCACTTATCTCTGATCCTCGGACCATCATTGATCATGTAGCAACAAATATTATGGGTAAAGAAATTGTCAATCAAATCGCATCAGGCAAATTTTTTGTCACATTTGTGCAGCGGCAATATCGACGAATCATCAACATTCGTGACCTTCTGCAGACAGCACTTGACTTTGGCTTCAGACAAGTGCGAATTGTGTATTTTGAAAGGCATTCCATTAAAGAACAGGCAAGTCTCATGAATATCATCAGCTGGCTTATAGCAACAAATTTTGCTGTTATGTAAGACACTGCTAGGTGACAGAAAAGGCCAAGGTAAAAACTACTCTAACAACAATTCCTAAATGTTTACTTTTTGGAAAACTTGCACTAGCCTAAGATAAAGAAACTGCAGAGAAATTGGCTGTTTATACAAAAGCTGCGTGTGCATGACTGCAGTGTATTTTTAATGATGTGCTTCGGTGCCTTATCAGTCACTGTTATGCAGAGTTGCATGAATTTTGGCATATGTGCATCATGTGGGTGTTCCTTTTGTCTGTCTGTCTGTGATGTTTTTTTTGTCAGTGATATCCGTTGATGAATTTTTCCAATCACTCTTCTCAGTTGTTCGACCTGAACAGAAATCAACTGACTAGGTTATGGTGTCAAGTTACAGCATGAGCAAATATGTTGAAAATTCCATTTTGGGAGTTGAGAAATATTACTGATATAATTTTTCGATTTTCCCAACTGGGCAGAGGCATCAAATTATTAAAACATTAACACTATGAAGTTGTTTGCTTTCTGTTTCAGATGCGATTAGCGGCCAGTTCCTGTGTTATGATTGGTGTCCAAGGCGCTGGCTTACAGTGGTCAGTTTTCATGCCGCGAGGCTGTACACTGATTGAAATTGCTTGGCCGTCAAAGCATTGGGGTTTCCACTTTCATAACTATGTGGAGTCATATGGCATCACACAGTACAGTCTTCGAGCCAATGCTCGGGTTAACTGGGCTGCGTATGAGAAAAACGTGCGGAATGGAACCAAGGTGATCTGTAGTTGACTACTTTTAAATTAATACAATTTTAGAAATTGTCAAAACTTTAGTCAGGTTTCATATATGGGTTCTGAGATTAGTGTGTTGAAGGCATCTTAGTGGCATGCTGGAACAGTTTGCCGGAGTCAGTCTGGTCATTGCCGTCGTTGCAAGTTTTCCGCAGCAGACTGAAAACCAAACTTTTTGCCCGGTCTTACAGCCATGACTAAGAACGTCTCATTGCACTGACTACTATTACGTGACTTCACTGTTTAGGCTTATTGTTACGTGCCCTTGTAGTCTTGGGACTTAACGCCACGCTTAAGTTTATTCATCCTTCATCATCATCATCATCATGCTGTTATTTATGCTAATGAAGTCTGTGCATTTTATCTGTCAGTCATTTACATTCTTCATCTGTTTGTGACTACTGAAATAACTAGCAGCACGGCATATTTTTTGTTATATCATTTAGTTTGCGAGTAAGTGGTGGTTTGGGGTAGCTAGCTAACTTAAAACAGATGATGATGATGATGATGATGATGGACGAATAAACTTTAGCGTGGCATTAAGTCCTAAGACTACAAGGACACATAACAACAAACCTAAACAGTGAAGTCACGTAATAGTAGTCAGTGCAGTGAGACGTTGTTAGTCATGACTGTAAGACCAGGCAAAAAGATATTACCACTGTGTTGGCACCTGTTATGTATACTTTGCTGCAGCTGGTTAATGATCCATTTCCACTTGTGTGTAACAGGTGTCAGGCGAGGAGCGTCTAAAGCTGCTGAAAGACCCACCACGAACTCCATCAGTTGACAATATCTGGAAGTTTGCTGATGCCTTTGTTAACCGGGATTACTTGAAAAGTATTCTGACTTATGTAGATCCACATCCGCGACAGGTACAGCCCATTCCACATACTTTCCACAATTTGTCCACATCACAGTGACACTGGCAATAGCATTCCATGTGTGACGTTCAGTTTTTATGTGTTGTCATATTTTACCGTTAAGTTATGATGAATAACTCAAAGATTGTGGATTGTGTTATTTATTTATGATTATGAATTGTGTTATTTTATCATGCTTGTTAGTTAATATGTGAACAATATAATATAATATAATTTAATAATATAATGGCTATGGTATTTAGCTAGTAATTGTTAACTGCTGTTGATTGTTGATGTGAGTGCCTATGAACGTGCCACAGTGCAGGCCCGGTTAGTGCTTAGATAATTTGTTATAGACACATCAGTTTTTGCAATTTTTCAACGTGTGTACTGTACAGCTATCACGAAAATGTATCTGTAGAATTTGAGCCAATCAGGTTATGAACTTACAGGCTAGTGCATCTAACTGTTGAATAGATCAGATGTTATCAACTGTGAAGAGAAACAGTTTTTCCTGCTTGTTGACTTAACATGCTGTTGTAACTAGTCATATATTTAATAGTAATGTTTCTAGTATCTGCTATAGGCCTACATATTTATCTCGATGTTTCATAGCTGTTGTATTTTTCTTTCCGTTAAGCAGTATCACTTGAAAATTTGTGTATGAATTTGCATGATTTTTTGTGAGGATTTTAACCTCAAGTTAAGTGCAGTTCTGCAGTTGACTATAGTTTTGAAGTTGATACAACAGGAATTTTTATTTGCAGATACTTATCAACATGTGATTATTGATACTGATGGATAACACTAGCATTTCTAAACATTATCTCAATTTACTTTGAGTTGTGCCAAGTCATTTGTGATGCATGTTACATGTGTGCCTGGGAGCACTTGTTGATTGCTACCTACTGATAATGTTTTGTATGAAATATTGTTGCTGGTGGCTGTGTGTGGAAATATTCAGCAACTGTTTTGATTATAAATGTACTATTGCAAGAAAAGCATTTTGTGAGCTTTGTAAGGCACCTGCATGTTATGTGTGTAGTGTGTGCTATGTGCTTACTTCTGTGCCTTAATTGTTGCACGCTTCAGTTGTGCATTCAAACAATATTTTGCTGCACTGTTCACATTTTAGCACAGTTTTCTGGAATCACCAATTGGTATGCGTGCTCAGCCAAAAAATTTTCTAGTGTTTTCTGCAATCCATTTTCATGCTGGTAGATGCTACAATATTACGGTAACATGTGATTCTCAAAAAACAGTTATTTCCAATACCTAGCATCCATATTTGACAGTAGTGTACTGATTTATTATTTTAGATTGTTTCGTGTTATGTGTCAGTGATGTCAGCAAAGTCAGTATATTAACACATGGTAGTGATCTCATATACATGTGACAGTTTATCATTGAATTGCACAGTTCTTGCTGTTGTATCTTATTTCCAGCTTGATCATAGATGTCACTGGATGTACATCTTTGGGACAGAAACATGAGCAATTCTGCTTCTCCTGTTCTGTAATCCAATCTGTTATGCCTGCTGTGTGTGATCTTTGCACAGAAATAAACTTAGTGAGGTTTAACTTAGGGTCAAAAGCAGCGTTTGAATCGGACTGGTTGTTGCATGAAACTTTTTTCAGTTTATGGCTGGATTTGCCAAACTGGGGCTCCGTGGCATCCAATTTTGTTAAAGCCTTGACAAATACGTTTATGATTTTCTCATTTGCATTTGTGAATATACGATAGCCTAGTCTGTGGTAGCAACAAATTACAGCATTTCAGCCAATCACTATGTTATGTCAATATATGACGTTATCAGAAAAAATTATTAAAAATTTAACTGCTAATTATATCAGTTGTGTTGATTAATGGCTATTCGAGATATCCAACCTGTTGCATGGGCCCTTGATGGGCAAAAGGCTGGGAGCAAGCCCCATGTACCATACCCCAAATTTGGCACTGCAGTCTAGTCCTACGTTTACTATTACCCAGCCAGCTGTTCGTGAGTATATTTTCGTACACCAAGCCCACTGTGCAAAAACTAATGAACGAACACACAGCTACTATTATTTGTTTTGAAATCTAAAGTCTGATCATTGTGGTGGCCGCTATTCACGATGATGAGTGACTCGAGACGTTTTTATTGATGCTTTGTATCGTACCTGTTTAATGCCCTGTGGCATCATAAATTACAATGATGCCATATCTGCAGCAGACTCATAGGAGTCGGTGAAGAATGCACGTTTCACTGATATATAGATTGTGAAAAAATTGTAGTTTAACATGTTCGGGCACAAACTTTTTGCCCGCCCCTCGTACATAATAGTTGTCCAATGTGACAATTCGACTTTCATGTGGATACTATATTTCACACTGTGCTGTGCTGTATGCCATTATTATCATTGCTAGTTTTTACACACAAAAGCAGCTACTGCTTTCAGCACATCTAAGGGCCGGTTTCTGGATCTATTAGTTAACTGGTCAGTTAGTAAACCATCTGTTAACTTTAACTCGTCAGTTAACTGTCTGCGCATTTCTGAATCGCTCTGTTACGTAACTGAGTAGTTAACTGCTTGACCTCGTGACCTGACCTTAGTAACTTGTAACAACGACTGCTAGACCTATAGCGCGTCTTAGCCATCACAATTCTGTCTGTCCGTCCGTCCGTCCATCACATGGGTGATCAGTCAAAAACGTTGCAAGCTAGGATCACTAAATCTTCACCGTCGGCTGCCTGGAAGACTCTAGTTATGGGTTACGGAAGGTGGGACCTTAGTACAGCTGACTGGGGCTGCCTGGCCTGGCCGCTGTGCCAGCCTGTGTCTGTAGACTGCACGCGGTGGCTGTGTGACTGGCGGCTCTGGTTAGTGACACAAGCGCATTAGGTGTGTACGCAATGATGCACTATATAAATTAACAACCTTTACGTTTACCTTTTACCTTTATCCGCATCATAATGGCATTTACACTATTAGTGTGCTTGCACTGTTTCATATTTGGTTATGTGTAGCCAGTGGCATATTTAGGGGGTGGGGCATGGTGCGATGTTGTCCTGTCCTTACTTAGACAACACAAATATCTGTGGTTTCCTGCATTTTCAAATTTTAGAAAAGTGAGGAAATTTGCCACTTCCATTGAATGTCCAAAAGCTAGAAGTTTTTCATATTCAGGTGGCTTCTCCCCCGTGACTTCCCTTACCAGGGGCTTTGCCCCTTAACCCTGTGGGGGCTCCATAAATAGACCCCACTCCCTGCAGTTATAATCTCACATTTTCACACGGTCGGCATGCCCCGCCTTGCCAGATCGTATATGCCACTGTAAGTGTTCAGTAGTACTGCATGTCGAGGAGTATTATCGGATCGACTCCGATTTTGTGGTTTGGGACACGCGCATCCAACGCATTATGGACAGAGGGGGCCGTAATGTACTCAAGTCCTCAACTTTTTTGTTTTTGAACTTAGGCCCACCAAATTTGGGGACGTTGTAGCCCTACGCCAGGGCTTTCTGAAAATGCCGAAAAAGTGGACCAAAGTTCACCGATTTTGAGAAAATCGGGTCCAAAGTCGAAAATTTGACCCCAAAAATCTCCTCCCCCAAGGGGTTTTCGGGGCAAATTTTGGCATGGGCCTATAGAAGGCCTAGGGGCCTACGTTGCTTTCGAAATTGGGGGACCCCCCATTTACCCCCCCAATCTTTGGGCAATTTTTTAGTAATTTTCACTTTAACCCGAAAAATCTCAAAATCTAAGTCTGGGACCCCTTTTTTTATTTTGTCATTCGATAGGTGACTCACAGTAGTATACATGGTGAAAAAAATTATCAAAATAAAATCCGATAACTTTTTTGCTAGGGCTTCCCAAAGTTACCCACTATGGTGAATTTTACGGTTTTTGATGTATAACTTTGTTGTTTTTGAACTTTGGTCCACAAAATTTTTATGGCTTGTATGACGTTTCAAGGCTTTTCCATAAATGCCAAAAGATCTGGACCAAAATTCACCAGTTTCGAGAAAATCGGGACCAAAGTTCAAAATTTGATCACCCAATAACTTTCTCGTTTCTGAACTTTGGTCCACATAATTTTGGGGGCCTGTGGCCCTTCCCTAGCGCTTTCCAACAACGTCGAAATATGTGGACCAAAATTCACCAGTTTCAAGAAAATCTGGACAGAAGTTGAAAATTTGCTCACCGAATAACTTTTTTGTTTCTGAACTTTGGCCCACAAAATTTTTGTGGCCTGTAGTCCTTTTCTAGGGCTTTCCAGAAACGTCGAAACATGTGAACCAAAGTTCACCAATTTGGAGAAAAATCAGGTCCAAGGTTCAAAAATTGCTCACCCAATAACTTTCTTGTTTCTGAACTTCTAGCTACCTCACATCGAAACTTAGCACCGATATGTCGTATCTGGGTCCTGGGACTACTTACGTCCTAAAATTTTTGGCGTTTGGCATTACCCCCCTCGACTCCGAACACGCTGAGTGTTATTGTAATGTGGCTGATAAAATGAATGGTATAATCATGAGATCCCATTTAATTATTATGACCAGTTTTTAATTTTGTGGTATTGGTGATTGTGAATAAAAATCATGTAACGTATACTCCAAGTAAAAAAACCTGCCGATTGCTTATTGCCCAATCTTTATTTTAGACACATTAATTTGTGCAGAGCTGCAGTGGCAAGACAAAGTGATACCACATTTTAATTTTGACAAATTATTCATCTGCTTGTATTGTCATCTGATGGCAGAATCATGTTAAGTTGAAAGAGAACCGGCAACAAATGAAAATTCATGCAAACTGAGGTATGAGATAATCTGTTCAAATGTAGAACTCCCATGGAATATGTAACCATCAGTAATCACGACAAAGACCTATTGCCTACGTAAGTAAGTATCCATTCTACTGTCGGCTGTAGCACACTAGCAGTAGGCCTACTAATAGCTTCTGCCAAACAAAGTGTACATCTGTGGCTTGTCCGGGCAGCTGGGACAAATGCAGCTGTCAGTTGGACTGATCTCAGCTGGCTGTTTGAACGGTATGCACAGAGCTTTAGCTCCCATCGCTGGTGCCCCTTCTTCGCTAACAGCATCCCTGACAACACACACACATGGTGATGCATTTTATCTGCATGCAGCTTGCAGCAACTACTAAAGACTTAAGGTAATGAACACAAACAGATGGCAAGCCAGAAACAAAACAGTTGTCTCACAGTATCCCAGTAACAAAAGAACTATTTTTTTCTTCATAACTAATTCCTGACTAAGTCAAATAAGGATAAATTTAAACAGTATTTATATCAAATGTAACACAAGTTTAATATTCTTTCAAGCTGCATTATTACATAAACTGCAGAGAACAATGGAAATAAACCTATTCTGACCCAAATCTGTTCATTCTGTTGTCATGCAAACTTGCAGAATGTTGTCTTCAAGTGAGCAAGTTCACAGATAAGTTATTAAATTAAAAAGTTGTACAGAATTGTCCAGTACATTCATATCTACCCAGATGTGAATCTAAATATGAATGGTGGACTTAATATGTGTTGATTACTCCTACGGTATACTCCTACTGATTATCTCCGCCAAGTAAACGTAGTGACCTTGCTCAAAACTACGTCAGTGACGAATATAACGGTGTGATAAATTTACGTGCGATACGTTCCCATCCTCGTCCGGGATGGAGCAGCAAATGTAACAATTATATTTCATTCTGACTTTGTGATTCTAATGCTGTATCTACAAAACATTGCAAATAAAAAGTTACAGACAGATTATCATATGCCTACCTGTCATTGCCTATCGAACGAAAAGAGAAACATTATTCTTGTCACTTTTGCTAGGTAAAGTCATCCACATGGACTTTAAAATTGTAAACAAAACTATACTTGCTGAATTAGTGCTAGTGAGGCTGAATAGCAATACTTGGTGGAGATATGCACTCTCACGAGTGCCTTCTACAGTAGTTTTATTTTATACTGGTTTCATCAAAAATCATGCATAGATCCAGGAGATGTTATAGCTCAATAAGTGAAAAATCAGCTAAACAAAAAATGCATTTTCCTCGGCAATTACCATTGCTGACAAAGGAAAATGATGATTAATTAATCTTCATTTCCGAAAGTTAAGTACTGAAAATTGTAATCGTTTCCAGCTCTAATGAAAATGTGTGTCCATGTATCTGCCTAAAATGATCCTTGATTATGCTGCTTATTAAAATAAAAAATTGACCGCACCTTGCACTGAGTGCTTTGATCTTCTCCTCGCAAGGAATCGCACCACAGAAAGGCGCCAGAATGACGTTGGACTTGTCCAGACAACGACAGAACTCCTGAAAGTTGTAGCATGTTGCTAGGTTGTTCTTTAGCTGGTCGTGTGCCCTGCATGCACACAGTAGCCTATACGGCACTGGCTTGTCAAATATGACATTATGCAGCCGTCCTAATATGCTGCATTATGCGTCTTGTCCACCCCCCATCCCATAAAGGCTTCTAACTCACAACAAAAAGGTGCAGAATAACCAAAATTGGTACAAACATTTGCCCACAGTCCTCCACTCCTGCTAAATCAATTCACATCGATTGTTGGCCATTCAGAGGTATAACAGATTAATATTTTCAGCCTTAGAGAATCCCCGGGGCTTAACTAACAGCCTGCATCTCATGACAATAAAAATAGTTCATGCAAATGAAAATCATATTTAAAAAGCAAAATCACATTATATAATTATACAGTACTGAGTACACTTTATGTATGTAGAAAAATGAATATTAAAGAAGTTGACAGAGAATTAAAATTAACCGCATATCGAAAAAAACATTCCATACACTCATATAACATAACATGATGTCGTACTTCTGATACATGTTGTCGTGAATGTCGTCAAGCAGTTCTGTCACGGACTCGATGGCAGTGTCAATCTTGAGAGTCGTCTTGACCGACGTATCACGTCGCACGGCCACAAACTCGCCTTTCTCTACGTCTCGAGGACCTATCTCAATGCGCACTGGAACACCCTTCATGCACATTACAGTTTAGTCACTGCAGACAAACCTCTACTCAACTCAGTACAGAGCACCTTGAACATACAATTAATATCAAATAATGGTAAACTAAAGCGTCCAAACTTAACATGCAGTAGCTCTCTGATGACAAAAATACAATCTAATTCAGAGTTGCTATAAATACAGACTGGGCTAGCTTTCTGAAACAATAATTATTTGAAAAAGCACAGCTGTGCTAGCTAAACAAAAACTTTTCTTCAGTAACATAATAATATCTGTATTGTGCAGGCTAATAATACAGTAATGCCATTTTGATGGTAAATTCTGTTATCAGTTGCGATGCCATGATATTGAGAGGGATGACAATTGATTACAATGACGGACCTTGAGCTCCCAGTGATTGAATTTCCATCCGGGTGAGTAGTGGTCACGGAAGTCACCGCGGACACGAAGTCCAGCATCACGAAGCTTAGCGATGAGGTCGTCACAGCACGCCAGCAAGCTGGACTTCTGCTTATCACCCAGCTGAGTCGTGATGCCACATGGAACCAGCACCACCTGAACAGTATAAAAACAGCAACATCAACATTCACATCCGTCAACAATCCTTTATATGTCCTTATGGCTACAGTCCATCTGAGACTTACCAAGACTATAAACTTTGAAATTACCATCAAGTTGTCAGAACTTACAGTAGCTGTCACGCTTGCAGTTATTTTAAGTTTTGTTCTATTCCAGGCTTCTTTGTGCAATAACTAGCACTGGTCCAAGTAGCCTACTAACTGCCTGACTTTTCTGCATAAATTAACCCAAACATATTATAAAAACTGCTCCGTGAAGACAACAGTGAGTGAGTGAGTAGGGTTTAACATCCCACCCGACACAGTATAGGTCATTTCGGGGACGGCCTTTTCAGGCAGAATGCACACACTGAAGACAACAGAAATTAGATACAGCACAACAATATCTGCAAAAAATTGCAGGAATGCAAGATCATATTAACAAAACCAGAAAGCAAATGAATCGTACATGGATGCATTCTCCAACATCACTGCACATATTTCAAGTTGGAGCGATAACGAGAAATGACCTGTATTTGTGCAATCTTTGGTGGCAGCACCAGTCCTTTGTTATCCCCGTGCACCATCACTATGATGCCGATGGATCGTGTTGTGATGCCCCACGAGTTCTGATATGCATAGCACACTTGTCGCGTCTCCGGGTCCTCAAACGAGATGTCAAACATCTGAGAAAAGTTCTGGCCAAGGTGATGAGATGTTGCTGCCTGACATGTAATCCAACATAATATAAAATGCAATACAAAACCAATCGGTTGCATGCTGTGCAGTGATCCATTTAAGGGCATGCATTTTACTGGAGAAGATTTTTAATATTTCGCACTAACTAAAGAATCCAAACGCACATAGCCTTGCTACTTCATCAGCACAATGACTTACAGAACTGAACTAATCATATTGCAAAATTTTTTTAAAAACTCCACAGGACATCATCATCCAACAAAAAATACAATCTAATAAGAAGCAGCTACACATAACGGCTAATAAACAAATATTTCAAGACTAGGATCTAGGATTCAACAGCTGTTGATCATTGTATATTCAAGAGCTGATCCAGGTAGTGAGTAACATGCATAGCTACGCACCTGAATGCCTCGCCCGGATGTAGCAATGTACGCCTCAACAGTCGTGGTGTAGTCACCTCCGGCGAACTTTTCCTTCAACGTCTTCCGACCCTTGATGACTGGGACTGCCAGCAGCTTCTCATAGATGTACTCGTACAAGTCCAGGATGCACAGCACCTGACCACACGAGATCACACAACATCACGTAGATGATACTAACAATCGGTAGAGGACACATAATATGCCATAACCCACAAAATGGACAGCAAGTTCTACTTCTTCTATAACTTTGAAACTGTAGACTGATTTAAATATTTTTTCACCTTTGCTTTCACAAGCAGATGAAGAATTTAATAAAAAATTACATAATTTCAGCTCAATTCTGTTATAAATCTAGCTGCCAAATCTAAATGTTAACTGTACAATTGTTATATTAGCCAGAATAATCTATCCACATCAGATGTCAAGCTTGTTTACAATGATAAACTAGACAGTTAATTTTTGTAAGATTTATTTTTACCTCCTTTTCAGCTTCAGCATATGTTGCATGTGCTGAGTGACCCTCCTGCCAAAGAAATTCTCTGGTGCGTATAAATGGCTGTGGATGTTTGAACTCCCACCTCTGCCGTCAAACAGACAGAATCAAGTTAAACAACTCGACGCAGGTAAAAAGTAGTCCAAAATTTATCAAACACAACAAATATATACCATCACAGAAGAAATATAACTTGAGTGTTGAAATCAACAATTAATCATGGCAAAAATTACCAGCTGAATGCAACGGAAATACAAAAAATACCAGATGATGAAATGAGCAGCTTATCAGTTATCACATCGTTGTTCAACCTGGTAGATTTTCTGCATTTCTATCAACGTCTAAATACGAGAGAAATGTGCACTCACAACAACGCTGCACCACTGGTTCAGCTTGATTGGCAGATCTCGATGCGACTGCACCCACTTTGCATATGATGGATACATGACGGTCTCACTCGTCGGTCGAATTGCTATCGGCTGTGCAAGCTCCGTCTGTCCAGACTTCGTGACCCATGCCACCTACGGTTCATTAATCACATGCATGTTACTTGCCCACACTTGACGGATGCTAACGACTAAATCACATACAATGTAAACAACAACATGCATTCTGATTTTCTTACAATATATGGCACTATGGATAACTGATATGTTAATTTAAATAGTAGATTAAATGAGGAAAAGAGATGTGTTAGATTTGATGCCACAACAAAATTATAACTGCAAACTCGATTTTAGAACAAATGCACAGACTCCAGAAAAAGCTGATAAGCTGTTCAATCTCACACACATTTTCATCCAACACCCAGTACCCACTTCAACAGTAGTACTTTCCCCAGAACTGAAACATTTTTTGCCACATGCCTTTCTTAACGGCACAAATTGCTCATGAACAAGTATGTGCGTGGTACAATGCCAGAGCACATGCCCAACAATACACTGGATTAATTGCTTAAAACTGGCTGCTGCTAATCTGACAAGCGCAAGTAAAGCATGCAATATTCAACATTGTTAAATTCCAACCACACTGTCGATCCAGTTTTTTCCATGATTCATACAAAAGAGACTCAACTTCTGAAATACACGTAAATTGTAAAAACAGGCATATTTACAGAAATCAAAGCAGGCTTATAATATGCAAAGCTAAGATTCAAACCTCCGGAGCAAAATCCTGAATGTGTTCCTTCTCTGTCTCGAGAGCATTTGCAGAGACAAACATTGGAAAGTAGCAGTTCTCGAAGCCAAGCTTCTTGATTTCAGCATCAAACCAGTCAGCAATGCGCTCCCAAATACCGAACGCCCACGGACGCAGAACGTAACAGCCACTAACGTCGTAATACTCAATCATTTCAGCCTTCGTTATCACCTACATAAACAGACGTTACAATGCAATGTTCACAAAAATCCACAACTTGTACCTCAATACCACTGTGATGTAATTACAGTAATAGAGTGTTTATACGATCGAGCAAACGTCCAGCAAACTTCCAGCAAATGTATTCAAAATACACGTAAATTGCTGGACGTTTGCTGGATCGTTTAAACACCCCGTAAGAAACAAAATCACACTTGAAGCTCAGAAGGCATTAAAAGTGCAGGTTTTGCACACAAGCTGCAGAAAAGTGAAAGCAAAATGTGATTTTAACTATCTGTATTGACATGTCTTTATTTTTCAGCACTCTGGTACTGCTGACTGGGCAGTGACAAAAACAGGCACCTGGCCTATAGAAATAGTGCCTCAACAATTCCCAAGAGCACTGATCTACACTGAGCATCAACCTAACCTAAACTCCACAAAATGGGCCAGTTAAATAAAAATGCATGCCTCTACATGTATATTCCTTTGAGCTCACCTGGGAGTACCATTCAGAAAAATCTTCTTCCTTTTTCGCCTCCAATCCAAGCCTATAGAGGTCAACATTTAACCGTTAAATGAAAGTGAACTTTACTGCACAAATTTAAAACTCAAGATTCTTGCTAACTTCTATTATAAAAACTGAAATAATAAGTTAAATAGTTTGGCAGCAAAACATATGACGTTTATTAAATCAGTAAAAATATCAAGTTCTAGCAATTAAATTAAAAGTTAACTTTGATAAGCAGAATAATTAAACCACATATAACACAGTCTATCACAAAAACCCAATACTACATAAATAAATAAAAAAAACATACATACATACATAAATAAATAACTACAAACAGCATCCACCAAAAAACAATAGTATATGTTACCGGGTAGCTTTTTTAACTTCACGAGCTCCACTGCCATCCTTGTCAGCATGAGATTCTTGTACTGAAGACTGCTGAGATGAGTCGGTATTTGCTTTGCCCTTTACATTCAGCCGCTCTTTTTCATTCTTTGCACTACCGTCTGGCTTTTCCACACCCCTTCCCTGATCTGGTTTTTTCTTCTGTTCTGCTTTCTGACCGGGTTCGGCCTGCTTGGCTTTCACTGCTGCGGTGTCTGGTTTCTTGGGCTGTTGGGCTGGCACAAAGTCTTCACCGGTTAAGTCTTTGTACTGCTTCTTTAACGCCAGCAGCACGTTCACTTCGGCCGACACTTCTTCCTGCACCAGTGCACACACAACATTCACCCGACACATCTGATGAGGTTCTTAAGATCTCCAAGAAATCTGTAATTCACTAAAGCTAGACGTCACTGGAGATTCTCAATGAGCAGGATCAAATCGGCGAAGGCAAAACTCTTGACATAATTCAACAGAGTGTGCAAATAAAAAACAACCAATCTTCTCACTGAAGTACTAATAAACAAAAAGATATCTGGGTGTTAATGGGGACACATCTTCTTAAAACAGATGATGATAAAATTTATCTACACACTCTGCACTGTTACGATGTAACCTGATGTAATTAAATTCCCCCAAAGTATCCAGTTTTTAGACATGCAGTCATCGAGATTTTTATTGCTGCCAGTTAGATAACAAAGATATATACGCCTCTTTTCACTTCGACAATGTAACGCAGGAAATATGCTTATAAACATCAATCAAATAAAACAGCATGTCCTGAAAGATGCTGAAGATATAAATGAAATGCCATATTCAGGCAGATCTGTGGCTCCAGCGAAATGACTTGGTCCAAAGGTCGGCAACTGCCGAGTCACGTACAATACTCTGTAAATACTACACTGATTCACAGCCACCAGAAATGATCACAGATGACAGAATACCTGCAGAACGATCTACAGACTGATTCACATGGCGCACGTTGCTGACAGTCAACAGCACTCTCTCAGAGTCCGTGACCAATGCGACCGCTGCTCATTTCCATTTCCATGGCCCTGACCCGACAGTGAGTGCAAACACAGCTCAGTTATATGGGAGGAGGGCCAGTCCTACTCCATATATCACCGTAACATTCCCAGCAGTTAGGCTGGTACCAAATTGTACACAAGTGGGCGACAAAGACACGTGTGTGAACAACTTGCCCAATGTCGCTACCTGGCAGTGTATCAGGCGAGAGTTGAACCAACAACCTCACAATCAACAGTCCGGCATGCAACTGTTACATGATATACATTAGCAGGATAAAAGCCGATTGTCACTAGACACGTAGTGCTATATATCTGTGTACGTCTGGCTGTCACATTCACATTACCTTGGCCGCTCCGGCAGCTTTCATCTCACGTACTTTCTGACCCTGTGCCTCAATTTGCTCTTTGATGACTTTAACGTCAGCGTCAGGTGCAGAAGACTCAATCACCGGCTTGGCTTTCACTGCTGCTGTGTCCGGTTTCTTGGGCTGTTGACCTGACGCAAAGTCCTCACCAGTCAAGTCTTTGTACTGCTTCTTCAGCGCCAGCAGTACGTTCACTTCAGCTGTCACTTCTCCCTGCATCAGCATCATTGCATGCACAATATCTTATCAATGGCAACATGCAGGTTTATACGAGATATGTAGCAATATCACAAAGGTCATCACTCCTCAAGAAACAACTGCAGAAAAGTAGATCATTACCATTATACACAAACTAACTAGAGCTGCGGATTTTAACGATTAATTTAATCGTTAACTAACAAAGAAAATTAACGATTAATTTTATTTTTTAACGATTAATCAACTCAGCCTTTTACTTACTCACGTACGATATAAATCGGCTGCTCTTGATGACTTCCAGTGGCGTGTGACTGGTATCGATGGTGTTGAGATCTTGCGCATTGTTACTGCATTGGACCCATGATACAAAACTTTGCGATGCTTGTCAACAGAAGATAAAGGTGAAACCTGGACGGCTATTGCAGCCAAACTGTCTGCTGCTGTTGACGCAGAGGCTCATACAGAACAGCTGCGAGTCAGCCATACTGACGACGACTCTGATACTGTCTGCGAGC
>Ga0209367_1005109_pt1 | contig 18197 bp, 6 predicted proteins | sample WorMetLIZISLAND2_FD_187412 | JGI IMG/M metagenome (GOLD analysis project Ga0209367, IMG submission 187412) | Marine gutless worms symbiont microbial communities from Max Planck institute for Marine Microbiology, Germany - Olavius geniculatus... ... | reverse complement strand
CCCCTCCCTTCCCTTAGAAGTAGGACCCCCTAAAATCCAGGTAGGGGTTTAGGGGAGCGCGGTGAGGTTCCCTAGCGGGGTCTGGGGCAGAGCCCCCAGCCGAAATCGAATTTGGTGTATTTTAGCTTCAAAAGATGAGATCTGGTGGCAACAATTTTAATTATTTTCTCAAAAATAAACTGACTAAAGTTCGTGCAGTTTAAACGTATGCTTATGTTTTGTCTGGAGGATTGAGAGAGGGAGGCTGAACCCCCTGGGCCTCCCCCTTTGTCTACGCCACTGGTCTATATATTTCATTCTGTCTCCCTTTCTGTCATCAGACTGTGTCACGCTGCACGTGAGATGAAGCGACAGTGCGACACAACTGAACGATAAAAACAGCAAATCGATAGAGGCCTATGACGTGGTAAGACTCTGATAAACGTGTAATAAATGTGACTGATTTCTCCACAGTTGGGCTATATCCGATCGATCGCGTGCCGAGTGCCCAGTGTCTCCTATGTATCGGGCTGCTGTCAGTCAGAAGTCAATCCACTTTTTGCTGCTGGATCGGAGATCCTTCTCTCACACGCACGCAGTGATCGCATGTTCCTCGAAATCCAAGGGTGAGCCCCAAGTGAATCAGTGACGTAGCCAGAAATTTCAATTAGGGGCCTTGTCTTCCTTCCCTTCCCTCCATTCCCCAATTTGTCCTCCCCCTTTTCCCTTCCCCTTTTTTACCCCTCCTTCCCTTCCCCTGTGCACCTCTCCCTCCCTTAGAAGTAGGATCCCCTAAAATCCAGCTAGGGAGTCTGGGGGAGCGCTATGAGCTCTCCCAGCGGAGTCTGGGGCGGAGCCCCAACCGAAATCGAATTTGCTGCATTTTAGCTTTACAAAATAAGACCTGCTGGCAACGATTTTAATTATTTTAAACTGACCAAATTGACCAATTTTGTGCAGTTTAAAAGTATGCTTATGTTTTGTCTGGAGGATTGGGGGAGGGGGCCTGGGCCCCCTTGGCCCCCCTTGGCTACGCCGCTGGAGTGAATGATGCTTTGCTACCTCGAAACAAACGAAAACAATTGACAAAAGTTATATGCGCGTATTCGAGCTCGGACCTGCAATGTCCAGTGCCAGCACGCTGAACGATAGACCACTGGGGCAGCTCACTGCTCTCCAGCTGTGCCCGACTGACGTGTGCTTAAGTTTATTTATTGTAGGCCTACTGAAGAATTCTTTGCCATTGCCAGATATGGCAAACCTCAGCCGAACATAGTGGTGCCACGGTGCCACCTGGCGAACACAACGAAAAAAGTGACATAGGGTTGGCGGAGGTTTGCGCTCTCCGAGTGTCCTTCTAGTTAGTAAGCTTATTATTATTATCATTATTCTCGTATTCAACGAATATAAGATTACGCGTGCTGCTGCAGATGCGGTTGCCAGGGGAGACCAACGATGAGAACCGTCAGTCGCCTACAGCGTCTGGCTGGCAACGCAGCAGTGCGCTCGCTTCGCCAGTGATACCTTCTGATGCTACTGCTGCTGCGCATTCCGCGCATCTGACTCATCATCTCAGGTCCAGTCCAGAGCGACTTATATAGAGTACGCCATTCACTTCTCAGTGCATATTATTGACCACCGCCAGTCGCCAGTGCCAGCAGGCGTAGCGGCAGAACAGAAAGAATGCCGGTAGCTATATAGCCGCCATGCAATGACCTTTCTGACACAGCCAGACAGCGGCGGAGTCCGAATGGGCGAATCTTGCCAATATTAAAACCGATTTTATTTCAGTCCCTTTATCGATTCTGACTTGCGCAGCCAATAAACGTGTTTAGTCGTGTCTGAGTAAAGTATAAAGTCGTTGTTGCTGAAAATTTTTTTAAAAACTTTTTCCAACTCGCATAGTGCAATTTTTGAAGTAGACTTGGGGCTACTAATTTTATATAGGTAAATACTTATTATTTTTTAATTCTATTTGGGTAGCGTGTAGTGCTATTTTAGTTCAACTTTCCTGCCCGTTTATCTGTATGTACCTGGTGTACCGCCATTTCTTTTACATTTTGTCAAGCTGATAAAATGACCGGAAATAGAAATTTCATGCGACACATGGACCGACACGCGCAATAATACCGATGCGTCAGAATTTCCATCTGTTGCGTCTGTCAACTTCATTAATATAATCAATAATCTGGCACCAGTCTTTCATCGCCGTGCTGCTGCCGCTGCAGACGTTCCATTACTGCATGTTTTCACAGAATCAATGCGTATGACTGCCACGTTCGCGGCGTCGGCGTTTACGCAACAAGATCTATAAACTGGCTACTTAGAATCAGACTCTGGGAGCGGGCCCGCCACAGGTACGCCTATATTACAGCATGCGGCAGGCGCATTCCGTCAAGAACACAGCATCATCATCTTTTGCAGCAGCAGCAGCAGCAGCGCAGGCGGTGCAGCCAGCTAGGCCTACTGAAGGATCACAGATAAGAGATGCATAGAGATAAATTTACAACGCGATGACCTACGGCTTGCAATTCTGTCATCAACTGTTAGTTCATCCACGGACAATGGTTACAATAGAACATGCAGCGTTATTTCCGTTACAAACTTTCAGTTTAAGGCTGTATAAATAAACGCGAGGAATCCGTTTAAAATCCCTAGATAGACTACACGCTATGTGACAGTGATTGCCGTCAAAATGTCGTCGACTGTTCCTTGCAGCATGCAGCATCCCTCCAGAAAATTTCATCACAATCAGTTTCATAACTTTTAAAGAAATCTTCTGGAAACACGAAATAAGAGAAAAAAAGCAAGGAAAAAGATTACCTCATTCCAACCGCAGAGGGTTATTCTGTCATATGGTTAACATGACGACAGGCATAGTGACAGACAAACTGAAGCCGTTTCATCGATATCTTTATATATTTGCATCACACATGGTGCACACCCACATCTATTTTTCTGCATTTCTCCCTCCGTGTGCGTGTACGCATTTGTGTCTGTCTGTCTGCACGTCGGGTGAAGGGGCATTGACTTGAGTATGTATGTCAGATACATGATTGTATTTATAGTAATTTATTGATAAACAATAAACATCGTATATACTGGTAGCGGGGTAGGCCTACACGTTGTGATACAGCGACAGCGACAACAAGTACAGCTGCCGCACGCCATTTTGACGAATTTACTACAGACACACAGACGCACGCTACAGCGTGCGTCAAAAAACATGCTACCAAACTTCAACTTACACCTCCCTACCACCATATAGACGACCGACCGACGCCGTTCATAGTCCCTGGAACCGCCGCCGTTCGCCGCCGAAGCCGACAAGCTAGCGGTTTTAGCCGTTTAGACCGTTAAGACAACCATTGAGGCTTAGCAGTCTAACCAGCCGATAGCTTAACAGTTTAGCTGCTAAAATCGGCTTTCAGACTAGTTGTTAAGGTCTATACGAACCGGTTCCGAGGACTAGCTAGGTCTTAGATCGATTCTCAAAATTCGTTCGCTAGCCACGCAAAACCACCGAAATCGCTAAGGCTAACTGTTAAAGGTCTCGTCATATCGTAAACGCGTTTGAAAAATACACAGTAGCTCACAAAGCTACCGGAGTCATAAATTTATTTTTATTTTCAATATACAGAACTGAACGTTGCCCCTGCTCGAGTCACTGTCTGCTAAACCACCAGCAGCTTCTAAGCCAGCCATCTCGCAAACGATGCGATTTTCAAAGTTCTGTTGTAGTTCTATTGCATATCGTCACTAGCCGTGGACACTGCGACAGCGTACAGCATCATCGACCTGCGACAAACTAGACGAGGAGTGGCGATATCTCTATTTTTTTAGTAATGGAGTGTTTACACGATCCAGCAAACGTCCAGCAAACTTTCAGCAAATGTATTCAAAATACACGTGCTAATGCTGGACGTTTGCTGGATCGTGTAAACACCCTATAAACCACACTCAGCTTGTACTGGTAAGGCCTACTGCTTTCACAATTTTCGGCTGCAGTCTACGTCATAAAGCAAACGACGGCGTAGTCCATGCCATCCGAGTCTGCTTTAAGTACGACACGGCACTGTTTGAAGTGGTATAAGCTCGTACTGCGTACTCGCTTACCCACTCCAGCACATAGTAATAGTGGGATCTGTAAAGTCATCATTCATATCGTGTCAAAGCTCACTGCAGAGCAAATATACAGAATTCTTCAACGATATCTCATCCACACGACACGCCTTGATAGCAATACCTCGAGGCTGATTTAATTATACTGCACGTCACATTCGTGACATACATATAATACAGCATGCACCGCAATCGAAATCTTATAGCGTATACGGCCTATACTACGCTACGGGCCAAAGTTCATGACATACAGTCACGAGAGGACATACAGTGAAGAATAGCGGGTAACACTGTGATCTGCAGATTCATCATTCGTAACACAATGCAGCACGAAACTTCAAATACTGCAAACTTCTTCCTATAATCTTTCGCCAATCGGTGCGAGCTTCATGACACGTGCATTACCCTCCCCCCACTATTTCTGGCTTGCGATTGCATCTCCTGCAGCGCAAGAAACAGGGTGAATGAAATATGAAGAGAGAGAAAGTGAAATAGGCTAGAATTAACTCACGCTGATAACGTCGGAGGACAGCGCGTCAGTCTGCGAGCCGAGGAACAGGAACGGCAGAATGCTGGTCGGCTGCAGACTGCAAGACGCAGCCGCTGAATCTGATGCTGCTGATGACAACGACATGTTGACTGGCACGTGACCAAGGCACTCACAAGATGATGATGACAATAATGATGATGATGATGGTGTGATGAGAGGCACTGACGGAGGCATGGCACAGGAGCATGATACGCGTCTGTCAGCAGCACGTGACGCTGTTTGACCTTCACCGTGTCCTTGACTTACTGCCGCTTCTTCTTTCCATAAACAGGATTCTACAGACAGGCATCATCTCGTAGCTCGTAACATCGTAACACGTTGAATCAACTTCGCTGCCATACTGGGCACATGGTGAGTATATATCTGAATTGGTTGACTGTTCTTAGACAGATAAACCATCTCAGAGTGTAACCAACCACCCAGATCAACTTAGCCTTTTATCCATATTACTATTTAACACAGTCTATACTATAGTGTATACACAAATGATAAAGTACAGAATAAAGCACGCTACAAATTAATAAAACCTTCGCCAATAAAACATAATTAATCACTTTCTTTAAATGCAGAACCAAACAAAAACAATAAACATTTTGACGTTTTAAAAAGCTGTTAAGATGAGAGAGAATCTAGTACCTTGTATAAGGGACAAGTCGAGACGGGGCAGGGTCATAACTATGGGGCGTTTACAGGACGAAGGACTGCAGCGATCTCTTCTGCGAGTTACAGCCGCTGTTAGACAAGATGACGACGTCGATGATGTTACACCGAGCTCGGCTGGTCTTCTGCCGACAGCGACGCCACCGTTCACACGACCGTCCACTGTTTGCGGGTCGAATGAGGCGATATCTCCCATTGACAAGCGGCGTGATGACCAGGTGCCAGCGTCTTGGCTAGTGGGAGACGTGGCGCTGCACGCTACAGGGTTGAGAGCAGACAAAGGTCTCAGTTGAACGCTCAGCGGTCGCTTCGCCATCATCAAAACTACGCTCTCTCCGCCGCGCTGTAATACAGGCACAAACAGCGAATAAAATAGATCAGTTGATCACGTAGGCCTACATAAAACGAGGAAAGAAAAAAAACTATACCGTACATAATATGTCACATCAGTTCTACCCGCCTATTTTCTTTGTTTTACGTAACGCGCGCTCAACTAAGCTATTCTATTCGCTTCCGCGTGTCAAATAAAGCTAGCAACGATACAACCTGCTGCATATTTAGCCGTATAATATAACTTAACTATAAAAGAATGACCTACAGTCCATCACATTTTAAGTCCTCATTAACTCGTTAATTCAGCTAGAAATTTCAACGTAGGGTGACGCTTTTTCTGCCCTTTAGTGCGTTGCAGAAAAAAAAGTTAACATTATCAGGACTATTATAGCGTTACGTCTAACTGGAACTAACAGTTTTGTAATAGGCCTAACAGCAGCGTGGGTGGCGGTCGGCACTGCATAGGAAGCAGTTTATATTGGTAAACAGGCAGAATAGGCTGATCAGCGGTTTGGTCAGCCCGGACTCTGACTGCGTGGTTCCATGACGTCATTGCTCAGCAGCAGCAGCAACAACAGTAGCGGCCATGCTAGCGTGTAGCCGTGAGCAATGCCACGCGTATACACCCCGATAGTCATGTTGCGTGCGCTGCCACATAATAGCAACCGTCCGTGGGAAGCTTTTTCACACGCGTTTGCCCAATCAGGCGTGACGAATAAAGACCTAATTAAACATCACGAACGATCGCGGTTTGCACCGATACCAACGCTCACGTGGGATTCCTTTAAGCTTTACATTTACCTTTTACATTGTGTCCGGAAAAAAGTAGCGCCTTAGGACAGGCTATGCCTCCAATAGCCTAGCAATGTCAAAACTCAAATCTGAACGGCTAATAATTAGAAACAGAGATGTTTTGTAATCGGTATATTTATTTAAGAAAAAAATTCGATGAAATAGTCACCTCACTAATTTTTGGGGGATCACCGATCAAGCATGCGAAATTTTTATTCAGATTCGTTCAGATTTGACATCTCTATATTGTCTACGGGGTTACTTTTTTCCGGACACCGTGAGCCCATGTGTATAATCTTAGTGTGCTTAAAAGTGGACGTGTCACTGTCATATGCCTACTGTAACGATCGGTTTCCTAAAAGAAAGTCATCAGCCTTCTGTTAAGGTTTAAGTCGGTAGTGTATGTTTTTCCCAATAATTTCCGTAATTTGTGAGACTGGGGTCCGAGGCCTCCTAAAATTACACTGCATGACTACTCAGTGACTCCGGTAGTAAACTTCACGTGTTTCCTTAATCGCAGTTTTCTATAATCTTTTGACAAGTCTACGCAAACTTCCAACAAACTTCAGTTAGCCTAAACCGTCTTAGTAAACTCACCGTATCGTAGCAGCGATGTTAGTTGACACAGCCCGCAGACGTTCATATATTATCAACAATTCGACTGTTTGCGAATGCAGACATAGTCAAGTTATTCCGCGTTAAGTCTAGGTTCTTTAGGTCGCACGCTAAGGCCACTGTCACAGAGAGTACAATGAAGCGAACTGCCAGGCCAGAGCCGGTAGCCACGGTACACTTCATCAATCGCCAATGCTGCTATGTGTTATTGATGGGCCGAGCACCGAGGTCACGTGACAGCAGGTGCCCGTTTCCCATTGGTCGGCGATCGCCTGCGGCCTGCGGTGGGCGTGGTTTGGCCTTCGCATTGTAAACAAAAGCACATGTCCGCTGATTAGTCATCGACGTGAGTCGCCGACTCGCCGGCTGCGGGCGTTGATCAATCCGTTCAATCGCGCAGTTTTGCTGCTGTCCGCAGAATTAACAGTCACTCTCGCCAGCTTAACTCGTCATAATGATAATAACGATAATGAATACGATATCGCTGTTTCACGGCGAATAAAACTAGCTGCTGTGGCGGGCGCTGGAGCTTGCCTTACACTAGTGACGCTGCTACATTGCTGCTGCTGCTGCTGCGACGGCGGCTCAAAAGTTGTTGCTAAGTCCTATTAACTGTCATCGTACTGTGAATGTACCCCCAGCGGCAACTCGATGACGCAGCGCGCGCGGTGACAGCAAACTAGACTTCGGTTCAGTCAAACACTGGATTCCGGATAGGCCCCTATGATTAATTCACTCATGCTCCGCACTGACAGATATCGAAATGCCGTGGTATAGAGTAGTTGAGTAGCTCTTTAAAATCATAAAATGTAACTTAGCCTAATTCAGTTAGCATATGCCATAGGCCTATTAATTATTAATTAGACCTATTTTTAATGTACAGAATCAAGAGGAATAAACATAAACAGTAGGCCTACAAGTAAAATACAAGTAAAATAGACTAGGCAAACGCGCGGTTTCCGTTACAATCAGTTAATCGTTGTAATATGTGCACACACTCAATGTCAGAATCTTACATTAACCCTACACTGAGATACTCGGTACGTGTGAACCAGTGCCAATATTGGTGAATAAAATTTGTAATTCGATGACTCCATAACAGAGTGCCAATATTCTGCGAGCTTAAGCCGCCAAACATGATTACCAGTCATTAATTCTCATGTGTATAGGCCAGTCTAGAATACGTGAAACAGAAATTACGAACTCGTGCCATGGCCTGTAGACAAGCAAAACTTCAGGGGCTGATCTAATTCTGCTGCCATGATGTGGCGTGTTCAGTGAACACGAGGCTGAAGTAACATTTTTTTTCTTATCTTTCGCAAATTAATAATTTGGCTTAGAGTTGCCATTCAGCGACGTATAGGCCTATATGAGTCTATAGGCCTAGTATATTATATTATAGGCCTATAGCGTATAGCATGACTCACGCGTGCACCTATACGACTCATGGTTAAATTGCGCACGCGTATAATCACTAATAATTGCCGTTCTCATTGCGCAATGTTGACAATGGTACCAATCGGCGTGGGTATCAGTATGATTAAGTGCAACGCGTCATTGGTCAGTGCAAGCAAACGTTCGCCGCGATTGCCTGCATGGCTGGTGCCTCTGCCAATTCTGTCGGTCGCTAAGGCCATAATACGTAGGCCTAGGCCTACGTGTAGCCGGTGCTAGCCACTCAACTGTGTTGTTAATAGGCTATGCCAACTCTACGTTCATTTTCTATGTATAATAACTTACAAATAATGTTTTACAAAGTCGTCCAAATTATAGCATTGTCATTTACTTTTCTGTTTCGTACTAAAGTATTGTATTATTATTGTATTATTATTTATTGCTTAATTCTCTGGTGCACAACTCATGTAACATACACCCTGCAGTTACTAGCATCTACTTTCGACAATCAATTTTGCTAGCATGATTCTATAAGTCTAAGCTTTTCCTGCTGATGACGTAGTGTGACACGTGACGTACCACGTGACTCAGCTCAGAGTCGTCGAGTGAGGTCGTGTCTAATTGTGAGGTCGGTGAAAGGATTAGAGCGAAAAGTGATGAGTGAAAGATGCGGGGGAGGTGTGAGAGACTAATCGGACGGCAAGTAAGCAATTAGTGTTGAGTTGAACAAAGAGAAGCGCCATGACGTCATTCTGTGCCACTCGCGACCAGTCGCTAACTGATATCGGCTGAGTTATGGTGCATCGACGGTATAAGACGCAGTGGCGTAGCCAAGAGAGGCAGGGGGCCCAGATCTCCCAATCCTCCAGACAAAACATAAGCATAGGGTCTACGTATAAACTGCACCAAATTTGCCAATTTGGCCAGTTTATTTTCCGAAAAATAATTAAAATTGTTGCCACTAGATCTCATCTTTTAAACTAAAATGCACCAAATTCGATTTCGGCTGGGGCTCCGCCCCCGACAACGCTGGGGGAGCTCACAGCGCTCCCCCAGACTCCCTAGCTAAATTTTAAAGGTTTTACTTCTAAAGGTAGGGAGGGAGGAGAAAAGGGGGGCACGGGAAGCGAGGGGAAGGGTAACAGGAGGAGAGCGCGAAGGAAAAGACAAAATGGGAAGGGAAAGGGGAAGGGAAAGGAGACGAGGCCCCCCAATTGAAATTTCTGGCTATGCCACTGATAAGACGCTCGCCTATATCTATCTATCTATATGCCTATCTGTCAGTCTGCGATTGGACAAATTCGGAATTACTTATGTACTGAGTGACTACGACTGTTAGCCGTGACTTAATGCAACTGAGTTACGGTTTTGCCAACCACCGTCGCTATTACCGCCACCAAAGCGAAGCGACAACGGATCAGTGGATCAGCCGATCCAGTTTTGAGAGCTGCATTACTAAAAAAATCGAAACAAACTTGATGAAATTGTGCTGAAAGCTTGGGAATAGCCCAAAAAGACGCCGTTATATCTTAGTGGTGATTCAATTTTTACTAGTAGTTTTTTTACTAGATTTTGAATCATCCTCCATGATTCTTTATCATGAGATAGCAGCTTTATCAAGTCACTCGTATTCATCAAAAGTCAGCACCGTTATCAATGGAGGTTTGAGATCTCTGATTGCTTCTAGTTTTTTGTTGCGCTAAGTTGTAGTTTCGTCACCTTTCATCGACGATATCCCCCTTCCCAGCCCACTAGAGAATTTTGGAGAGTATCGTTTATATAAGCTCCCCAGGGGGGTTCCGGCGAAACCTCGGCGAAAAACGAATTTTGATGCATTTTAAGCGTCACAGAATAATGCATGCTGCTTAATTGCAAAATATCGTAGATCACTGGAATACAAAACTACACTACTCAACTCCCCCCAATTTCTCGAAAAAAAACTTTTTCCCCTATTTTTTTCTCGGAGCACTTGCTCCTATATAGGTGTGTATGGTGTAGTGCCCCTGATGAAATGATATAGTTCTGATGTTTCAGTCCATTTTAGTTCAGTTCAGTGCATTTCGTTCGCTCAGTACAGGCTGTGATATATAGGCCCCCTACGGCGATGGTCTGCAACAGGTTGTTGGAAACCGTCCGTTCTACTCAATGAATCCGCGGCGCAACCAGCACGTGCCATCGGCGACTCTCCACGGTCAGTGAGTCAGCGATTGAATGCTGCTGCTGCTGCTGCTGCGGGTCCGCATCTGACACAAAAGACGCCGACACACCTAGCCGGCAGCAGCAGCAGCAGCAGCGGCGGCGGCGGCGGCGGCTAACGAGCGTGACAAAACGCGTTCAGTTATCTGAGTCAAAAACACCTACGCAGTTTTTGTAATAACGTTGCCGAACTTGTATTAATTTATTTATTATTTATTTATTTTATTGCATGGCGCAGTATCCAGAACAATTACAGTGTAAGATCACAGCTGGACAACCAGGCACAAAAAATGAACGCTAACAGTTGACCAGCTGGTAAATAAGAAATCCAACACTAAAAACACAAAAGCTAGGCTACACAAATAGCATGCCTGGTAACGTCGCAAATACTCTAACAAGTCAATGTCTTAAGGGATTGGCTGAAAGCAGCCTGAGAACTGAAGCAGACCGAATCAGGCAGAGAATTCCAAATATTGACAATTTCAACTATGTTCTGTCTCGATTTCATTTTCAGATGAACTGCCGAAGAAATCGCTTTGGATTTATTGCTGCACTGGGCCTGCCTCGCGAAAGTTTTTGAATGTTTAACCGTACAGATGCTTATGCATATTTTTGTAGCAAAAGTTTTACCGCGATTATCGCCAGACGACAATTTCGTTAAATTAGCGAAAAAATAGTGAATTAGCAGGTAATTTTTTTCGATTTATTTTGCTTTGGCGTTTTGTTTCCAAGCGTCATTGACAGTAATAGCTTTTGACATAGCATGTCATTTTTAAAGAAAACGTCAGCAACTCAAAAACGGTAAAGAAAATTCAATGCTTCTTGATTTAATAACCGAAAACCAAAATTGGCGTAAACGTTTCGCAGAGCATGAAGGAGCAACTGACGGTTTGCCGATTTTCAGTTGGTTAACGGTCAGAGTAACTTGAAAAGTTGTACTTGACTTTTAATTGCCAATTAACAGAGTCAGGCGTTGACTCATATGATGTTAGCCTAGTTCATCATTCATGCTGTATCACGCAGCTGTGATGTATCGCACATCCTGCCTAGATGTCGCTAAGGTCAGCGACTGGGATTGATCACTGGGATTGATATAGACGCAGTTTAACTCTTCGTAGACGGCATGATTGATAACTATAGCGAACAGAAGTAATCAGATAATATTCGTTTAATTCTTTACTTGGCGCAGTGAATCTTTTTGTGAAGTTTTTGTCGTTGCCGTCAACAAGACAACAAGATATTCATTCAAAATGCGTAGGCGTAATTTGTGCTCTTCTCCACTAATTTAGCGTGAAAACATTTGCAGATAGACACAAAATTGCAGCTTATCGTAACAAGCTGACGACCTTTCTGAGGGTACTAACATTGATGACCTTGAACGACCCTGAAATTTCAGAAAGCGGGTTTTAGTCATTTTTCTTGGATATAGGCTGCGGCGCATATTTCAACAGAAAATTACGTCGAAAATACTAGAGATAGACCAGGACAATCTGCGTGTAAAATTTATGGCATACAGCGTAGGATTTTTAACTTTTAGTTTCCGGCTCTCGGGTTCAATAAGACTTTCGCATTAAAGCCTGAAATTTGGGTATACATAAAAACTTATTATTATTTTATTGCACGTTGTACCCTGATTTTTCAGGTGGGAGCACCGATGCTGTCGAGCGTCACGTGAGCATTGTTTAAATTACTTGTTAAAAGGTCATACGTTAACTAACCGGTGTTTTGTTCTATTAATCCAGCAACATGAGAAGTTGCTGATCAAATGCTGTAGTTACAACGGTTTGACGTTGTCGGCGGGTTAATTTAGAAGTCAATTCGACGACAATTAGTGACTAATGTAACGTGTGTAAGGTTGATAACGCTCATGCGACCTGTTAGTAGAAACGCAGTATGCGAGTGAGTGATGCGTGTGTGATGCAAGTCCTTATTGCACACCTGTTCAACGGCTTGAGTCATACGCCTCCTGTTGCCTGATCTCATTTCCTTGCCACTCGACCTCATTGCTGAAATTTCACTCCATATAAACTAACCTGAATAATTTATTAATCTAGGTGCACTTTTACTACCACTTTATTATCAGCGACAGACATTAAAATTGTGCGGTCCGCCAGTCTACAATTCTGTGTCAGTCACTTTCGACTTTCGAGCCTTTTGCTAAAACCTATAGCAACGTTGGTTGAAATGAAATAAGGAAAAATATTTGCCAAAAATAGGGGCTTACAATATTCAGTGAACGTAAACACAACTGCAAATAATTTTGTGGTTGATTGCTGGAAGACAATTTGCCCACCAAAGCTGGTTACTCGTGGTGATAACTAACTAGCGATTTTATAATGCAATATTTTTTAAAAAGACACTAAAAGAAAGCATTAAATATAACACTCAAGATAAAATGCTATTTGAGGGACACTTGTGAATTGTGTAATCGATTCATTTTCGTTTAGATCTACAACAGGCGATTTCGCAAAGATTTAAAAGAAAGATACATGTATTGGGAAAAATTGATCCACTTAACAATAAACTGTTTTATTCGACGTGTTAAACGACGAACTTGTAGCCAGTTTTCCTGGCTTCGTATACGGGACTTAATTTTCTATCGCGGCTAATTTTTTTTTGTCAACGGAGTGTGCGCGTTTGATCTGTCGTTGTGAAATTTTTAATCGTTGCTAATATTTTACAAGGTAGTGTGGCGACACATTAAAGATGTGGTACGTGAACTCTTTAATGCAAAATTTTTATCAAATGCGCCAGTGAAAAAATTGTAAAAATCGGTCATTGTGCGGTGAAATAAAAAAACGTGATTCACGGCATAACTTGTTGGCGCAAAATGATCTTTTATGAAACACGTTCTACTGTTTTATTTTACAACACGAAACGCATCTTTTATTTACCGATATTTGTACATAACTATTATTACCACCAATATCATAGATATAAATAATGTTTTCCACGTTTTTAACGTTTTTAATTTTTTAAAATTATTTCTTTAAAAACGTTTATTAAAATTTGAAAATTCCACCAAAAACGTCAAGAAGCACTTTAAAGCCACTGAAACGAATTAATAGGCTATATTGGTGGTAGTTTATTTAGTTAGTCTAGTGATACGTGGCCACACGACCACACGGTTAAATTGAAATTGAGTAAAATTCTCTTTCTTCGAGTTTTAGCTATACTGCACTTAAACATTAAGTTTTAGACAACATTATGACTGACGTTTTTTATCAACGTTTTAAAATGTTTTTTAAAAAATTTTTTCTTGAACTTTTTTTACATCTACGACCATTATCGTCGTCATCGTCGTCATCATCATCAGCAGCAGCAGCAGCAGCAAAGTCAGCGGATCTGGTGGTGCAGAGGTCACGGAGAGCACACATAAATGCACGGACACACACAGGCAGACGGAGAGACGGACGGACACTAATGATGACGATGAGTCATAACACCACACACACACACACCTTCACGCGCACACCAGTTACAGAAGAGATTTGACCACACTCCACTGAACACTCGCTAACAGGGGAGACGGACATTTACCCCTCAGGACATTTCCCCCGCGGGGAATTTCTCCCGCTTATTTCGAAAACGTAAGACACACCGCGGTATATGTAGTCTGAGTCCTTTGCTGTTAAAACTAGATTAGTGTGTTTATAGTTCTTCATGGGAACTCATTATTCTCTAAGCGACTGAGCATCACTTGCGATATGGGATCACACAGTGTTACTTGCCACCCGACACAGGTGAACGCGATCCGCTTTAACCTCAGCTAGATTGACACTGAGCATTACTTCATCTGCGACCCCAAACGGGTAGAAAACAGTTGACATGGTTTCGATAAACCGTATAGGCCCATATTGTCATATACCGAGTTAGCTTTACTGTCCGCAGACAGTCAACCATACAAGTAGCAACCAGGCTTGACAAAGAGCAATTTTGTCTATTAAAACCAATGCATTAAACCACCACCAAAAGAGCCGAGGAGATGCTGGGCGGAGAATAGTCCGCGGTAAAAATGTCGGACAGTCGTTCTCACTGACCCCGGTAATGGCATTCACTCGCTGCGTTCACACAGATGCCAATCATCGCTTCCGACCCCCCTCTCTTTCTTCTCTGCTTCTGTGTAGCTGTTTCAGCAGTTCCACATCCTTTACTCATCCTTCGTCGCCTTCTGTTCGACGCATCACAATAATATCCGCCCTTGTTCACACCTTGCACTCCGAGGCTCCACTTAAACAGAAGTCAACGCCCCGAATTAACAAACTCTATCATTAGAGCGCTTCGTTCAAATACTGCTACTAGGCTATAGTGTCCACTTATTGCTTCTCTCGTCTTGAATTAGGCTCCTATACTGTGACGTTGTCGACGATCTTGACGTCGTCTTAAACTTGGCTTTATCTTAATTTATTATTCCCCGTAGTTGCAGTTTGTTAACTGCTTCTCAGACGAATATACGTTAATGAATATGGTAATTATCGCCACGCTACAGTGACGTAGACAAGAGGGGGGCAGGAAGCCCAGGTCCCACTCCAATCCTCCAGACAAAACATAAGCTTACGTTTAAACTGCACTAAACTTGCCAATTTAGTCATTTTATTCTCGAAAAATAATTAAACTGTTGCCACCAAATCTCACCTTTTAAAGCCACAATGCACCAACCCCCCTTGGAAAGCTCACGGCGCTCCATAAAACTCCTTAGCTAAATTTTAGATGGCCATGTTTCTAAGGAAAAAAAGGAAAAAAAGAAGGAGAACAGGGGAAAGGAAGAAAAGGGTAAAAGGAGAAAAAGGAGAAACGAAAGGGGAAAAGAAAGGGAAAGGGAAGGGAGACTAGACGCCTCCCAATTGAAATTTCTAGCTACGCCACCGTTGCGCCAAATACCAACCATCTCTTCCCGTTGCAGAGCGTCGTCGAATTGTAAGCAGAATCCGGACAAATTACCATTTCAAAGCACAGAACAGGGGTCTAAAAGAAACTGCATACGTTGACAACTAGACGGTTTCTTACAGAATAATACAATAGGCCACGGCGGTGATTAATGTCAGCAACGTTATGCCACGTATCACTCATCAAGTTATTCAGTTTCATATGCCGAACACATCACAATATCAGTGACACAAGGCCCAGCAATTCGATTTCGTGAGATATTGAAACGTCGCTAATCAACTTAGCCATGCAGGCAGTATGGAGTGGACAATGTGGTACGTCATTGTCCAGAGTAAGCACGTTTTGGTACTTTCATTTGGAACTTTTTTGTTACCTGTCACAGCCGTCGTTTGGTATAGGCCTATGTAGAACAGGCATTCCTATTGCTAAGTGATCAATGAGTCAGTCGGTAAAATATACAATTGGTGTTTTCTTGTAATTAAACTGTTAAAATGTTAATGTAAACCTACTACGTCCGCTTATGACAGGATAAATGGCAATTTGGTCGAATACTGCTTAAAGACTAATAAAGGCGTCAGTTCATAAAGTAAGTAAATAAGTCATTTTTGTAAAAGAGACCAAAATCATATGAAAAGCCTATCTGAAAAACACTGCAGTAGTGATAGTACTTGTAATGTCGATTCCGATTAGGAAGACCAAATAATTATGATTTCAGTAGAAAAAAATAAGTTCTGAGATGTAATTCACATCAGATATGAAGAGTATTGGCCAAGCTTTCTGACACCTTTGTGTTGAGGCCACCCACGTCGTTCTTCTAGTGAACCATACGCACATTAACAATGATCCCGTTCACCAGCAGTCTGCCTCTTTCTTTCTCTCTGTGCGCATGTGTGCGTCACGTTTCTCTGTCAGTAATTCCACTAAAAGGCCGTTAAGCCAAATCTTTCGTCACGGATCATTCTCCGCCTGATGACTGCAAGATTATCCGAAATCAGGATTATTGCTCGGCGGGCCAGCCGGCTTTGTAGGTTTCACATAAGAATGTATCTCGGTACTGCAGTAAAACAAATTGATTGCACAATGCAATATCAACTGCCTGCCTGCTTAGCCGCCGATTTCTGCGCTCTGACGGCACAAACCGGCTGTTAACTTAGTACCCGATGTCAAACTATCAGCTGACGACTGCCGAGCTTTCCGGGTTGTCGGCCCGCAGATCTACAGCGTCAGTCAGAAAATTTTACACCTCTAAAGTTTTTAAACTTTATTTTTCATAAACGTAAATTTTTTAATCATATTTTAAACGCATATTTAGTTTTTCAATCTTCGTCAAAGTACGTTTTATTCAATTATTTTCAAATTACAGTGCCATATTATGTGCCGTCACCCAAAGAAATTTTCATGCGTGTAAAATGGCTTAAAATTTCAGTTCTTGAAAAATAACGTTAAAAACCTTTAAGGGCGTAAAAATTTTTGATTCACACTGTAGAGGGAGATGTACTGTCTTTTCAGTCGTTGTTCAGATGAACGATAAAAAGCTGGAGACATCAAAGCCGATGGTCGATAGCCCCACATGGTTTTTTTGGGTCTAGCAGCGAACCCCTTTCCCCCTGGTTATAATTATTTAAACTACACTTCATCGCTCCATCTCTATGCATAAGTTTAAGCTATTTTTAACACTTAGAGTGGCTTCTCCCAACTATTCTAATGCGGTTAATTTTAAGTTAAAAACCTACTGATCGGTGAACGTTCGGGAAACTGGGTAGATAGGAAAAAGATTCCCCCAAAACTCTGCATTCAACGCGGCCGGATGTCACACATCTACCTTCCTATTACATCTGTCAGTATGACTTCTTTCAGTCTGGTTTATACACAATGCGTCAAGTTTCCGTCCAGTGTAGCCTATCATGTGACTGACGTGGCACTGACAGACTAGCTATAAACCAGGATGGTAGGCATGATGATTGACGTTCCTGACGCACAAAAATCTGCATGTCACGTGACGTCATCGTGTGACGTCATTTCATGCATGACTAGTGCTCTTGCTGCTAATACTGATAATGATAAATCTTGATAACTATAAACAGCACTCGAAAAGTTTAAAGTTTAAATTAAGCTCAAAATTTAGTTTAGTTTTTTTTCTGTCATTCATAAGATTCGCAACAGTGAAAAAAGAAAGAAATTCCTCAAATGTTTTTGGATCCGGGTCGTGAATCAAAATCTGATCGTCTTGAGTTGACACACTCATCATTCTAAAAATTAGGCCTATGTGTTATAAACTTTTTATCAGCTTTGCTGACAAAGTAAATTATGTCTTATTCGGTGGTGCCGCGGTGGTAGTGAATGATGGTGGTAATGTTCAATCATGTTATTATATCAACTGTAACGATTCCAAAATCTCAAATTTGTCACGAAATAAACGCAAAAAACAGTAGACGGATAATTTAATTTTTATTGTTAGCTATTCTGTTCGTTTCTTAGGTAGTCTAATCATAATTTTCTTCATATTTCGTAAATGTAATTCGGGAAAATTTGACACAAAAGGATCGTTACGCCAGCACTGCGGCATAGGCCTATAGTGCACGCATTGCCGGATAGAAGGACGGATATGACGTTGACTAATGATTTACTGTTTCAGCGCTCCATCTCTTGTCACGCCCCTCCCCACGAT
>Ga0209367_1005108_pt1 | contig 18198 bp, 11 predicted proteins | sample WorMetLIZISLAND2_FD_187412 | JGI IMG/M metagenome (GOLD analysis project Ga0209367, IMG submission 187412) | Marine gutless worms symbiont microbial communities from Max Planck institute for Marine Microbiology, Germany - Olavius geniculatus... ... | reverse complement strand
ACATAACGACTTGCCGCTCTGCCAAGGGACCAATGAGACCCCATCTGGACGTTTCCCATCCGACCGGAATAATCCGGCTGGCTCTTTAGTGACGGGAACTCCGGCTGAAGCAAAGCTACGAGCTACGAGCTATTATTTTTAAAAAAATTTTTTACCCTTGGTACTCCGTTCCCGAGAGAGCCTAAAAATTAACTACGAAATACAATGGTGGGTACGATCGTCAGTCCGTGCAGTCAGCGGCCGGCTAACTGTCGTGCAACAAAACAGCATTGAAGCGCTGCACCAAAACAGAAATTATTATCAGATGTTTAATTGTTTATTTGACCAAAACACAATGGATTTTTATGTAGACAAACAAATAATATTCGCAGCACATACTGCAACTTTGGCACTAGTGGGCATTTTTTCTAGCCGCCTATCGAATAATGTTTTTTTCGTAACTGTCACGTGCAATGTTCTTTTTTACAGAACAAATAAACATTCTCTCTTTGGCAGGTAAAGAGATCCTACTGGCTACTGTTGCGCAACAATAATGTGCAACAGTAGCACATGTAGCATAAAAATCACCGAGTCCACAAAGCGATGAATGCAAGAAGAGCCTCGCTGTCAAAGTTACTTAAAACACCGCCCCACGAATAGAGCATTCCCGTGCTACAGAATTGCAAAAAAACTTTTAAAAATTACCATGACACAAAAAATAACGTTTTAGCTCAAAATGCACGGGAAACTATTTGGCAAGAAGGAAAAGTAAAGGCACAAAAGAAGCGAAACAAAACCGAAAAAGAGGGGAAGGGAAATGGGCAAAGAAAAAGAAAGGGACGAAAAAGGGAAAGTACGCCCCCCCCTTCCGGTAGTTTTTAGAAGTTAGCGCCTATGAGGAAATAGTAAGCAGATAATTCGATGCTAATTGAAGTATTGAATGACAGGGGCGCCACGGTGCAAAAACGCACTGGCGCCGTCGCTTGCAATGAAATCGGTATATGAGCAGCGAAGCGCGGCGCCGCACAGCGATAGGCCTAGCTAAAGAATGATCAATTGATCATACTGCATGCACTGAATTTAGCCTACTGAATGCAGCCAAGTCGCTCACTTTACAGAGTGATCCGGTAAAAAAGCTGCAGGCTAGATAATGTACTGTTGGCCTATTCATCACTGAATTGTTTTAAAAACGAGTTGGTCATCTATTTGGGAATTTGCGATATTTTGTTTTTTTTTGCCAATCTACTTGCTGATGCGTGACTGGAAGACTTGACCTGAGCAGTAACTGCATCAGATTTTGACCTATTTTAAAACTTCTCTCACCGATGTACTCCGCAGTAGATTTCCATCACACCCAAACGCGTGGCTACACTACCTTGTAAAAATAGTAAACTTTAGAATAAGCGAGTGACATCAAGGTAGCTCTTAGTATTGTGTAGCTGACCACATTTCACGACGGGTTTATGATGTGACGGCCGGGATATTTTTTTCAAATTAACTACGGATTTGGCTAGTGAAAAAAAATGTTGAAAATCGGTTAACATTTGATGAAGCCAGAAGCTTACGTATTTTACGGAGCACCGTGACGAGGAAACGCAATTGAAAGCTTAAAAGCTACCTGGCCACTTTTACTGCCAGCGCACAATCAACGCGTCAGATGACAACCACAGATAGGCCTATATGGCACATGCTACCGTTGGGTTATTTATCGGCTACAAGGTCAGCGCAACGGGTCAACCACAACGTTAGCATATCTGTCACGCTCAAAACTAGGCCGTACAACGGCTTCTTATTTACGGTACTGTTGCTGACAGATTCAAGCAATAACGTAGGCATAACCCATAGTTCACGCTCTTTTCACCATTTCACCGCAATAATGCGTTGCCAATGCATTACCGTTATAAGCAAAAGGTAGCCTAGCTACGCCTATTTGAAACACGACTACCAATATCTCATCGTATTCTGACTATCGATGATTTTCAAATGAGTAACTTCACACCACGTGTCAACTGACATGCTACCGCGCCATTTTACCTCGTCTATAGATGCCTTGCTAAGTTATTATTCAACTGTCATACCGTGCGCCATGCACTGAGTCTATCAATATCGGCTTCAGCGTACGAGTTAAGCCCGGTGCGCACTACCAGTTGAGACGGGTCGTTCGAACTGGTAGTGTGCACTGGGCATTACGACATTCGTACCGTAAGCTTACTGCGTGCCTAACAAGAAACCCAGCTGTAGCTAAGGAAGACGCGCTACATCCTATACAGTTCTTGTTGCAGTACTGACCTTCAAGGTCCTCCGAGATCGATGATTTTCATCTTATCTGAAAGGGTGTATGCGATTTCCTATTAGTGATTAATAACAGTAACTTAGGCCATATCTCTCACCGTTTCCAAGATATGGCCAGTTTTCCGTTAAAAATCGCACACTTTCCTACCCCCTTCATTCAACCTTCAATTCGAAAATGTTTTTTTCCCACTAAATTGCTGAAATTTTGCACGCCTAAATTTTAAATAGTTGTGTTAGTTCTTGTTACATACATTAGTGCTTTGACTGACTGTCGGCGACTGATTGTTGCAATATGCTGTTGTGCAATATATCTGTTGCTGCTGCTGTCAGTTTCTGTAGTCTTAGAATAAAATACTTGATCTCACCTTGGTCAGATGCAACGGCTGTTATACTACCAGCAGAGTCCAGGGGCAGAGCCCCTAGTCAGGAAGTCAGGGGGCTGAAACACTTGTTTTTGGACGTCCAATGAAAGCCGCAAATTTGCCCACTTTTAAAAAAATTGAAACGCAAAAAATCAGACACAATTTGTGTTGTCTTTCCAAAAAATGAAGTTTAATAGTCCGCAATACGTCACAGATTACTGTACATTAATGGAAAGTAATAGACTTGTCCATTTTGGGTAAATTTTTACTTATTTTATATTTTTAAATATATTTTTTAAACTTAAATTTTGTTGTGTACACAGCATGAGGTTCCTAAGCATATGTGAGCCTCCCAGGCCGGGAGTTACGGGGGCCCTTCGCCGACTTTGATTAGGGCCTACTACACAGTGTCTGAAAAAAAATCCCGGACATTATCGACGGACCTTTATCGTGTTCCGTGCAGAAACACACATTGGGTGAGGTGGGAACTTGAACGGTCGTTTGATAGCCAGTTGTCAAGAATATTTGTACAGAAAATTATTGAGATCTAACAATCCTTCTTCAAGTCAGTGTCAGTAATGTAAAAGATCCTTTTTGAGGCACACTGTGCAAAATTGTTTTTGTCAGAACTTTGTCAATTTTTTATCGACTTTGATATCTTTTTGCACAACGATGGCCAAGACGATGAAATTGTGTGAGGTGCACTCACTTTCCTGCTCATATAATTTTTGTTAACGCACTACCGTGTGACGAAATTCTGACGAAAACAATTCTGCTTCATTTTATAAGACACGGTGTAGATTCATGATGTAATGTATGCCTGTATCAATCAGACTGCGGTCAGGTGACCGTATAAACCGTACGGCTTTTTTGCTCTGGGGCACAATTTTCGCACGGCCAGGCTCACCGTACAAACCGTAGCAACTGACTGTAAAGGCCGTAAGAACTGACCGCATCTGGCCGTTCGTACGGTTTCTACGGCAAGTCGCTACGGTTTCTACGGTCCTATGCTACGGTCTTTACGGTCCCTACGGTCATCTGCTCCGGCCACTCCGGTCTCTACGATTAGTTACTACGGCTTACAAAAGCTTATAAAAGCTTCATATCGTTTTCAGTATTCGAAGGATCAATGACGCCAGCAAAGAAAAAAACCAGAGGGTCCAGAGACAGGCAAAGGTCCACCAACAGATTTTAGGGTGACCGTACGTACTAACCTTACGAGCCTGACCGTAAAAACCGTAGGCTTTCTGTGATACAGACTGACAATGTAGACCCTACAAACCTGCAGAGTGCGCAGCAGACGGTCTTGTGTAGCGGCAGTAGAACGTCCAAGCCTGACGCGGGATCCGTGAAGTCAGCCAGTTCGTATCCGCTGTGGTACAAACTGTAGTCCGGCTGCCACAGCTGCAGCTGACTACTACTAATAGTACTAGAGTCATCATTATCGGCAGCTGCAACAGTCAACAGCAGCCGCTGCAACGACGATGACGTAGACGCCGACGCCACCCCCTCGACGTCATTCTCATCGTCACACAATGACGTCCCGGTCGTGTTGGCGTTGAGACGTTCCAGCGACAGAATCACCGAGGACGCGTTGCTGCTGCTGCTGTTGCCGCTGTCGTCTGCTCGGCCATCCGCCTCTGCTGCTGCTGCTGAGCGCACAGTCAGTGACATCACCGTGACGTCATCGCTTACGTTATCGGCCCAGCATCACACGGTCGCTGCGACAACTCTTATTCTGTGTCGGTGCCAGTGCTTCGTTTGCTCACTGTGCGTGTTGCGTTCGTTGTTCATTCAATGGGCATTTGCCGCGTCGCGCCGCAGCATTGGTTGGTAACTGGTAGACTCGCTCCAAGCAGTGTGATTTTTGTAGGGCTATTAAATACCGCACTCCGCACTGCTTGAGTGACTAAGCGAGTACGCACTGCGAGTTTATACCACTCCAGACAGTGCTGTGTCGTGCTTAAACCACGCTCGGATCGCATAGACTATGCCGTCGTTTTCGTTATGACGCACGACTGCAGCCGAAAGTTGTGAAAACAGTAAGGCCTACTAGCGTCAGCTGAGTTACGTGGTTTAACGCTGTGTCCGAAAAATAAGTAACCCCTAGACGTCGTACGATAATAGTGTCAAATCTAAACAAATCTGAACAAATTTCCGTACACTCAATTCTCATTAAATTGTTAAAATGATGACCAAATTTCGTTGAAAAATATTATTTCTTAGCGGAATTATTAATTATTGAATGTCGATAACAAAATATCTCCGTTACCAATATGGCGTTGCATAAGTAAACCCCTCTGTTGCTGAACATTTGCATAACTCAAACATACAACATTTAATTTTGGCAAAATGCAAAAGTTTGCATCAACAATGCAACATTTATTGGCAATCAAATTGCAAAATTTTAGCTCAATTTGCTAAAGCAAACAATAGCTACAGTAACTTATGTGAGGTGAACCCAAACACTTCAGTTCCAGGTCTTTGTGTCTGACTCTTTGTGGATCACATCAAACACAAAAACTTGAAACTGAAGTGTTTCAAGGTTACCTCACAAAAACTGTTGTAATTGTTGTGTGTTTTGGCAGATTTAACTGAAATGTGGCAGTTTTATTGGCAATAACTGACGCATTGTTGATGTAGGATTTTGCCAAAATCGAATGTTGTTTGTTGGAGTTACGTAAATGTACGTTAACAGAAGGGTTTACTTAGGTAACGCGATATTGGTAACGGAGATATTTTGTTATCAATATTCAAAATTTAATAACTTCACCAAAGAGTAATATTTTAAATTTTTCAACAAAATTTTATGATTGTTTCAGCAATTTATTCGGAATTAGGTGTACTATATCTTATTCAACTTTTTTAAAGATTTGATATTTTTATTGTACGATGTCTAAGGGGTTACTTTATTTCCGGACACAGTGTAGCTATTCCGCGCCCGTACGCTGTGACATAGGTGGATTTAAATGGGGCATGCCGACGGGGCAAAGCTGTCGAATATGTGCCGAAAGCCACTCTTTGCTTTGCGTATTTCTTGGGCTCCAAATTCACTCACAAAGTGTTTTAGCTGTTGGAGCTAAAACACACAGTAACTGTAAGATACACGGGAAACGTCAAGCCCATTTTTTCTGCGGCTGCTAATGTCAATGTTTTCGAGACAGACAAACGGACAGACAGACGGACGGACGGAAGAACAAGACCCGTAGTGCGGCCTATTAAGAGAATCAAGCATATAGGCCTATATATTTTTGTGCACAAGGAACATATTAGAGAGCGGTGATTGAAAGTTAAACGTTAACGACCAGAACATCATTCTGACAGGCACTAGATAGAGTTTGAGGACAATTCTGTGATTGACAGTCGGCTATAGCTGGCAGTCGACCTATCTGCACGGCTTAATAGGCCTATATTCATTCATCTACAGTATACCTGTATTATACTGCCACAGTGTGTGACTGTGGTGGACTAAAACTCGACCACTACACTAGGGCTTGTATCGACGGCGCTCCAGGCACTGCTGGCAGAGTCGCCGCTACTGCCACCCGTAATTTAGTAATTAACATTCTAGTGAATTGACATTAGTACTGGACTGAACGCTGGAGCATTGTCTAGCGGTCATGTTGTTATTTTCTGTCCTTCATCTATCTGTCTGTTCTATTTCCATTATGATCAATTTTTGCATTGCCAAAGGCGTCAGTGGGAAGGGTTTTCTGCCTTTCAGTTGATTAGGATGTCATGAAAAGCCAAACGCATTTTGGTGAATATTTGGCTGCGAAAAAGATACTGACAGCAGCAGTGTTTGCTATTTTAGTGTACAAAAAAGTGATAAATAATAACGATGAGCAGCTGATTGCAGCCTTGACGACACTGGCGCGAACATGGTACCATTTGTGTTTTGGCCCGTTTGTGCGGTGGGTTCCGGAACTAGGGCCTCAATACGCAGTGACCTAAAAAAACTGTACAAATTGTTTTTTTTTGTTACAACTTTGCTACATTTCCATCGATTTTGATGATTTCTGTCGTACGTATAGGACAAAGAACAGATTTTATGTCAGATGCACTCATTTTCAACTTCACCTCATTTGCGCCAACAAGCTACCGTGTACAATGCATGTTTAAAATTGCTACATAATATTAAATTACTTACATTAGCATCATCAGTTCCATCAAAAGCGTCGTGTGATTTAATAATTTTGCGGTATTAAATGCATACGCTGAAAATAGCAGACAACAAAACAGCTGATGTACATGAACTCAAAACACGTCTGATCGGTTATAGTGGGCGCGATTTTACAGTTGCTATCGTTTTACTCACTTTTGTACCTAAATTTATCAAAATTGATGAAAATTTGACGAAGTTATGGCAAAAACAATTTTGCACAGTTTTTGGGACATGGCGTATACGGTATCGAAGCATGTCGATGGTACAAATTAGCAATGGCGTGAGCTGTAATTACATTGTTGTTAATGACTGGCGATGCCCTGCTTCTGCTGCTGTTGCTACTGCTGATGATGATAATCAGTGATGGGCAACTAATTAAAAGTTAGTTAAACTATAACTAAATTTCAACAAATCATTTAATTAAACTATTAGTTAGCAACTACTCTCGCAATATAGTTAACCATACTAATAACTTTTAATTGAAATCTCCTAAGTAATTTGCAATTATTTTGAAAGTAATTAGTGCAACGTGGTCGACAAAATGCTGTTGATATTGGCTACAAGTACACTGTTAATCTTTAGCAAAAATATTATTAGAGTGTAACCAATCTAATGTACTCCTCGCGCGTATTATTTTCTCCTGTATACTTCTAGGTGTTTTTTTTTCTTTTTTCAACTTGTATTAGAGACTTGGCGTCTATTTGAAACCGGTCCAATATTATACTGATAGTGACTGGCGTCGAAGTCGCTATTGAAAGTTGTCTCCCCGTCTATCTGGCACCGTTATGGAGATATGGCCATTTGACGTTCTTCCAGGAAGGCTCTTTCAGGAACGGAGGTCGATCGTCGGTCGTCGGTCGGTCCTCAATGTTACACTGATTTCATATACTTTTCTTCTCTGCGTTAGGAACGTAGCTCGCGAGGAGTAAAAATTAAACATTTAAACAACACTTGAAAATAATAAACAAAAAAGCTAATGTCTTAATTTGTGAATATATTTTTTATTCATTTTTGCAACAGTTACTACGCTCATTTCGCTCCAGTCAGTCTGATGATATTTTAAAGTCACAAATTGTACAAGTGATTTTTCAAATTAAACTACTTTGTTGCTAACTGAAGATTAGTGATAAAACTCTGTTTTTTGCTAACTATTTAATTTTAACATTGGTCTAATTAAGAAAAAATAACTAAGCTATTAATTAACAACTTTTAGTTACCTTTTGCCCATCACTAGTGATGCTATTGATAATTCGGAAGATATCTGCAATCCGATAGCATGATGCGACGTGAGTATACGCAAAATAATAATTACTATCTTAGTGCATGGCAGGCGACAATGCATTGCGTGATGACGTCTTAACGAAAAGACTCGGCCATCATACGGCCACAGACAGATACATAGACAGACAAACGCAGAGAGTGAGAGGAAGAGAGAGAAACAGACAGACAGAGACACACGGAGTCAGATAACTGATGACACTGACGTCACGCTAAAGATCACGCCATGTATCAACGCTCAATAGGCCTTCAGTGTCTGCAGCGCACGTGCAGTAGCATAATATTGATAAGCCCACCAAAAAGTATTTTAATACTCGACATACTTTGGTGCTAATGCTGACAGAATGGTCAGTGTAATTCTGCCACGTGTAATTCTGTTTTAGTTACTTTTTTTGTAAAAAAAACTAAATAAAGTGTTTGTAACGTTGAGTGTATTATTTATCCATGTAGGCCCAAAGTTCGTCATGCTTGTGCGCTTGACACTTGCAAATTAATGCAAATTACATACTTAAGCAATCGACTACATTTGAAAAATGTAAAGAACTGAACTACATTATGCGTCGCCTAGTAGAAAAGTTAATTATGTTGCTAACGTAGTCATCAGCGACCGAGACAGAAAATTGGACAATTTAACAAATTTTTAATTGGCGATTGGCTATAATTTTACTGAGCATGTACAGAAACGGCGACTTGTGACCTGCCGATTAAAAAATACAATTGCCATTTGATTCAACAATTCAGACATTTTGCAAAAGTTGAAAATTAGAACGACCGACAAGAGTCTCCGCCGTTTTGGCCTTTTCTTTGCGCATGCGCAGAAACGCCGTTATTTTACTTCCGGTCAAAATATACGTTTATGCGACCTGGTTTACTCAGTGAAGTTTCCACAGAGTTTGCTTTTTCATACCGACAATCTGACCATAAGTTAGCCTACAGCGCATTTCGAGACTGGGCGATGCCACGTTTTTTGGCACACTGTTAACCTTAACGTTGACCGCAGTTATAGCCTACATGCTATGGACCCAATGCTTAAGTCTACAGTTTTTCGCAGTTTTTCGTACTTGAGTTGCAGTCAAAGAACAGTCAGAAATATAATTATACAAACGGATGGACGGACGGACAGACGGACGGACGACTGCAGTGCATAACGCGGTATGCTGTGCATGGAGAACGCCTGTTAAGCCCAGCGCTCGCGACAGATACAGGCAGCTGACTGCACCGTTCTGTTTTGAGTTGCTGTTTCAACCCAAATCAAAAGACAGACTTAACAGTGGCGAACATGATAATGTAATATACTGTAATTTTTGTAATTCTGTGTTTATAATTTAAAATAGTAGCATATTAGGGCCGAGATGACGTTACTTTGTGGGCCTGTACGGAAATGCTGACGTAACAAAGTGGCGTCATTTCGGCCCTAATAACAAACAATCAATCGTACAGTTTAATCTAGGTTAGAAACCCATATAACATTGCTACCTAAGCTTACTTTTGATTTAGTTCAGTTCATATATGTTAAAAACATTAATTTGCAAATAAAACATAAAAACATGTTTTTTTCACTTTTATAAAAACATGCAAAAACATACATAAAAACATTGAACCACATTTAGCACAATAAAATGTTAAAAACAAAAACGTACTATTTGTAAAGACCGAAATGTACTGAATTTTGTTATGTAACCGTGATTATGGTACAGATCGAAAACAGGACTAAACGCAATTTGCCCATGAGAAATGAATCATATTTGTAATTTTGTATGTTTATTTTTAATAAGAACAAAAACGCGACATTAAAATAGAACAAAAACATTTAAAAACATTAAAAAATTACAAATATAAAAAACATTTAAAAACATAAAAAAACATAGGCCTACATAAACATTTTTAAAACTTTTATAAAAACATTTTAAAATGTTTTTAACATTTATGCTTTAGTTCAGTTTAGTAACAGGATTTCATACACGCAAAATCTTCTAATTTATGACGGCTGCGCAGATGCGCAGTAGCTCCCCGCATACATTTCTGTCTTCAGCTGGCTGATGAAATGTCCAATAGTCAGTGACGTGTTCTTGAACTCCGACGGCAAGCTGTTCCACCTGGTAGGCCTAATAGATTTAAAGCGAACTAGTCGAGAACCATTATGTAATAGGAACTGGACTTTTTTTAGCTGACTGACATATATATTTAATGTTTCATCGTGAAGCAAAATTGTGTAAATTTCCAGCGCCGATGGGGCCATTGCAGGTTGGTCCCGTAAATACGCCACAGTTAAACATTGTTGCCATTGTATACAACTGTCGCACGCACCGGACACATACTAGTTCAGAAGAGCGAATATTGCAAAGTGAGTCGTTTTGATTTTGAAGCACGCATAGACACAGAAACACACAATACAAAGCAACAGACACGTAACGCACGTCGCAGACACAGTAGACCTACACATAATCAAGGACAGAATGGCAAAACATCGTATAGTTGACTACGGCAAAACGTCCTAACTACAATTTATACAAAGTTTCTCAAAATGCTACTTGAATGTTTATTTAATTACGTAATAAAATAAAACACGCAAAACAAACCGTACGAGAACATTAAAAACACTGGGGAAAAAGTCGGGAAGTATGCACTGCGTAGAAAGTCGTTTTTAATTTTTTTGAAATGTCATCGACAGCAGATAGGATGTTTTGCCATCTTATTCTCGGTACATCACGCATAACAACGCCAGATTTGCGAATGTCTAATTAACTATAGTATATAGACTCATTATACGAAATGATTAGTGTCAACGACCGTACTGATCAGTGACGTCATGGTCATCACATTGACAGTTTCCTTGACAACGGTTGCCAGTCGTTGCCTGACGACCAATCCGCAGCCACTCGGAGCGCCTCGTCGGCGGTGACGTCACCGGACGGCCACCAGATGACGTCATGCGGTAGAGCGGCGGTTGACCAGTCTGTATACCCGTGGTAACAGAACTGCATCGGTGCAGCGCCGGCTGAGCCGGTTGGCACGTCGCCGGCGCCGCTAGTGCGAAGCGGTGGTATGAAAGTTTCGAACGGAGGCAGAAGTTTACTGTCAACGTTGATGTAGTCGGCCGAGTCCAACATGAGTAGATTGTCACTAACTGAACACACACCGGCGGCGGCGGCAGCAGCAGCAGCAGCAGCAGTTTGACCGCAATCTGTTCTGAGAACCGCCGCTCTCGCCTGCGCATCATCGTCAACAACAAGAACAGCTTGCGCTGAAGCCGGTCATAGTTAACACAGACTCGTTATACTGGCATCTTTGGACGCCGAGATCTGTCACTGGAAGTCTTTCTCTGTACATCTCGGAGTGGGGCAGAAGGTCATCACGCTGGTAAAGCGATGCACTCTGTTCTGAGGACCGGTCTGGCGCACGCGTCATCGTCAACAACAGCAGCAGCAGCAGCAGCGTCATCGCCGACTGTACGTGAGTCTCTGAAGGTGGAGTTGTTGTTGCCGCTCATGTTGTTGTCAGTTAGCGTGACCGGTGGCGGCGCCGGCTGCAGACAACTGACGTCGCCGAGCGCATCCTGCGACGACGAAGTCTGCGATGACAGACAGATCGCGGAGTAGCGGCCGACGCACGGCCGCCGGTGACGATGACCCCAGAGGTTCTCGCGCGTCTTGAAACTTTTGCCGCACGCACACTGAAACGGACGCGCCGTCGAGTGAATGCGCTCGTGGAGTCTGACTGCAGACGAATCTTTGAACGGCTTCCCACAGACGCGGCACTGGCACGGATAGTCGCTGTTGTGCCGGTACAGGTTGTGCTTCTTGAGGTGGACCTTCAGCTTAAAGCCGACGTCGCAGATGTGGCAGCGGTACATGGTACGCTAGCAGCAGGTGCGCGTTGCCATGGCGACGTTTGTCTGCAGTGTGGCAGCGGTACGGTCGCGTCAGACTGTGGACGGCCAGGTGACGCTCGAACGCCAGCGACGAGGCGAACTGTTTGCCACACCGCGAGCAAAGCGATCGTTGTTTGATTCCGCCCGACCCGGTGACGTGTTGACCGATGACCACCGCAACCGGCTTGGTGCCGTGTGACAGCCACGGCAGACCGGCACTGACTGGACCAGCTGCGGACATCATCAACGTACCGCCGCCGTTCTGGTTGTTGTCAGTATACTTTATCTCGGCAGAGTCTGGCAGGGACGTAAACATTGAATGGCGTTGCTGTTCGGTCTTGACCGTGTCGTGCGGCAGCGCCAACGCTCGAGCTGCTGGCGCGGCACTATTGAATGACTTGATGTCGACGACGCTCGTCACATAGCTGTCCGACTGATGATCGAGAAGGTCCGCTGTCAGACAAGTCAGTGCGTCGCCAGGCTGTGCGACAGACTGACACGTCGTCGTGGTGCTGGACTGCAGTACTGACGATGGTGGCAGTCTTTCTAAGATCAACATTGAGCGACGAGCTGGGTAGGCTAACGCAATTGCGTTCGGGCCACGTGAAGTTGCTATGAAATGAACCTCAAACCCTTGACTTGTCTCCGCAGTCGGACTTACGATCCTGGCACGTCGTGGTGTTTGACTGCAGTATTGACGGTGGCAGTCTATCTACGGTGCGCCGCGGCCGACCGCACGTCTTACTGCGGTGATCGTGGTGCCACAGACACTCGCTGGTCTTGAACGCCTTGCCGCAGCGCGCGCAGCTATACGGCCTTGCGTCAGAGTGGATTCGCTCGTGAGCTCGAACGGCCGTCGAGTCTTTGAAGCGCTTGCCACAACGACGACACGCCTCGTTCAGCTCACCGGTGTGCTTGAACAGTGTGTGCTTCTTGAGATGGTAGCGTTCCTTGAAGCCGATCGAACATACGTGCTCAGCAGACTGTCTGTCCGTGTGTGTTGTGCACTCGATTATTAACTTACCCTGGAGGGATGAAAGGCTGAGTTCGATCTGGGTTGGTTGTTGGTTATAGACTAAAACTTTCCTAATTGAAGCCGATCGAGCAGACGTGGCAGACATACGGACGTTCGTCGGAGTGCGTGCGAATGTGTGTCGCAGCGCTAGATACGCTAGCAGCAGGTGCGCGTTGCCATGGCAACGTCGTCGTTGCGGAGTGCGTGCGGATGTGATTCTTGTAGTTGGACGTGTGCGCGAAGACCTTGCCGCACACCTCGCACGTCCACTTGTCCTTGGTTCCACCACCGGCCGCGACCTGCAACGCCTGCAGAGCCTGCATCGTTGATACGCTGGACCGGCTCGAGCCGCCGCCGGTGCTGGCCTTGCGGTGAAGCGCCGTGTGCATGTTGAGGTATTTCTCGCTGGCAAAACTGCGCGCGCAGCTGCTGCAGGTGAACACAGGCTTGTTGGACGGCGTCGCAATCGCAGTCGTAGACTTAGTCGTTCTGAACGGTGACGTCAGAGCGCTGGCGATGTCTGGCATACAGAACGTACAGTCACACGCCAGTTTGTTGAGTCGATCAGCAGCAGCAGCGGTGCTGTGATGTCGCTGAGTGACGTCAACCAGCCACTGATCAAGCAGAGACGTTGAAGATGATGATGCTGATGATGATGATGCTGTGACGTAAGTGATTACGTCATTTCTCACCTGTGCGTCGGCGGAGGCAGCTGCATCGTTATTGTTGTCATTCATGACGCCGGCGCCGTGAGTGCTTGCTTTCATCATAGCATCGCAAGATGTCAGTCGGCTCTCATCTGATGATGTTCTCACGTATAATAGCCCCGGCATCAACTCCTCGTCTATATTTGCTACTGCTGATGCTGCTGCTGCTGGCGTCGTAACTGATAAGTCGCCGCGCGCACGGCGCAGAATGCCCCACCCACTCGCAACAGCCAACCACCGCGCCACGTTTGCTTCTCGCGACCAATTCCGCGTGGCAGTCGCAGCAATGTATCGTGTTATTGATACGCCGGACTCCTATCAGCGGCATTGTGGATTTAAAAAGTAAGCGGCAATTCTTCAACAGACACTGCAGATTTCTGACAGAATTCCGACAGACATCAGCAGGCTGTTAATTTCCGATAGAGTAAATTACGGGTGCTCAGAATTTTAAATTTGCCCCTAAATTTCTCCAAAATGGCGGCTTTTAGCTTCAAATTTGTCATTTCAAGACAAAAATTTTCTGCCAAGAAGAAGCTTTTCAGACAATTTTCCGTCAGCTCAAAATTTGGGGGGCAATCGGTCCCCTGTTCTCCCACCACGATATCACTGCTTTCTGCTAGTTTTCTGCTCAACTGTCGTCGCTTCTTCGTCTTTCTGCTCGCACGCTGCTCGATTAGTGATAATCTTTGTTCGCCGTGGTTACAGTGGTAGCAAAATAATAAAGTAACATCATCAGATAAAGCATACAAAACAGCTACAGTCGCCTTAGTAGCAAATAAGCCAACAGCAACAGCGAGCAATAAATCTATTCTGTAGGTTAGCTTACCGAGCAGCAATGGTATATTTATTTTTGTATAGCCTTTTCATTGTAACGAATTAAACCTGTATTCACCAACGAATACACGCATAGCGATATTGCAATTAGCTGACATTTTTCAATGTAGCATGCGAACAGGTATTATAATAACGTCTTTAGGCCTATAGAAAAAATTGCTTTTAAGAGTGTTAGTCAAATAATTCATAAATGAAGCATTTAAGTTTCGATATTTTAATGAATCACCGTGTAGCCTACTCTGCGCAAGTTTAGCACTGTCAGAGACAAGGTATTTTCTTCGAATTCTTCCAATAGCGAAATAATTTGAGCCAATCAGACCATGCAGAAAAAGTGCAACTGCAGGCGTTGCGTGCCATACGTGAACGGCGCGTGGGCCTTACAGTGCGGAAATTGTTCAACATCCGACAACGCAATTAACTGCAGGAAAAAATTGTGCAACGCACAGTACTATTGCTGAATCCGGAAATAACTAGTAGGCTAACCGAAGTCACGAAGTTATTACCGAGCAGTTAATTCGTTAATTAGCGGCTGAAACAACAGAGCTAAACAGTTGTCATGTTGATGAGTATAAATATCGCAATTCTACTTGTCAGAAGTAGACGTTCATCATCATCGTCATCATTATCAGCAGCAGCAGCAGGGCATTGCGCCTATATATACGCTGCAGACCGTTGGCCACCCGCGTAGAAACTGGGAGTTCAGACCAATGATAATTATAACCTAAATATGGTACAGACGGTTCAATGAATTGGGGCTCCCGAGCTTCTAAGGGATCCGAGTGTGGGTCGACGCAAAACAAATAATTTGAGCAATGCTCACGCGATGCGCGACAGCACCGGTGCTCCCACATGGAAAATCAGTGTACAACTTGCAACAAAATAATGTTTTTAAAGAGTACCCAAATATGAGGCCACTGTAAGAAGGACGTCTTGAACCTAGCAGGTCAAAAATCAGACGGCTAGAACCTACATTTTGTACTAAAAAATGTTGATGCAGGCTGTTCTGGTCTATCTCTAGTAATTTCGACGCAATCTACTGTTAAAATATGCGTCGCAGCTTAACATTTTAAAAATCACCAAAAATCCACTTTTTAGATTTCAAGGTTGTTCAAGGTCATCAAAGTTGGTACTCCGAGAAAGCTCGTCAGCATAACTGTCTGGAGCCGTATAAGTTCGTAATGCATACTCTCTTACTTACCTCAGCAGTGCGGTATCTAGTACGTACTACCCCGCTCTTAACCCTTGAGGCTTTGAGCGCCCGAGCCATTCGGACCTCGCTACTGCAGTGGGGCCCCTATAGCTTACTTTTGTGAACCAGGGCCCCTCAGAGCCTTGCTACGCGACTGCCGTTGGCTTTACATCTCGCGGTCAGTCGTCGCTGGCTGTACGTGGTGCTATTATACGCTATTATAACAGCACACAATGACCGTGGGTCGGACACTGGTACTATAGGTAGCTGTGGACGTGCATAAGACAAGACAAGTCGCTCGAGGCAGATCCGTCTTGCCGGTGCGTGTTTTTTAGTTGACGCGTGTTCATCGTCTGACCACGCAGACTCCACACACCATGTATACGTAGACGACCGTCATACACTGCAAGCATGGGAGTCAAACTCAATTGCAATGGGAAAGACACGATTTTTCAATATTTGAACTAAGACACTATCACAAATGCCCCCATATTTGAAGAGTAATAGCGGTTTCATTCACGCAACATTTTGGACAGTCGAAAATCATTAAAATTGCTACTACTGAATGTCACACAAAGGCTAAAATAAACTAAATTCAATTACGGCTTAACCCAGCTAGGAAGCTCACAGCGCTCCCCCAAAATCTTAGCTAGATTTCATTGGGGGGGGTTATTTATATAGAAAAAAAGGAAAGGAAGTACGAAAAGAATAAGAGCAATGAAAAGAAGAAAAAGAAGAACAAAAGAACAAAATATTGGGCAGAATTCGCCATCCTGTGTCCCCTAACCGTGGAGAAAGACCGACGCCTATGGCTGTGAGAGTTTCGGGAGACAGACATTCCCCCGGACACTTCTCCCTCGGACGCTTCCCCCTGCTTTTTTGCATACCCGGACATTTCCCCTCCCCCTTCGCGTGCGTGGCCTTTCTCCCCGAGTCTGACGTCGTCGACGTCATGCAGGTGCTGCATGGCTGCGTTACCGACGTGGAGAAGACCGACAAACTACAGACGCTGCTAGCGACCTGCTGCAGCGGCTGACGACAGCGCCTCAGTTCCTCGCATCACGCTGCGTCCGCTGCCGCCGCTGTTCCCGGTGTCCACCTGGAACGTGCATGTCGCCACGCTGAACGGCGACTTCCGGACGAGGCGTGGAATAGGGGCTTCGCTTCGTTGATCGGTCGTAACCACACGTTTGTGTGGTGCGCTATCGAGTCACTGCTCGACTTACTGACGTGACTCCGTCACGCAGGTTGTGGCCGCGGCGTCGACGACATTGCTGCAGAATGCACGTGGCCAGCCGCACAGACGCACGACCCGCTAGATCTAGAGGGCCGTCACAGCCGCCGACAAAGCATCTCGAGATGTCCATCCAGATTCTGCAGCGTCAACTGCACACCATTTGTGCAGCAGACGTGATGGCTAGAAGACGGTGAAAGAGACCTTGCGTGCAGTCGCGCGCACAGTCCACTTCGAGTGAAAGTGACAGTCACACTTTGCTGACTATTACACTATTTCTTCTTTTTTGGACATTGGCTGTATATAATATCGCCTTATTTCAGTGGCATTTAAATTAATGTATCAAAGGACTTGCTGTATATAACTGTATATATTTATTTATAACTATTACATTTTCTAATACGCTGTAAATATTGCTGTATGTGAGACATTAATACATTTGGATATTTGCTATTTGACCATATATGCCAGCGATTAATACTGACATGAATACAACTTACACTCGGCAGCGCCATACTTACGGGGAAATGTCCGGGTATGCAAAAAAAGCGGGGGGAAACGTCCGGGAGGGGAAAGTGTCCGGGGGAATGTCCTACACCCGAGAGTTTCCGTCTCTGTCACTGTCACTAGGCCCACCGTGGGTCCGTGCGTATATTGTTGCCGCGGTCTATGACAGACGATGCCAGCAGCAGCTGCGCCCCGCGCAGTGTAATTATTTACAACAGCGAGACTATGCCTCGACGACACACGGTGGAACTGGCGGCTCACGGCAGCAGCAGCAGCAGGTCGTTCTGCTGTTGTGACAGTGACTGTTTAATGGACGTGCATGCCGGATGCTAATTACGCCGCAAGATTCCAGCGGGAAGAACGACGAAGAAGACCACGACGACGACGACAACTCCTCACGTGCTTCTCCGCTCTCTCTGTCTGTCTCTTCGTTTCTCTATGTTTCTGTTTGTCTGTCTGTCTGTCTGTCTATCTGTCTGTCTGCGGAGATGCATCGAACGTACACTTCACGGGAAAGAATCTATCTCAAGAGCTATACGGAGTGCCGCCTGCCATACGAAATCACAGTGTTACCTCCTGGCTATACCTACCCCAGCTATACACGACACATGTGAATGCACTACGTCTTAACCTCCGGTGTTCTGTCTGTCTGTCTGTGCGTCTGCGGGGACACACGCACGCACGCGCTGTAGCGCACAAGAGCCACGCCGTGCGTCATGCAATGTCACACGACCACCGGACCCACCGAGGGCTGCGTCAGAGTCC
>Ga0209367_1005107_pt1 | contig 18199 bp, 15 predicted proteins | sample WorMetLIZISLAND2_FD_187412 | JGI IMG/M metagenome (GOLD analysis project Ga0209367, IMG submission 187412) | Marine gutless worms symbiont microbial communities from Max Planck institute for Marine Microbiology, Germany - Olavius geniculatus... ... | reverse complement strand
TTCGTAGCCAGCGTCCTGCAGCACCTGCTCCGTCTCCTCACTGCGGTAGGCGCTGTCGGCCCATATCCCCGGATCCACATTGTCGGAATCGACGAGGGCGTCAACCACTCGGCTGTCATGCACATTCGCCGGCGTCGTCACAAAACAGCGAATGAACTTGTGCTCAGCATCAACACTGATGGGCACCTTGAAAAATTCAAGATACCCATGCGGGGCAAGGACACCTCACCGTTTTTCATGTGCCCAGTACTTGGGAAATGATGCAAAGTGAAAACCGTGTTTCCACTTCGTGGGCACCTTGAAAAATAGGCATTTTCACCGATCAGGCGACTCTAAACCATTGATTATTTGGACACGCCGTTGACGAAAATCGGATTTTTCAAAGTGCCCTCGTGTCCTGAAAAATTGCCAGGAAGGCAATTTTTCTGAAGGTTTTCTTCATTATTCAGGATTGCTCTATCCGGGCCCGCACCACATCCGCCAGGCGGTTTGCGATGGAGGCCACCTGGACCTCGTCCGCCCCTTCCACCATGACCCGAATCAGGGGCTCGGTACCGGACGGACGCAGCAGTACACGACCGCATTCACCAAGCTCCCGCTCCGCTGATCCGATGGCCTCCTGTACTTCGGGCAAGCCGACGATATCTCTCTGCTCATCCAATCGGATGTTGATCAACTGTTGGGGATACTGTTGCATTTCACCCGCCAGGTCCCCGAGTTCCCGGTCGGCATTCTGCATCGCCGCCAGCACCTGGAGCGCCACCACGATGCCGTCGCCGGTAGAAGTGCGATCCCGGCAGATGATGTGCCCCGAGGGTTCACCACCCAGGATTCCGCTGTCCTGTTTCAAACGTTCCATGATGTAGCGGTCGCCCACCTGAGTACGCACAAAACCTACGCCGAGTCGCCGCAGGGCGTGCTCCAGCCCCAGGTTACTCATCAGGGTACCCACGACCTCGCCCTTGAGGCCTTGCTGCTCCAGACGCGATTTGGCGATGATGTAGAGTAGCTGGTCACCGTCGATCAGATTGCCGCCCCCGTCCACCATCAGCACCCGGTCTCCGTCTCCGTCGAAGGCTACTCCCAGATCCGCACTCTCCTGTACTACGGATTTCATGAGTGCATCGGGGCTGGTAGAGCCGACCTTCCGATTGATGTTGAACCCGTCGGGCTCGTCCCCGATGGCGAGAACCTGTGCCCCGAGCTCTTCGAACACGTCCGGTGCCAAGTGATAGGTCGCCCCGTTGGCGCAGTCCACCACTAATTTCAGACCCCCAAAACCCATGGTCGCCGGGATGGTGCTCTTACAGAACTCGATGTAACGGCCACGGGCATCGTCCAGTCGCTTGACCTTGCCCAGCTGCGCGGGACCGACCGTTCGCAGCGGTCGGTCGAACTCACGCTCGATTGCCGACTCGACCTCGTCCGAGAGCTTATCTCCGTCCGCTGAGAAGAACTTGAGACCATTGTCCTCGTAAGGATTGTGGGAGGCACTGATCACGATACCGGCAACCCCACGCAGGGTACACGTCAGGTAGGCGATGGCAGGGGTGGGCATGGGACCGAGCAGTCGGATGTCCATGCCGCCGGCGACCAGACCGGCTTCCAGAGCGGATTCGAACATGTAACCCGAGATGCGAGTATCCTTACCGATCAGCACCTTACCACCTTGCCCCCCGCCGAGTACACGCCCCGCGGCCCAACCCAGCTTGAGGGCGAAATCCGGGGTGATGTTCCCCTCGCCCACCCGCCCCCGAATGCCGTCAGTACCGAAGTATTTGCGTGTCACCTTTGTCACCTATCTATTACGTCTATCGTTCAAGTTCAGCGGTGCGGCTTGTCTGCGTCCGGTTGGGCTTTGATCTCTTCGGGATCGGGGTCGAAATCGAAATCGAAATCGAAATCGAGACTTACGATTCCGATAGCGATTTCGGTTATTCAGCCCAACAGTAGAAAACTCGGACTATGGTTCGGGCAACCCACAACCGTACACTGCTCGGACCACCCGCAAGGCATCCACTGTAGCCGCCACATCGTGCACCCGTACCAGGCAGGCACCGCGCTCGACCGCCAGCACAGCGGCCGCCAGGCTCCCCGCCAGACGCTCACCGACCGGCCGGTCGGTGAGGGTACCGATCATGGACTTGCGCGACAGGCCTACCAGGATCGGAGACCCGAGCGAGCATAGCTCACCAAGCCCCGCCAGCAACGCGAGGTTGTGCGTCAGGGTCTTCCCGAAACCAAAACCCGGATCCACGATTATACGATCCGGGGCCATACCGGCATTGACGCAGACCTCGATCCGCCGGCGCAGAAAATCCCGAACCTCGGACACCACAGCGCGATAGACCGGTGCCGCCTGCATGGTCCTCGGCTCTCCCTGCATGTGCATCAGGCACACCGGCACGCGGGCCTCAACCGCGGTTTCTAAGGCCCCCGGCTCCCGCAAGGCGCGCACATCATTAATCATCCCGGCCCCGGCATTCAACGCGGCGCGCATGACCTCCGGCTTGCTGGTATCGACGGAGATGGGTACGGAAATCCGGGGGCCGAGGGCCTCGATCACCGGCACCACCCGCTCGATCTCCTCGCGCACCGAGACCGGAGCGGCCCCCGGCCGTGTGGATTCACCGCCGATATCGAGGATATCGGCACCTTCTTCGACCATGCGCTCTGCGCGGCGCAACGCACGGTCGACGCCGAAAAAATCGCCCCCGTCCGAAAAGGAATCGGGGGTGACATTCAAGACGCCCATCACACCTGGACGGGACAGGTCCAGCGACCTGCCCGCGCAGTCCAGGTCGTGTTGACATTCATAACCGACTGCTCGATTCACCCTCTCCCCAACCCCTCTCGCTCCAGGAGGGTGTCGCAAAAGATCGTAGCCGGGAGCGCCGCCTTCCAGGCGGCAGGCGTTGCTGAGAGGCTGTATAAAAACCAAGGCATTGACTCTGGATAAAAATGACATAAATTTTCCGGTTATCCGCGCCAACAGCAGGTTATCCCTCGCGACCAGTGGATTTAGGTGCGGGGCGAAACCCAGCTTTTGCGGGTAACCTGGTTTGCCGGGTCTCGTCCCTCGACCCAGTTTACCTCTTCTAGATCTATGTGTTGGTTTTTAGACAGCCTCTAAGCGTTCAGCCCTCTATATCGTTTTGCCATCCCTGCCCCGCACCTATCGCTGGCGGGATCCAGGCGTACCCTGGTGCCACCAAACCTACTGACGATAGGTGCGGGGCCTGGCGCCTGGATTCCGGCGTCCCAGCCGGAATGACGTGGTGGGGCCTGAACGGTTACCGCCTCGTCGGGCGGGAAAGCGCCGCCTTCCAGGCGGCAGGCATCGCCGAGGCGCTGTTCCGGGGATGTCGCCTTACCCTCCAGCCGGCCAGTACCCGCAGATGCCGGCAGGATGCCGGCGCTCCCAGGGGGCTTGGGGTGAGGGGAGCAAAGGGCACAGTCCGGTGCCTGTTGCGACTCCCTCGCCGGGAGAGGGGTTGGGGAGAGGAGCTTGCGGGGAATCGGCTCTCACCCTGGACCTCCGGTATGTTGCGGGCATTTAAACACGTGACAACTACCTATTAAGTACTACCGGAATTTCATGTTCCAACCCGCACGCAATGAACCCTGCGGGTGTCACTGAGCCTGGTCTCCGCGGGATAGGCCCGGGTACACTCGGGTCCGGCCTCCGGGCATCTGGGGTGAAAGTGGCAGCCCGGCGGCGGCCGGGAGGGGGAGGGCATATCGCCTTCGAGTCGGACGACTTCGCGGCGCAGGTCCCGGTCGACCGTAGGTACGGCGGAGAGCAGGGCCTTGGTGTAGGGGTGACGGGGATCGTCCAGGACTTCGGTGACGGTCCCGCGCTCGACGATGCGGCCCAGGTACATGACGGCTACCTGGTGGGCCAGATAAGAGACCACGGAGATGTTGTGGGTGATGAAAAGGTAGCTCAGGCCCAGGTCGCGCTGGAGCTGCCGGAGGAGGTTGAGGATCTGGGCCTGGACCGAGACATCCAGGGCGCTGGTGGGCTCGTCGCAGACGATGACCTTGGGCTCTACCGCCAGGGCGCGGGCGATGCAGATCCGCTGGCGCTGCCCGCCCGAGAATTCATGGGGGTAGCGGTCCGCGGCCTCGGCGGGCATCCCCACCCGATCCAGCAGGGAACGCACCCGCTCCAACCGTTTTGTCCGGTTGGGCTCGATGCGGAGGGCCTGGAGGCCTTCGCCCACGATGTCACCCACCAGCATCCGGGGGTTCATGGCGGAGAAGGGGTCCTGGAAGATGATCTGCAAGTCCTTGCGGTAACCGCGCATGGCCCGGCCGCCAAGCCGGGTCAGCTCGGCGCCGTTGAAGCGCACCGTCCCGCCGGTGCTGGGGATGAGTCGCAGGATGCCTTTGCCTACCGTGGTTTTGCCGCAGCCGGACTCGCCCACCAGGGCCAGGGTCCCACCCGCGTGCAGGTCCATAGAGACCCCATCTACGGCCTTGACGTGACCCACGACCCGGCGGAAGACGCCTTTGTGGATCGGAAAGTGGACCTTGAGGCCGTCCGCCCGCAGCACCTTCTCGCCCATCCGATCGGGGGGGGCGGCGCTCTCGGTTACCGAACATCCGGAGCCGGTGTCCGCGGTCGGCTCGCCATCCTCCCAGAGGTGACATCTCACCCGGTGTCCCGAAGCGGGAGCATGCCAGGCGGGCGCCTGGTCCCGGCAGCGGTCCAGCACCCGATGGCAGCGGTCGGCGAATCGGCAGCCCCGGAACGGTCGGTCCAGGGTTGGCACCCGACCTGGGATGACGGCCAGGGCGCCGGCGCGCTTCTCGGGCGCCGGTAGGCTCGCCATGAGCTTGTTGCCGTAGGGATGGGCCGGGCGGGCGAAGAAGTCGGCGACGGTCGCCGTCTCCAGGATCTGACCGGCATACATGACGGCGAGTCGATCCGCGGTCTTGGCCACTACGCCGAGGTCATGGGTAATGAGCAGCACCGCCATGCCGGTCTCGCGCTGCAGGCCCTTGAGCAGCCGCAGGACCTGGGCCTGGATGGTGACATCCAGGGCCGTGGTGGGCTCGTCGGCGATCAGGAGTTCCGGGGCCCCCGCCAGGGCCATGGCGATCATGACCCGCTGCTTCATGCCGCCGGAAAGCTGGTGCGGATATTCGCCGCTACGCCGCTCCGGGTCCGAGATGCCCACCGCGCTCAAGAGCTCCCGCACCCGCTGCGGTGTCCGGTGGCGGGCGCGGTCCTCCCGCAGCCGCACGGCCTCAGCGATCTGCCGCCCCACCGTCAGCACCGGGTTCAGGGAGGTCTGGGGCTCCTGGAAGATCATGGCCATGCGGCCGCCCCTTACCCCACGCATGGCGCGCTCGGGCAGCGCCAGCAGCTCGGTGTCCCCGAGCCGCACGGAACCCTGGGTAATACGTCCGGAGGGCGGCAGCAACCGCATCAGGGACAGGGCCGTCATGGATTTGCCGCAGCCCGACTCCCCGAGCAGGGCGAAGGTCTCACCCCGCCGGAGCTCCAGGTCGACGCCGTCCGCCACCCGCACGGGTCGGTCTTCGGAACCGAGGAGGGTGGTCAGCCCACTGACCCGGAGTAGGGAATTGGTCATGTCGATCAAAGCTGCCGGCAATCCTGAATTATTCGGAGCTGTGGTAGTGATGAATTTGGCTCATGGGGCTAACTGTGTGACACCTTATCTAGCAGTGTGTTGGGTACGCTACCAGCCGCACCCCCTTTCCCTCCGAGGGTATCGCAACAGTTCCTCTCCCGCTAAGGGTATCGTAAAACCTCCCCCGCTGAGGGTGTCGTAAAAGCCCAAATCGGGATCGCAATCGAAATTCCGATTGCGATCCCGATTTCGATTTCGAGCTACCCGGACTCTCTAGCAATGGTACGCACGCCAACCCCTCCTGCTCAATAAAATTCCTCGTAATCATTCGGGACCCGACATGCCATCCCCGGCACTGGATTCCGGCACTCCCTGCCGGAATGACGGGGCGGGTCTGAACGACTACTGCTCATCAGCCGTCTTGGTCGTGGCCCAGGACCCGGGGCTGGGTATAGTAATCGATGGTGGGAGCGGCGATGTTCATGAGCAATACGCAGAAGGCCACCGCGTCCGGATAGCCGCCCCAGGTTCGGATCACGAAGACCAGCACGCCGATGGCGGCCCCGAAGGTGAGCTGGCCCTTGGGAGTAGTGCAGGCGGACACGGGGTCGGTGGCAATGAAGAAGGCCCCCAGGATGGCCCCGCCGCTGAACATGTGGAAGGCAGGAAAGGGATGGGTCTGGGGGTCTAGGAGCCAAAAAAAGCCGGCGGTGACCAGGAGTCCCAGGAGCATGGATACCGGGATGTGCCAGCTGATGATCCGCCGCCGGAGCAGGAACAGCCCTCCGAGCAGGAACCAGTTGCCGACCCACTCCCAGCCGCGGCCGCCGAAGTTTCCCCACAGGGGGCTGGCGCGGATCTCGTCGATCATCAGATTCCGATCGAGCTGAGTGCGCATCTGGTCCAGGGGGGTGGCCATGGTGATGGCGTCCCAGGTCAAACCTGGGGGCGGCGTGCCGGTAAAGATCAGCCGCACCGAATCGACGAAGCCGAGAGCTTGCTCCGCCAGCATGGAGGGCGGGAGCCAGCTGGTCATGGCCAGGGGATAGGAGACCAGCAGGAAGACATAGCCGGCCATGGCCGGATTGAACGGGTTGTAGCCCAGCCCGCCGTAGAGCTGCTTGGCTACGCCGATGGCGAACACCATGCCCAGCAGGGTCAGCCACCAGGGCAGAGTAGGCGGCACCGCGAGGGCGAACAGCAGGGCCGTGACCAGGGCGCTCAGGTCTCGCAGCGCCGGTAGCGCCGGGCGCCGGCGCAGCTTGAGCGCGACCGTCTCGGTCAGCAGGGCAAACAGGCCGGCCAGGATCAGGTTGATGAGGATGCCCCAACCGAAGTACCAGATCATGGCCAGGGTCCCTGGAATCAGGGCCAGGATGACTTCGAGCATGATCCGGTCGACCCGATTGGGGCGACTGCCGTGGGGGGAAGAGACGATGCCGTCTGTCATGCCGTACCCTCAGTCCTCGCCGGCCGATTGCGTCCCGGCAGTCGCCGCTGCCCGCCGCCGTTGCTCGGCGGCCGCGATCTGCCGCTGTTGGGCGGGCGTCAGCTCCCGGGTGTTCCTGGGACCGATCCCCTGCTCGGCCAAGGCCGCCTTCTTGGCCGCGACCCGTGCCTTGGCCGCCTCGATCGCCGCCTGCTTGGGGTCCTGGGTGGCCGCGGCACGGTCGGGTCCGGCCTGCGCCGGGTCGGTGGCCGGGCCCTTGGTCAGGGCCTCCTGTTTGCGGCGCAGCTTGGCCTTGCGTGCCTGCTCCAGGCGTTCGAGCCGCGCCGTTCTGGCCTCGTAGCGGGCCCGCGCGTGCTCGGCGGTGCGCTGGTCCTGCTCCCGGCTCCGAATCTCCGCCTTCGCGTAGCGATAATATTGCACCAGCGGGATGTGGGACGGGCAGACCTGGGAGCAGCAACCGCACTCGATGCAGTCGAACAGGTTATGGTCCTGCACCTTATCCAAATCTTTGGCGCGGGTGTACCAGTACAGCTGCTGGGGCAGCAGGCTCACCGGGCAGACCTCGGCGCACTTGCCGCAGCGGATGCAGGGTTGCGCCGGACTGGGGGCCGGTGCCTCCTGGTCGGTCAGGGCGAGGATACAATTGGTTCCCTTGGTGACCGGCACCTGGTCGGAATGCAGTGTAAAACCCATCATGGGGCCACCCAGCACCAGCTTGCGGATTTCTCCGGTGAGCCCGCCCGCCGCTTGGATCAGATCAGCGACGGGGGTGCCGATCAGGACCTCGAAGTTGCGGGGCTCCCGGATACCGCGTCCGCTCAGGGTGACATAGCGGGCGATCGGCGGCGTACCCGCGATCACCGCCTCGGCCACCGCGGCCAGGGAGGCCACATTCTGGCACAGGACCCCGATCTGGGCCGGAGTGCCCTTGGTCGGCACCTCCTTGCCGGTGAGGACGTGGATAAGCTGCTTCTCGCCGCCGCTGGGATAAAGGGTGGGGATGGCGCAGACCTGAGTGAATTGCCCGATGTCGCTCTCCGCCACTGCCAGCCGCATGGCCTCGATGGCCTGCGGCTTGTTGTCCTCGATGCCGATCAGGCACTCGCGGACGCCCAGCAGATGCATGACGATGCTTGCCCCCTGGACGATGCGGCCGGCGTGTTCCCGCATCAGCATATCGTCGCAGGTGATGTAGGGCTCGCACTCGGCGCCGTTCAGGATGAGCGTCCGGATCGATTGGTGCGGCTCCGGATCGAGCTTGACGCTGGTCGGGAAGGCGGCGCCTCCCAGCCCCACGATGCCGGCCCACCGGATGCGCTCGCGCAGCGTCGAGGCGTCCAGATCCCGGTAGTTTTCAAGGGGTTTGGGTCGCCGCGCCCACTGGTCCAGGCCGTCGGTCCGAATGACGATGCAGGTACCGCCGAGCCCGGATGGGTGGGGAACCGGCCGCTCCTCGACGGCGATCACTCTCCCCGAGCTGGAGGCATGGACCGGAGCGCTCATGGTACCCTGGGGCGCGGCGATCCGCTGGCCTTTCAGCACCCAGTCGCCGACCCGAACCAGGGGCAATGCGGGGAGGCCGACGTGTTGCTGCAGGGGTATCGTCAGGAACGACGGCACGGGCGCCGCGGCGACCGGGCGGCCGGTGGACAGCGTCTTTTCGGCGGGCAGATGGATGCCGCCGCGAAATCGCCATAGCCGGCGCTGCTGCGGGTTGGGGTAAGGCTGCTGCAAGGTTGCGGGTCCCGGTGGCCATTCAGGCCATGCCCGCCTGTATCATCGAGCCGGGTGTCGTCGGGCCAGGTGCCGTCGGCCTGCCGAACGGAGAGGCGGGATAAGGCCACTTCCAGGTTTGCTGGTCTTCCGCGATCGGCACCATCTCGATGCAGGTCACCGGACAGGGCGTGACACAGAGCTCGCAGCCGGTGCACTCGTCCGCGATGACCGTATGCATCTGCTTGGCGGCGCCGAGAATAGCATCCACCGGGCAGGCCTGGATGCACAGGGTACAACCGATGCACTTCTGCTCGTCGATGACCGCCAGGGCCTTGGGTTTTTCCTCCCCGGCCGCCGGCGGCAAGGGATCCTTATCGAGCAGATCGGCGAGGGCCAGGATCACGGTCTCACCCCCCGGCGCACACCTGTTGATCGGTACCTCGCCTTTGGCAATGGCCTTGGCGTAAGGACGGCACCCCGGATACCCGCATTGCCCGCACTGGGTCTGGGGCAGCAAAGCATCGATCCGGTCGGCGACGGGATCGCCCTCGACGCGGAAATAGATGGCCGCGTAGCCCAGGAGCAACCCCAGACAGGTGGCGAGTAGCGCGAAGGCGACGATGGCGGTCAGCATGCGCGCGTCTCCGTCACGAGACCACTAGACCAGCGAAACCCATGAAGGCCAGCGACATGTGTCGATAACATGGAAATTATTTTTGCCGCAAATGAACGCGAATAAACGCAAAATCGATACGAATGTTCCCCTGGGCGCAGAAGTTCAGTTCGCGAAGATTCGCGTGATTCGCAGTTTTCCCTGGCGGTCGAAAATTATCCCCATCATTGGGTCTCGGACGGCAGAGTTTCAACACGGCATTGGTGTGGAAATCCGCCTGGTGTGCGGCGCCGGTCGAACACCGCGGCCGACTGAATATTCTAACGCAAAATCACTTCGTTAGCTGGAGCACTTCAATTTTCGGTAGAGGCTCAAATAGAAAAAAAGGACAACGGCCGGGCGGGAAGCGGACAACCCACCTGCCAGCCCCGCACCTATCGCCGCGGGAGCCGTCCCCTGGGCTGCAGACGCCAGGGGCGATAGGTGCGGGGCCAGCTCGTCCCCGGCGTCCAAGTCGGTATCGGGAGCGAGCCCCGAACCCAAACCCGATCGCGAATCCGATATCAATCGCGATCCCGACCGATGCGGCCATTCCCACCCTACGGGCTCGGCGGTGAGCGGCGCGGGGCAGGCGCCGAGTGGTCTATGGCCGGTTTGCTCCTTTTTCGCTTTCTGTGCCTCTACCCAATTTTCGGGAGCGGCCCCGCGGCACCACCCTCGGTCGCGTGAACGCGCACAAGGGGCCCGGATCGAGGTCCGGGACGCGCAAGGCAGGGGTGTTGCCGACCGTTACTTCTCCACCGCGCACGGTGAGCTACACCTGAAACTGCCCGTAATGCCCGCCATGCTCACCCCTGACGAGGCCGCCATTCGCCGGGATTGTCTGTGTTATCTTATGGAACGCTACGATGCCCATTCCCCACAGCAGCAATGAGCCCGAATTCTTCACCGTGTCTGGCAGAAACCTTGAGATAGCAATCCTGAATGATTCGGCGCGATTTGGGGCACCTTGAAATTTTCAAGGTGCCTTTGGAAGACCGGACCAATGGCTTGGTGAATGCAATTGTCCATGAAATCATCGAGCGGATTCTCCAACGGGGGAAAGGTTTTGTTATGAACAAGAATCAATGGATAACGCAATTACAATTGGAGCCGCATGTGGAAGGTGGTTATTTTCGGCGCACGTACCAATCCGATTATACGCATGAGGCTCTTCCTTATGCAACAACCCCGCGTTATCTGATGACCTCGATTTTTTATATGTTGACTGATGAGAGCCCAATTGGTTATTTGCATGTAAATCGTTCTGATATCATACACTACTTCCATGCCGGCTCACCGTTTACTTATTTGATTGTGCACCCTGATGGGAAATTAGAACGGGTGCGGCTCGGTAACAATCCTGTAGTTGGTGAGCAATTACAGCTGTTGGTCAAGGGCGATTGTTGGGTAACGGCCATCCTGGAAATGGGCGAATATGGCTTAATCAGTGAAGCCGTCTCCCCCGGTTTCGATTATGCGGACATGGCCTTGATTACCGACCGGGATGTGCAGGCGCGTTTTCCGAAGTTGTGGCCGGAATTGCGAAATTACGTTAGACGGTAGTGGATAAATTTTAAGTGATATACTTTGCTTGGTTTTTTCTTCGCCTGATCCTGATTATGTGGAGGTCTTATGAATTACACTGCTATAGTCGAGTACTGTAAAGATACAGGTTTATATGTAGGATACGTTCCTGGTTTCACGGGGGCACATACCCAAGGTGAAACTTTGGATGAATTGAATAGAAACTTACAGGAGGTTATCGCTATGCTGTTGGAAGAGGGCCAACCCTAATTGGAAACACAATTTAGGGCACCTTGAAAAATACAGTTTTCGCAAATTCGGGGCTTGAATAATCAATGGGTTAGAGTCGGCTGGGTGGCGAAAATACCTATTTTTCAAGGTGCCCTTTATAGGTACACAACATAGCAAGAGATATTGGACTTGCTGCTGATGAATTCGTTCAAGCGAGGTAACTCATGCCTAAAGTACAGGCCGACGCCTACCAGGAGCTCGTCAAGGGCTTGTGGCGCGACAACCCGGTCTTCGTCCAGGTGCTGGGCATGTGTCCCATGCTGGCGGTCACCAACTCCGCCGTCAACGCCCTGGTCATGGGGGGCGCTACCTGCTTCGTGCTCGTAGCCTCCAGTATCCTGGTCGCCTCCCTCAAACGGTGGATTCCCAAACAGGTCCGGATTTCTACCTACATCATCATCATCGCCACCTTCGTGACGGTCACGGACCTGGCGCTGCAGGCCCTGGTACCCGAGATCCACAAGGAGCTGGGGGCCTTCATCCCGCTGATCGTGGCCAACTGTATGATCCTGGGGCGTCAGGAGGCCTTCGCGTCCAGAAACTCGGTATCGCTGGCGGTGGCGGATGCCCTGGGCATGGCCGGCGGTTTCCTGTTCGCGCTCTTCTCCCTGGGTAGCGTGCGGGAGATCCTCGGGGAAGGGAAGTTCTTCGGGATCCCGCTGTTCGGAACCGAATTCGAGCCCTGGGTCATCATGATCCTGCCCCCGGGCGGCTTTCTGACCCTGGGCCTGCTGCTGCTGTTCTTCAGCTGGGTGAAGGAGCGCCGGGAAAGACTCGCCGAGCGCCTGGCCGAGACGGGGGGAGTATCCTGATGAACGAGCTGGTCTGGATCTTCGTCAGCGCTCTGCTGATCAACAATTTCGTCCTCGCCTATTTCCTCGGGCTCTGTCCCTTCCTGGGCGTATCCGGTCGGCTGGAAACCTCGTTCCGGCTCGGGCTGGCAACCATCTTCGTCATGTTGATTACGGCCCTGTGCGCCTGGTTCCTCAACACCTATGTGCTGATCCACGCCCCCTATCTGCGACTGATCAGCTTCATCGTGGTGATCGCCAGCACGGTGCAGTTCATCGAGATGCTGATCAAAAAGCTCAGCCCCGCCCTGTTCAGGGCCCTGGGGATCTTCCTGCCGCTCATCACCACCAATTGCGCCATCCTGGGGCTGGCCATTTTCTCCACCAACAAGGGCTACGGGTTGGCCCAGGGCATGTTCTATGCCTTGGGGGCCGGACTGGGCTTCACCCTGGCCCTGGTACTCATGGCGGGGCTGCGGGAGGAGTCCGAGACGGCCCCGGTCCCGAGACTGATGCGCGGCACCGCCATCAACCTCATTATCGCCGGCATTCTGTCCATGGCCTTCATGGGCTTCGCCGGTCTGTTCAGCGCGGCCTGAGCCGTGTGGGGGTATCTTTGGGCCAGCCTCGGACTAGGGGTGCTCTGCGCCGGCTGGGTGCTCTTCCAACGCTGGCTCGAACGGATCGACCCGGACGGCCGCCGTATCGAGGACTCACAGGGCTGTGGTCGCCGCTGTTCGGGCAAGTGCGGTAAGCAGCAATCCTGAATGCTCGGCGGGGGTTGGGGGACCGAATCGTTCAGGATTGTTCAGGCAGGTAGTGGTAAGTTTTTTAATTTGATCCCCTCTCCCCAACCCCTCTCCCGGCGGGAGAGGGGCTTTTGCGATACCCTCAAGAGGGAGAAGGGGTGCAGCTGGTGGTGCACCCAACATACCGCTATTGGCGATGTTTACATTTAAACATTAACCACTACCCTCAGACAAACAGCCGTTCGAAGATGCGGAACCCCGCGACATAGGTACCGATGGCCGACCCGAGCGTGGAGAACAGGAACACCAACAGGGTGCGCGAGACCCGGTTACGCCACCAGCCTCTGATGGCGACGGTATCCCGGCGCAAACGGCCGAAGTCGCCGATACTGGGCCGACGTAGATAGAGCTCCACCGCGCCCGTGACCATACCGGCGCCGATGGTGGGATTCAGGGAGGTCAGGGGAGCGGCCAGAAAGGCGGTGATTACCGTCAGCGGGTGGCCGGCAGCGACGGCGGCACCCAGGGCGGAGAGGCTGCCGTTGATGAGCACCCAATCCAGCACGACCCGCAGACCGAGCCCCGGACTCTGGTAGAAGCCGTAGCCGAAGCCCCCGAGAACCAGGAGGATGACGAGCCAGGGGATGAGCCTGGGCCAACGTCGCGGCGGCGGTAACCGGTCGAGCTCGGCGATCTCGGCCTTGGGGTCTTGCCCCGGCACCTCCCGCAGGTGGCCCGCCACGCCATCGAGGTGGCCCGCCCCGAGCACCGCAAGGACCTTCTCACGGCGCTTTCCCGTGATCTCCTGACGCAGCCTGGCGGCCATGTAACGGTCACGTTCGTCGATCAGGGGGACATAGAGGTCCCGGCGATCCTCGGCGAATTCGGCAAAGGTGGTCTCCAGCACATCACCTTCCTTGAGGCGCTCGATCTCTTCCTCCGTGACCTCCTCGCGAGAGAGCAGCGTCGCCAGCAGACCCGAGAAGAGCCCGAACCGTTTCCACCAACTGAGATTTCCCGCGGTCCGCTTCAAGGTGATGCCGATCTCCCGGTCCACCAACAGCACCGGGAGCCGGCGCTCCCGTGCCGCCAGGATGGCGGCCCGCTGCTCGGCCCCCGGCTCGATTCCGAACTGATCCGCCAATCGCTGTTGGTAGGCGGCCAGGGCCAGGCTCGCTACGACCATGTAAACACGGCCCTGGCGGATTACGGAAAACAGATCCATCCGCGCCAGGGCATCCGGGTCCATGAGCGCCTGGTGTCGGCTGGGACAGAGCTCGACGGCCACCGCGTCGTAATCACCACCCTGCAGCAGCTCGCGTACCTTGTCCGCGCTGGCGCGGGAGACGTGGGCGGTGCCCAGCAAGGTCAGCTCGGAATCGCCCAGGCGGACGTCGATTTTCGGTTCCTCGGATGCGTGCATGTTCAGCCTCGGGTCCTCGGGACGATCGGGGATGGTGACATGATAACAAGGTCATGGTGTTCGGCCGCAGGACAGTTTGCAGGGTGAGCGCGTATAAATTCCTTTTCAATTAACCGGTTATTGCCGGCTCCCACGCATCGGCCATGGCTGCGCAGGCCCACCATGAGCGGTAGGCCCCGCACCTATCGCCGAGAGATCCAGCGACCCCAGGGTGCGCCCAGGCGATAGGTGCGGGGCAAGCCCGCGCCTACCGGTCCTGTGGTTGCACCGCGCTGCCCTGATCTGACCGCCACCCGAGCGACTCCGCCAAGATTATGTTTGCGGGCGGATTGATTCGCGCTTGCCCTGGGACAGCTTGAGAGGCTGTCTAAAAACTAACCCATTGATTTTGAAAATTAAGAAAGAATCATAAAGATCCCTCGCTACGCTTCGGGATAGCACAACTGGTGTCCTTGTCATTTCGAGCGTAGCGAGAAATCCTTGTCCCGACGGAGGAGGGATCTTAGGTTCAAGCGGTTGGCGGGTACTCAGGTTTTTAGACAACCTCTAAACGTGCAGGAAGATTCTTGACTATTTTACTCTGATATGGCTATGCTTCTTGCCGAGGGTTTATCCGGTGGCTTGCGTGTACGAGGGCTGACATAAGACATGTAGCCCTACACCCCCCTCCGGCTCCCGACCCCGGAGACGGGAAATCAAAGGATTCCGTATGCCCCGAACCGAAAAAGGAAAAACGACCATGAGACTCTCTACCAAAGGAAGATATGCGGTTACCGCGATGTTGGATCTGGAGTTGCACGCCGGCAAGGGGCCCGTGACCCTGGCCGATATCTCCGTGGACCAGGGTATTTCCCTGTCTTACCTGGAGCAGCTGTTCGCGGCCCTGCGCGGCAAACGGCTGGTCCGGGGTGTGCGTGGTCCGGGTGGCGGCTACTATCTTGGAAGACCGTCCGACGAAATCTCCATCGCGGACATCATCTGTGCCGTGGACGAATGGGTCGAATTCACCCACTGCAACGGGCGGGAAGACTACCGGGGTAGTAACCGTTATCTTACTCACACCCTCTGGGACCAGCTCAGCGACGAGGTCTTCAGCTTTCTGAATGCTATCTCGCTGGCCGATCTGGTACGGAGGGGCCTTGGTGACGGCACCGGGGTCGATCGCGCGGGTCGGTCCGTTTCAGACAGAAGACAGGCCGCTTGACCGATCCGCCCTCCGGGGCGCAAGAGTAACCACGTACGAAAAATTTGGGAAATTGGACTTTTGCGACACCCTCGGAGAGGGGTTGGGGAGAGGGTGAAGGGAGAGGAGGCCGAAGATGCAAGAACGGCGTGCCCTGTTGGTAGACTGGGTCAGACACGTCCTGGGTGGGGAATGCCGGTTGGAGCCGGTCGCGGGCGACGCCAGCTCCCGACGTTACTGGCGGGTCCGTCAGGATGCCCGCAGCTATATCCTCATGGACGCCCCCCCGGTCGCGGCGGACATCGAACGCTTCGTGCGCATCGCCGAGCGGCTGCGGTCGCTGGGTCTGAACACCCCGCGGATCCACGCCCAGGAGTCCGAGCAAGGGTTGCTGCTGTTGGCTGACCTGGGGACGCGGCTCTATCTCGAGGCCCTGGACCGGGAGAATGTAGACCGACTCTATGGAGATGCCCTGGCGGCTCTGGCAGTCATCCAAGCTTGCGCATCCACTGCAGGACTGCCCCGATACGACGGCCCCTTTCTGCACCGGGAGCTGGCGCTGTTTCGCGATTGGTTGCTGGTCCAACAGCTGGGCTGGGAGCTTTCGGACGTAGAAAATGCCGTGCCGGCGTTGGCCTTCGAGTTTCTGGTAGAGCATGCCCTGGAGCAACCCCAGGTGTGCGTACACCGGGATTTTCATTCGCGGAACCTGCTGGTCACGCCCCCCCCGTCGCCGGGAATCCTGGATTTTCAGGACGCGGTAGCAGGACCCGTGACCTATGATCCGGTCTCCCTGCTGCGGGACTGCTACATCGCCTGGCCGCGGGAACAGGTGGAAGACTGGGCGCGGGGGTACGCAAGGCTGGCGGTGCACTCGGGGATCCTGCGCCCGAAGGATGAGGATCACTTCATGAACTGGTTCGACCTCATGGGGGTCCAGCGCCATCTGAAGGCGAGCGGGATCTTCGCGCGTCTGAACGTGCGGGACCACAAACCCGACTACCTGGCGGACATCCCCCGCACCCTGGGCTATGTGCTCGCGGTCGCACCGAAGTACCCGCAGCTGACGGCGCTCGCGGACCTGATCCGCGAGCGCGTGCTGCCCGAACTCCCGGTCACCAGGTCGTGTTGACAATTAGCCCGTAGGATGGGCAAAGCGAAGCCGGTCCTTCCAGCCGGCCTCGAGCCTTGGTCATGGTGTAGGGCTTTCCGCACCGTGGCCTCTGGTAGAAAGACCAACCAGGCGTAGCGTGCCCATCATCTGTCGATGGGCACGCTACGCTTTATGCTCCCTTCCAGGCTATCGCGGTTTGGGAATCTTCATGGAACAACCGCGGCCTTGAGCCTAGCTGGCCGGGCGCTTGCTTTGCCCATCCTACTAATTGTCAATACCGCTTAGTACAGCGGTATCGAAGCACCCTGTCAGGGTTTCTTCAACTTCAAAGCACCAAAACCAGGATAAGAGCCCCCAGTAAAATCCGATACAGGACAAACGGAAACATACTAATCTTCTCGATGAAACCGAGAAAGAAGTGGATGGTGAGATAGGCGACCACGAAGGACAGCAGGGCGCCCAGCCAGAGGGCGGTCCAATCCACGGCGGCGGGAGACCGGATGAGCTGGAGGGTCTCCAGACCGCCGGCCATGAGGATGGTGGGGATTGCCAGCAGGAAGGAGAAGCGGGAGGCGGCCTTGCGCGTCAGGCCCAGGATAAGCCCCACGGTCATGGTGATACCGGAGCGGGAGGTGCCCGGAATGATGGCGACGGCCTGGAACAAGCCGACCAGCAGCGCGCCCTTCCAGCCTAAACCGTACTCGTCCCGGGAACGACTGCCGCGCACATCCGCTATCCAGAGCACCAGCCCGAAGCCGATGGTCGTAGCGGCAATCACCAGGGCGATCAGCCGATCGTCCTCCCGCAACAGCTCCAACAGAGATTTCAACGGAAGTCCCAGGAGGACGATGGGGATGCTTGCCAGGACGATCATCCAGGCCAGCCTGGCGTCCGGAGTGGCGATGCGTCGCGCCTGCAGCGAGTCCACGACGGCGACCGCCATGGCGGCGACCTCGGCACGAAAGTAGAGCATAACCGCAACCAAGGTGCCGAGGTGGACCGCTACGTCGAATGCCAGGCCCTGCAGCTCATAGCCGAACAGGAGGGGGGTCAGAATCAGATGCCCGGAACTGGAGATGGGAAGGAACTCGGTAAGCCCCTGGACGATGGACAAGAGGATAATCTGGGTGGTTTCCAAGGTCATGTTCCAGATAAACAAATGGATTTTAGTATATACCCCTGTTCCAGCCGCAGGATCGCCCAGGTCGGATTGAGACCGGGAGGGGCAACAAAACCACTCCACCACCCCCTCCACCACCCCCGATCCGGTGTCCTGAACCATGGGAGCCGCTACACCGCTGCCGGAACCGGTAGACATCAAGACAATATTCGATCCGATGATCGGGTCAACAGCGTTTCGTATATGGAATATGCCTCACTGAGCAGACTGCCGACCTCGGTATCCGCGGTGGCGCTATTGCGGATTTCAAATCTGTTTGTCAGCTCGGTCTGCAGTGGAATGTCCAATAATTTACAAATGCCGCTCCAGATTTCGGACGACTGCTCGCATAAGCGTTCGTAGCACACAAAGACACAGTGCTTGTCATCCTCGGATATCTGCTCCATTAAAAATCGAGGGTCTAGATAACTTTAGCCACTGCGAGAGCATGCTAAGGTTATGTTATGCAAGGGAAAAACAGGTATTTCAGGCGTTCACACCTTTCGGAAGCCAAATTCAGAGTGATTATCCGCTCTTTTGC
>Ga0209367_1005105_pt1 | contig 18202 bp, 7 predicted proteins | sample WorMetLIZISLAND2_FD_187412 | JGI IMG/M metagenome (GOLD analysis project Ga0209367, IMG submission 187412) | Marine gutless worms symbiont microbial communities from Max Planck institute for Marine Microbiology, Germany - Olavius geniculatus... ... | reverse complement strand
CCTTTGCATCAAGTTTCTTTGTAACGTCGCATGCCAAAAATTATTCAAATTGGCCAATGCGTCACAGAGTTATTGAAAAAAATAATAGTGGCATGTTTTTATGGACCAAGGTACATTGTTTTTCAATAGTTCAATTGCCAGCTGCAAAAAACAAAGAATATTTAACTGCTGTATTTAAACACTGACTTAAGTCATGTAAAGAATTTCTTTCAGAACATTTTGCTGAAAACCGCTTGACTCTGTGATGTATGGTTGCAAAATTATGGTGCCATAAACTTTGTGCAGTTTTTTTGGACCACCCTGTAGAATCAGCTGATCCCATTCAGTTGAACAGCCGTGGTTATACCGCGGATGACCCTGACTGGTCAAGCCACACTCGATTTACGGGCCAACTACAATACGTCACAGTCACACGCAATACTTATACGAAACAGTCCAGTACAAATTGGCCGTATATTTGTTCAAATTTTAAGTTTCTTTCAAGTTATTACACAATTTTCGCATCAACAGTTAGATAATAAAGTTCCGAAAAAACTTATTTTTGTGTTCCGATAGTTATTTATTTATTATTCTACGTTCGTCGTCAAGATTATGTTTACCTATGTCTACTATGTCTACAACATAGCAATGGTGCATCGGCATGCTAAAGTGCTGTTTATTTATCCATTAACAAATTTATTCAGCAAAAAACCACAGAAAACAGATATAGCACAAATGTTAGATCACTAAATCACAAGTATAATTGAATTAAATGCCTCATAAATCAATACAAATGAGTTTTGTTGCTGTGGTTAGAGTTCAATCGTATGTTTGCTGCAGCAACAAAACATTTCCACTGACAAATGTGATTTATTCATCTATTTGTTAACTTATCAAACAAAAAAATAATATAAAATAAATATAGTAAAAATCTAACATATCCAGATCATCAGTATAATTGCATTAGAGGTCTTATAATTTGATACTGAAAAATTTTGGGGCAAAAAAATTTGAATCAGACAATTTTTTGCAGCAATGGTATCCCAGCATTCATCACTTGAACCGAGATCAAAATTTGATCGGTGGTCAGATGGCGGTTTAAAATTGAACAGAGATCAACGCTTGATGCAATGCAAATTACAGCTGAACTAGCTAGGATCAAATTCAAATTTGACCCAAGTTCAAAGTTGAACGACGTTGGTGCAATGCACCCTTAATGCCAGTGGTCATAAACCTATTCTGTAGACATGTGTCAATTCTTTTGACAAAATACATCAAATCTGAAAAAAAGCAGTTTATAGCTCTAAGAACTGCAATTAATTTTATTTTCATGATATGCATAAGTTAAACTTGACCAAAATTTCACCAGTGACGTAATTTGTTAGTAAGCCTGTCAGTCTGTCCGCAGCTCATGATGAAAAATACATAAGACAGAACGTCTGGCATATCTCCAACTGTCTCTTTAGTTGCCAAAAGTTTTAAATGCCAACCACAAACTGACCGCAATAATGGTGATCCAGGTCCAGCAATGCTGGAGCTGAGGTGCTGATGCACCTGAGCAGCTGGCCAGTCAGCGTGTGATCCAAATATACAAGAAAAAGTTTAAGTAAACGTACACAAAGCACACATCATTATCTTGAGGTTTCCGATGTGCGAAATCCTGACCTTTGATCTTCAGCACTGAAAATTGCCAGTTACTCCCATCATAGGAAATATTTGCGACAATTTTGGTCTTAGAACTACAAATTTTTTATTTGACTTCAAGCCTTTGCAAGACACAGACAGATGAATGCACAGCAAGACAAAAAAATGGCTTATAGCATAGTAACTATGAAAAAATGAAAGACTGAATAACACAACAACCTTTACATCGAGATCAGTCTCTGTGACAGAATTATGCAACTCGTTGCCCTGATCTTCTGCAGCAATATCATATTCCTCAAGTTCAATCTACAGCAAATTAACTAAGTCAGTTATAAGACCTTTTCCATGCACACCATTTTTGAAAAAAGAGAGTAAAGACTATTAGAAGAACCTAGGTAATTTTAACAAATTTATGCATCATTTCACAATTTTTGGCATAAAACATCCTGATACTCAACATTTCAATTTCCCCCAAAATCTATGTATCACTAAATGATGACACATATCATCGAAAATGCTACTTTCAGGTGAATGAACTAAGGACAGCCTGATGCCACTCTGCTGCTGTAATGGAACAGAAACACTGCAATAGTTGAATGGACTGTCGCAATCATAGAGCCAAAATTAAAGTTAATCTGGACAAATAAAACAAACTAAAAATAACCAGCTATATTAAATACTAAAATAGCTGACACACTGAGTCTGTACCTCTTTGACAGCATAACACAAGTCGTAGATACGATCAGCATAGGGTTGACTAAGATGGTGCCTGACTGCCAATAATCTGCTGCGTATGTCACTAAATTTGCGTTTCAGTGTCTTAACTTTCATTCCATAAAATGTCCTCTTCTTTGCAACTATACCCTGCAATAACAAACGTTTTTTGCAACTGATGCACAACATCAATAATAACAAGACAATGCAAAGAGAAAATATATGCTAAAACTTGTGCAGATATTTTGCAAAAAAACTAGAAAAAAAACAAACAAAAAGCAAACTTGAAGTTTATAACACAAAAAACTCTTTCACTCAGGTGGTTAAGCAAAGAAAGGGCACCACTCACCAGGTCTGTAAAAAGCAGTGCTCAAGAAATTATGAAAGTTCACTCAAATCCAAAAATTAAAAATGCAACAATGGACATGGTATTAGTGATTACTATTTTTTGGACACACGGCGGGACTTGCTGGAAAAGAAAACAATCGGGTAAAATACTACGAATTTATAACTTTAATTGCCATCGTACAGGCTGGTTACAATCAGCAAAGCTCTTGTGCAACATAATAGCGTTGTAACGCAGAATAGGAATGAATACCTTCTGAAACAAAAAATCTGTTCTCACAACCATCACCAAAATTAATTGCTATTACTAGTAAAAAACGCAAACCTCGGCAACATCTTTGGTGGACTTTGCAGAAACATCTTGCATGTCAAGTTGAGTCAACATTGGCAGATGGTAGACAACGTGGGCGAAGTAGTTACACAGTAGCCCTACTCCACATGGTGGGTACGGAGACGAACGAAACCCGACTGACCTCAGAGATGGAAGCTGTGACAGATTCGTGATGTCCTAGATCAACCAACATCGGCAATTCCACTCTTGCCTTTCACCGATATTTGTTTCATTTAACCCTCTAATGCTTCTAACAAATTGTAATGTCCTAAGTCAATCAACACCAGCTGGCAAATTATCTTAGTCTTTCATCAATATCTGTTTTATTTAACCTTCTAGTTCTTCTGACAGATTTATAATGTCCTATATCAATCAACAATAGGCAAATTAACTTTGTCCTACGTCGTTATTTGTTTCATTTAACCCTTTAGTTCTTCCTGACAGATGTCCGAAATCAATCAACATTGGCAATTTCACTCCATGTTTTCAACAATGTATCCCTTATCCTTGCCTTCCTTGGTAAAAGTAATAATAAATCCAAACAAAAATGACATATTTATATGTGATAAACAAAGGCTAAGAGCGTTGATTACCTTGATGGAGTAGATGTGATTGCCAGACAGCTCAAGTGTTTCAAGTTTTGACAAGCCGTTCAGAGAATTTCCTTAAAATCATCAACATACAATCATCGCCATACAACCATGGATTTCAACATAGGCATTTAAACAGCAGAATAAAACAGACTGCTGCAGAAAGCTACAATTAACATGTACTTAAACAGATAAACAGCCAGCTTTATCTACTGCATAAGAAAAAATGCTATGTTAATAAATAAAAAAACCGAGAATGAAGCTAGAATTAAAAAAGCAGCTTTAAAAACTGTACAAATTATCCAGTCGGGCAATTAATCAATCAAAACACATAAATAAATTATATACTTATTATCAGAAATCATGCATTTACCATAAAGCAACATAAGACATGAGATAAGAAAAGAAAAAAGAGATATACAAATACATTACATAAAAACATCATCAATTGCCGACATCAGAGGCCATCTATGTGAACACTATTAAGCTTGAGTAAAACCTGTGTGACATTCATAAGCTCAGAACTGATGCTGCTGCTACACTAAATATACAACATGCCCTAAGTAAGTAAACTCACCCATTAATGTATTCAACCAACTGACCAGCAACACACAAGCATCCAAAACAGGCAAATGAAAAAAAATCATGCAAACTACTGACTTCCTATTATCTATTTTCAAGGTAAAACAAAGATATCAGAACCACACTATGACATATAGCTTCATTTAAACGACTGCAGATACTTACCGATAGTGTCAATTGAATTCTGTGCCAAGTTCAATTCTTTCAACTTCCTGAGACTTGATAAGCCCTACAACGGTTCCATGTTGTTTGAGATTGTTAATTATTTCTTATACGTCATGTAACACTGTAATTGTACAGTACTGCATGCTGCTGTGATTTTAGTGTTTCAATGCTTTAGTCATATCATATCATTGTATCATATATTCGTCTGAAAATAGTCAACAAGTTGCAAATAATTGCTATAGCAGAAAAATGATCTAAAATAAAATAGTGCAACAGAAATGCTGAATATGGAGACAAGATGTAGTGAACGTCTTTAAACAAGGCTCTGATGACAAAAAGTTTGTTAGTAAGGTTGATGTGCAAGTTGTACAGATGCAGCTGGAATGGTCTAAAAGTAGAGGCTGCAGCACAAATAAAAGACTTGATGTGATAACGTAATTCAACATCATGTCCATATGGCATTCTCTGAACTTCACTGTGAATAAAAACTATGTGGTGTTTCTGCTGTTTCAGTAAAAAAGATACTTTTTCTTTCTTTCACAACCAAGACAAAAAAAATGGACTCACACGGAATTTTAGCAGCTGTAGCAGATTAAATATCTCGACAAAATTTGGCTATTTGTATACAAATGGCAGTGGCAGCTAATAGTGAAAACAAATACCTCAATGACTGAGATGTTGTTGTCATTGAGCCAAAGCAGCTCCAAGTCTGTGAGGTGATCCAGATGCTCAATCTTTGTGATCTCATTGGAATACAGACATAGATGTCGAAGAAATCTCACATCTTCCAGTCCTGCCATTGACTGCAGTATCACAGTAAATTAACAAAAACTGTAAAAACACAGAAGTAGCTTTTACTAACTGGCTAAAGAAATGTGCAGATATCCTTCTATGTAAGTAAGCAAGTAAGTTGAATGTAAAGTTATAAGATGGATAACATTAAAAAATCACCTCTAATGCACTCTGGCAATTATTCTGTTGATCCTTTACACTGATCAGTCTATGTGTTTAAATCACAATGCAAATGTGCTCAAAAAATAAACCATAAAGACAATTTTGGTGTTCATAAAACTGCATAGATTTAATTAATTACATAACAAACATAACTGCATAAGTAAACTTTATGTTTTGCAAAAAAGTTAATTTATGGCACATGTTGTAAGCCTGCACTACAAATGTGTGCATTTGCTATATCACAAACACTAGTACTTCAAAGTATCATTTTGTTTACCTTAAGATTACACTCGATGATCCAAAGCTCTTTGAGTTTTGGCAGAAAACGTAGTCCGTCAATTTTCTGGACTGCCTGTCCAACAATGCGAAGCACCTGAAGATTGGGAAAATGGTTAAGACCGACCATGCGTGGATAGCTGCCAAAGAACATCTCAAGTGTGATGCATGAGAGACCTTCCTGGCGCAGTCGACTGTAGATCATACCATTGCTGGCACACTGACCACACACAGATATGAGCTACCAGATACCAGTGGTTAGGAGACTGCACAGTGAACAAGTTCAGTTACACACAAACTCAGATTTCTTACGCTGGGCTTAAAGTTAATAAAGATATGAACAAATCAAGCAAGATAACAATCTGTTTTGATGAAAATAATTGCTGTCACCAAATTACTGACTCAGATAACAGTCAGAGACCAACTAGCACAAAATACAAATCACAAAATCATAGAACGAATAATGATTAACTATAACATCTATTCCATGTTTCCAATGACAAACATGAAACACTGCTAAATATCCATACCACTTCTTTCATAATTTCTTCATCACTGTCAACAGCAACTGAAGCTGTGTTTCTGAGCAAACTCAAGATGCCATCTGCCATTTCACAATCATCGGTAGCTTATAGTTAAAAAACTAAATGCAATAACAACGTCCACAATGTTGATATTAATATTGCTGACTGGTGATGCATCTTCACACAGAATAAGCTCTACAAATAAAAACATACCCAATGTCATATAAACATGCACCGTACATAGTACATGTGCTTCCACATTATACACTGTTCACATATTTTGTAATTTGCTTTCCACTGGCATAAAAGCACAAATTAAGCTCAAATTCTTAAAACCTTGACCTTTTTGGCAAAACTCCAAATGGTGGTACTAAATTCTAATAACTATTTTACAGTGCACACTAATGATAACATAGAACAATTTCATATAGTGCATACAAAGTAAATCAAAAGTTAATGTACATAAATGTACTATGTAAGGGTAGCACTAACCCTAACCCTAGGTCCCTAGCAATGGAATTTGGAACTGCTGATTAAAAATAAAAAGGAAGAAGAGAAAAAAGACAAGAAAGAAAACATAAAGAAAAAAAGCAAGGAATGAAGAAGCAACTGAACTCGATCTCACGCATTTCAATTTCAGAATTTTGGCAGTTATGCTGTTTCTGACAGAAGTACCAATGTAACATACTGGGGCAAAAGTCCAACTTCGCCTAATACGGTTTCGACTAATCCCATTTTGCCTAATCCATAACCCTAATCCTAACCCTAACCCTGACCCTAACCTTAACCGTAAGTGCAGGCAAAATGGGATTAAGTAAAATATTATTAAGTGAAATGGGAAGATACCATCTAGTGACTTGTGACAGGAACTGGGTACCTGGACCTGGTTCCAAAATGTATTATCCGGTTCTAAATCCAGGTTCTAAATCCAGATAACTGATACCTGTTTTTGGACTAAATGCTAATGAAAACGATGGCAATCACACTTCTTGTAACCTTTGCGGCAAAGTTCTACACTAAAACAGAGGTTCAGCTTCAGTCATTTCGTTGATGGACGTATGCATATTTGATATCATAAACACAGACATTTTTGTACGAAAAACCTAGCCATATTAGATACGGCTGTGATTATCCATGCTGGATTCTCAGCCGTACATTTCTCTAGGCAAAACCTTAGTGTCTAAGTAGGTTGTCTACAATGACGTCACGGACAAGCAGACAGCAGCCCAGCAGCCTGGCACTAGGCTAGTAGGCTAGCACTGGCTGCATGAGCAGATGACAAGACATAATGGCGGTCGCTTTTGTTAATGTCACATCATTATTAAAATTGTTCATTGTGACAATATTAGACGTTGTACAGCATCTGTTGATGATTCAGCAACTGGGATGCATTCAGTGAACAGGTTCAAATGTTGTTTTTGTGTCAAATGTTGTGATTGGTCACATCCCACCTAACCGCCTGTTTATTTGCCAGGTCGGACCTATGCTGTGTCTATGACACAATTGCGGCACGCCATAGCCAAGGGCCGCTAAAGCCAGGGGCCGCCATAGCCAAGGGCTGCCATAGCCACAATGCCTAACCCTAACCCTAACCCATGTGGGGTCCTAACCCTAACCGTAACCCTAACTATGGCGGCCCCTGGCTATGGCGGGCCGTCACCCTATGACACAGCTTAGAACAAGTCTACAGAAAACCTAGTAATTAGTAAAAAAATATCCGTTAATTGGTGTAAGCACTTATCATTAAAGCGTCGTTTTCCTCAGTTACTTGAAAGTTAAAACCGAGTCCGGGCTTCCGGATAATTGCAACTGGCTACACGGTTCCTAAAACGGGTAATGCTGCAAATCACTATTACCTACCGCTACCACTATGGGGACCTACCAGTGCATAATAATCCATACAATTCCTGATGCTCCACTGCACAACGGTACACACACGTTAAAGACTATGAAATACGATAAATAATAAGTGACTATGCCAACAATACGCAAACATTTTTATTTATTTTCAACCATTTACCCTTCGTTGCCCATGGCCACAACGACGCCAAGAATATTTAAATCATTGCAACCACAGTCTACCAGTAAACATAACAGATGCGTTTTGGATCGCCTAACAACCATGAACAAGTTTGGTGCGCCACCGATAATTAGATACTCTATGCCGATGCACGAAAAACAACAAAACAAAACTCTTTCGAATTTTCCGTTTGCCGTGCCGTGAAACCGAAATTAAAACTATTAGCTAAGTATTATTATCATTAGCATATTTATAATATATTTATTCGTGACGCACTAAACTTGTTCATGGTTGTTAGGCCATCCAAAACGCAGCTAACGTAACGAAGCACATTCTTGAATATATGGGTTCAGTCATTTTTACCCACATTTTTTTGCACTCTACACATTTTACAGGAGTTGCGAGCTAACTATAAGATGGGTATTATTTTATCGTACTTAATCAGCATAATTTTTTAAAAACTTTTAAAAAACAATTTATAACAACTACAAGTCTAAAACACTTTATTTTTCTCCAAATATTTATATAGTTCTTCTAAGTTCTTCTTCTTAGAAATACTGCCAACTTTAATTAGTATGTTATAATGATGAAGGTTCCAGCATAGTAAACTTTTGCACAGCTCCATGATTACCATGAATATTTTGTAGTTCTGCGATGCATTTTTGGTATTTACGCTTTTACGTGACAATTGGTCAAGTCTTGGTTTGCGTAGATTGTGTCAGGTCAGAGATAAAATGTGTAATTATCTCTGCCAAGTGAACGTAGTGAACATTGGAGAAATGATTGGTCGTGTAATGGGAAGATAAGAATGGTAGGACCGTGGGAAAATATACATTTATTTTTATTAGTTATCTTCCCGGGGGCGACGCCCACTCTAGCCGGGAAGCCCTGAGGGGGGAGGAGCTTACATGAGTCGCGCAGCCACTCAGAGTGCCCGGGGAAAAATGCTGTGTGCGGTAGGAATGTAGGAAGAAGAGGAAGAGAGAGAAGAGTTTGGAGATCGAAGGGATAGGACCACCGGAGGTCCTGAAGAGAGACGAGGTTGGGGGAACGGTCGATGAAGGACCGAGTACAAGGACCAACTGTGGGTCCTGGGAGAGGAGTTGGGAAGTGAAGGGATTTGTCGGTCAACTTGAACGTAATAGTAACGTCGTGTATAGTAAATTTGATTAGTCGATGTCATCTAACTAGCGTGAACTGTTGAAACTTTCGGTTTGGCCGATATCAGTCGTCGTGTGACATTACTCCATAGTGATAAAACCAGTGCCTAACCGCTCAACACGCTATCACATTCGGCAGTGGCAGCGTCGGATGTTACAGGTCGTTCTGTCCGTCGTTCTGCGTTTGTGCGTGTGTGAGATGCTACATAGTTTCCTAGTGCGCAGTAAGAAATGACTGATCCCATCGCCTGTGGTGAAATTTCGTGGGAGTAAAATCATGTGCAGACTTCTACACGTGCGTCAGTGACTAATAATAGCAATGATGTCATTGCACCAGCAGCGCAAGCAGCAACGCCGGTGTCGTGGGAAATTTGTCGCACCTGGAAAATTCTTCCCACCTCCATATTGTCATAATGTAACTAACGCTAACCCTAACCCTAACCATAACCCTAAATTTAACCCTATCCTTAATCTTAACCCTACTCTTAACCCTAACCCGTACTGCTGCTTGTGGGAATAATTTTCCGGTGCGACGAATTTTCCACTGCACCGGCTCTTCCTTCTCCCTCCTTTTTCCTTGTGTTTAAATTACATCACTTGGCGGAAATATGCACTCTCACGAGCGCCTTTTAATTGTATTTTGTTCTCTGGGTCAAGTAACTCAAGTTGATCAAGTTGGTTGCGTCAACTTGCGTGCGTTGCGTTGACTGTTGAACCCCGCTTTACACGTTATTTACTAACTGCTTGGTCTACTCATCGTGATCAATTGATACTCTTTGTTGTTTACATGATGCAAAATGAGAAAATTACAATAGACTAAAGTAATTTTGCAGTGATGTGGTCATTCTTTTCTAGAGATCCGGCAAAAGATTTTGCGTACGAGATCGGAGAGAAGGTTTCTGGTTTAGACGATAGATCACTGTGGATTCTGCATCAAGGAAAGCGAAAGGTTAGTGTTTTTGTGGGCGTGGCATTGAATGTAGATACGTGTCCATTCACAGCGTGTGTCCTAATTATTGCGTAATACTGACATTCTCATGGATTTGTAAAAATGGATAGCTTTTTATTTTTGCTGTTGTTCGTGCAGAGTAGTGGTGAAGCGGTGTCAGTTTTTGTATTCGATGTGAAAAGTTCAAGTGACACAGTGGTAAGTTTTCCATGTTTCATTAATTATTTTTGGATAATATTGTTTAAAAGTAATGTTTATAACAAAGTGTTATATTTCAGGAATACCATAAAACTTTGAATAGGAGTTGGATCTCAGTTACAGGCTGGGTCTTTAATACATCATTACATGACTTGCTAGCTATTGTAGTAGTTGTAGATGTAGTGATAGCAGTACCTTTAGTTGTAGTACTAGTGTAGTAGTATAGTAGTAGTATAGTAAAAGTAATGTACTTTGCAGTATAGTGGTGGTAGCAGTAGTTGAACTGTTCGAAGACAGGTCTTCGTTACACACTGAATACTAGAAACAGGCTGGGGATCAAGGCAACTTTTACTGATAAAAGCCAGGGGTGGTACTAAATACTGAAAACCACTGAAAATGTTTTTGATAGTTTTTGGTTGTTTTCGGCAGTTTTTGGTACTGAAAACGAAACCCTAACTCTACCTCTAAATCTTAACCTTTACCAAAACTACCAAAAACTAGTTGGTTGTTTTTCAGTATTCAGTGCTAGTGAAAGCCAGGGGCTTATATTTCATATTTTATAATAGTACAGACAGGATTATGATGTTGCGATGATTGACAGATTAATGCTTTGTTGTACACTACACAGTTAAACTGTGTTGTTCTTTACCAGTATATTTAGAGCATGTGACGGTCTGCAGTATATGTCTGTAACACAGGTTCAAGTTGCCAAAGCATCTCTTAAGCGACTCAAGACTCTTCGGCACCCAAACATATTGAATTATGTTGATGGTCTTGAGGTAAGGGTGTGAACTTCTTTATATTTTTGGTATTATAAAAGAAAACGTTTGTGATAGTCTTGTAGTTGCAGCAATTACTGAAAATAGTGAACGGTATAATTGCAATGTATTTCTAACGTTTGATGTTGTGTTTAAATTTATGTGTGTATTGTTTGTCATTATATTTTTAATACTCATTAGCAAGTATTTCAATGGCAATTTTTTTTATAGAAGAAAACAGTTTGGTGTTTATTTGCAGTTAGTCAACCATTACTGATTTTATTCAGTCTTTCTATTTTTTTGGCCACCGTAGCTTATGCTGAGTTGAGTAGTGACTATGTGTATTATATACAAGCATTGACTGAACATTTTTTGTAGGTTGAATTTTCTGCCTTATGCTCAGCCAGCAGTGATGGCGCAAGCATGCTTATTTATAGCTGAGAACATAAGAATCACTGATCATTGATATAAAATCATGCTGTGGAATAGTTGTCACAGTGCAACAGAATAACTGATTGAAACAGTTAATTGCTGTGTGGTGTTTTAGAGTGATCGGGCTCTGTACATTGTTACAGAGCCCGTGGTTCCTTTGTCAACATATCTTTACAACAATGATGCACATTCTTCGTCCATCCAGTTGGCCATCTCATGGGGTCTCTATCAGCTGGCAGTATGTCTTTGTTTCTGCTCATTGTGACAATGAAGAGAATTTGGATTTGGTGCATTCATAAGGGCATTCAATTCTCATTGCAAGAATGCAGTGTGGTAGTTTGATGATTGTAATTTATTCTGTTCACATGCATTCACTCTTCTGCTGCACTATTTTAATGGATTGTTCTATAATTGTGTTACAGTAATGGGAATCAGTGAGAATAGGACTGGAGGTATTGAGAAAATGGGAATGTGGTGCTTTACTGGGATTTGTTGGGTGTGGGAATGGAGAAAGTCAGTCCTGCACTTACATTGTTGTGACAGTGGAATATGGTAATATGGCCCATGAAATTGCCACAAATTTTTAAATATAATGTGTCCATGAGATGTTGAGTGAATTTGGTCATGTTTCCAAAAAGCTCTTATAAGATGTATGTGAGACAGCCGAGTGTTATACATTATTTTTTTTCACATGTTATGAATATTGAATAAATATATTAAATGTAATCAGCTACAAAATCTATTCCACTTGGATCAGCATCTACATCGGAACTTTTTTAAATGGTACAATAGGCAGGAATGTATTTGCCTTAAGATATTTATACTTAGATATTTCTTGATGCACAATGTGCAACTATTACAGAAGACACTAAGCTTCGTCAATATAGACTGCAATTTGGTCCACAACAATGTCAGTATAACATCAGTGTTTGTCGACCGAGCGGGTGAGTGGAAACTTGGAGGTGTTGACTTCATGTATCCTGCTGCCGGACCTGAGTCCATTCCGCCTATTAAAATGTTTCCAGTTTTGGAGAAATATGATCCGCCAGAGTGTTCCGCCACTGGCGGAAAACGACCATCGGAAAAATGGTAAGGTGTGGTGCATTGTTTGTTTGCAATCATGTAATACTTATGGTTACCCTGCATTCGGTCTTGCTACAGATGTTCATTTCTTTTTTTGTTTTCTTTCTTTCTTGTTTAATAAATTCCAGGTTGTGTAGTGTTAATCAGATAGTTGCATTGCTGCTTGTTAAACATGTCTATGTATGTTTGTTTGCCCTATTTTGGTGCAACTTAAGTTAATAGTTTTGTGTAATATTTGTGTACTGCATAGTGGTTTATAGTCAGTTTTCTTTTTTATTTTTTTGTGTTTTTATGGTGTACTTTGTACAATTTTCATGTTAAATAATCTCCGAGGTTCCTTGTCTGACTGCAACAAAACTTTGCTGCATGGTCAGAAATTGATGTGATTTTAAAAGTTAGTTAGAACAACTTAAAACAGTAATGTCTAAAATTTGGTGCAATATTTCATCAGTGGAACAAGATATTGAGCTGACAGTTGGAAATTATTGCAAGTTACAATCTCTCCTGCATATGACGGCATAATTTGGTGAGCTTTCACTCACAAATGATGATAAATCAGTCCATAATTTGAATCGACCTGAAGTAAACATGTAGGGTGGTTGTTAGGTTGTGTAGTGTCCTCTAGTATGTTTATGTTATAATTTTTCGCTTGATATACAGCAGAATATTGTCCTTTAGTGCTTGAATGCTATTGATTGAGACACATATAAGGAAAAAGTTTGTACCTTGTTAAAAACTGCTCAGCAGTATCCTGAAATTCTCTCTTTAGATTTCACTTATTTGGCATATTGTACATCTTTGATACTGCCGTATATATTTTTTTGTCGTTTTAGGTCAACTGATATGTGGTCAATGGGCTGTCTTATCTGGGAAGTCTTCAATGGTAATTTTACAAAAAATACATCTTTGAAGTCACCCGGAAAGGTACTTGAGCCATTTGTTACATCTTTACTTTCTATGTATTTTGTGGTTTAATACGAGGTACATTGACACTGGTAATGTGTACAATTAAATTATGCATATTAATTTGCTAGCAGTAAACTGAATGTAGTACTGTCGGTATTTTACAAAGCAAGACGAATGTAATTTCTCTACTACTTTTTGTACAACATCTAGTTATTATTATACTTTGAAGCTGCAAAAATAAAGCAGTCAAAAGTCCACAGGATATAGCTAAATCTTTATCAGTCTGAGCTTGTTGCTGAATGAAAATAGGATTAGTTCTAATGGCATTATTGTGGCATTTTCCACCAGAAATATTGCACTAGTCTTTTGTACAGTTCATTTTACTAAAGTTGTTAATGTCATTCTTATATCGCTATTGCCATTTTGGTGAATTCATTGACATGACCGATGCGTTTAGGGCTATTCACATTTGTTGGAATTTTTTCGTTTCTTCTTAGCATCTGGATAAAGAGTTAGGGTTGACAACGGCAACAATGTCTTTTTTCCCAGTTGCTGAATCGCTTCATTACACCAAGACTAAGTCACTTTTGAGTTTTGTCCGTAGACATACCCGTACAGGATTATTCCGCAAAAGTATACAGCTTGACGTTGAGCAGAAATTCTAAGCCATAGTTTTCATTGAATACTGTTTAAGTTAATGTGTTAGTTAATAGTTGATCAGCCGTGGAAAGTAAGCTTATTAAACAAAAAGTGCAGTATTTGTATCAGTAGCAGTACTGATTTTGTTGACTGATAATATAAAAGTGCACTAGAACTAATTGTTCTCCTGTGTCTGTTACCTGTCGCAGATACCCAAGTCACTGATAACCCAAGGTCTCGACCAAGTTCTTTACAGTTCACTGACCGCTGTAGTAGTAGTAGTAATACTAGTAGTAGTAGTAGTAGTTGTTGTTGTTGTTGTAGTAATAGCTGTAGTACTTGTGTCGGCATGTCACAGATCCCCAAGTCACTGATGACTACATACTGTGCATTGGTTGGTGCTAACCCGAGGTCTCGTCCTAGTCCAACACAGTTCATTGACAGTTGTCGGATGTCAGGTGGCTTCATGAACAATCAGTTTGTCTCCACGATGCTCTTCCTCAATGAAATACAGGTTCACCGGTTTCTTTCACAGTCATGTAGTATAACAAGTTTTCAGTTTGTAATGAAATGCATAAAAGTGTTTCCAAATCGCTGATGCGTCGGCTACTGCAAAACTATGAGAACCGAAACATGGACGACACTGTGCAGCGTGCATTCTGTACATCTATGAAAGCAGCAATTTAGCATGCTACATGTCAATTTTGCAATGCCATGTTGTTCGGGTATTATTGTTTTTTTGTGTGTGTTTTTACTGCTGCATTTCATGGTTTGTCGATGCGAATAGTCCTCTTGTATTCTGTGCTCAATCAGTTAATTACTGAATCAGAATTGCCTTAATAGCTAGACTAATAGTACAATAAAGAAGTTTAGATGATGGTGATGTCCGGGTGTGATTTTCTGAAGAGTCATGTTTTGAGACGTTGACAGAAATTGTTGGAAGTGATTTTATTATTAAGCTTACTGTGTGTTGGTTACATTAACAAATGTTAGGGATAAAGTTATTTGTAGTTTGTGGAGTATATGTGACTGAAAACTGCGGTGCATTTTCCTTAGACTCAACACTGTACTTACATACAGAGCATGAACATTTACTAGATTCAAGATCACGAAGCGAAGATCAACTTTTTCAACAACTTGTCATCATCTCTGGACCTGTTTCCGACGTCATTCTGCAAGTTGAGTATTCTGCCGCAGCTTATCAATGCGTTTGAATATGGCAACGCGGGCTCCACAGTTCTGGCTCCTTTGTTCAAGGTATGCTCTGTGTCTGTGTAATGAACCGGCAAATCAAGTGACTTGCCTTTTGAATATCTGTATGACTTATCTCAGTGGAATTTCTATTTCAGCACGCCTGGCAACAATATGTACCTGGATTATATTCTGAAGTTCTTCTGTTGTGACAATAATTTTGTTGAATATTTTCAGTGCCAGTATAACCGAAGAACAGCATTAGATTTGGCATGAGAACTGCTGCGATGAGCATATTTTAAGAATTCTGCGTGTTCAATGACTGAATGACTGTTCCGAATGATGTACCTTTTGTCTGTCAGTCTGTTTGTCTTTTTTTGTTTTGTTCTTTTTGTGTTCTCTGCATATATTTAAAAGTGTGTGGTGGTGTAGTCCAGTTGATAACACATTGTGCTGATCAACGTGAAAGCTGGGGGCCTCACCGCATGATGCATTAGCCCCATATTCGTGGGCTTGCAGTGTGAACTGATGTTGGCTGGAAAACAGAGTTCAGTGCCGTCTTATGATATGCTCGGGATTTACTGCCCAACAAACTATAAACATTAAATTAGTAAATGAATACAGTACACATATAGCATAAATCAAGCAAAGTCATCTAATACACTTGTACTACAAAATCATGTTTGTATTTTTTAATGAAAACTTTCTCTAGTCGAGGCGATGTTGTTATAATATCAGTCTGTGAATATGATTGGTTGCGCAGTTGGGGAAGCTGCTAGATGGAGATGAGTACCAGCGTAAAATAGTTCCATGTGTCGTAAAGTTATTTTCATCGACCGATCGCTCCACACGAGTCAAACTTTTACAGCAGGTAGGATGTGACTGCTTAATTCAAAGTAGTAGCATTCACATTAATTAGAGAAACTACGTTGTGGTTCTGATATGTAGCTTGGTGGCATAAGAATCACTGTTGTGTATTTGCATGTCTGACACTGGCTCTATCACTGTAAGGTTATTACACTTCGCAAGTTATTCTCACTCATAGATGCTTCTGTCACTGAGCAATATGATTTGGTGCAGATCAAGGCATGGTGTATGTTCTGTGGGAAGATAACTATAATCTTGGCAGAGTATGGACAGCAGCAGATAGCTGGGTTGTGATCTACTGAGGAATTGTGATAAAAACTGGATAGCATTAATATGAGTTGATTGCAACTTTTTGCTAGCTAGTTAAGCACACATTGCAGCAGAGATGCTGCGTATGACAACGAGTCAGTTATTATGGGGCTGTCCTTCCTAGAAGGAGGCCCCATCATGTATCGATTGTGTCCGTCTGTCCGTCTGTCCCGTGCCTACTTCTTTTTACGTATCGTTTTAGGTATGTGAGCCTTAACTTGTACGAAAAATGAAATTCCCATAGTAAAGATACTGCAAGGATGGCCCCATAGCGGGCGGCCCCTCAACGGCCGCACCCTCTTGTTTAGAATTGTGGTGCATTGTTTGTGTGATAGATTGAGGTATTTGTTGAGCATCTGAGTCCATCGGTTGTGAATGATCAGATCTTTCCGAACATTGTCAGCGGCTTCCTGGACTCCAATCCAGTCGTCCGAGAACATACCATCAAAGTTTGTATTGCTGCTGCTGCCTTTGAATAGAGTCATAAGTTGATGCAGTAACTAATGGGTTGTATAAATGTATCAGAATACAACTGCTGTTGCATTGTTGCATCTCTACTTTGTTTGCGAGACAGGGTGCTGTATAAGTTTGCCATGGTTGACTGATTATTGTTTAATTGATTATTTATTATATTATCGATTGATTTGCTAATTAGTAAACATATGCTGTTTTTTATGATTTTACATAGCTTATTATTGCTGCTCACTGTGTTGCCACAACCTTAGAATTTGTTTATCAAGATTGTTTGGTTAGTCCAAGTTATGACAAACTTCCAATGGAAAAACTTTGCGGATTGCTGCACCAGGTTTTCTTGTCCTTTGTTGAAGCACTGATCGGAGTATATTGTCCAAGTTTTTGGTAGCGTTTTAATGCTGACTGCTGTTAGATTTTTATTAGTTTTCCCACTACTTGTGCTATTTCTGCTACTGTCACCATTACTACTATTCTGCTAATGCTGCGAGTATTAGCTAATGGCAAATGTTACAAGGTGAAAGCTGGTAGTTTGTGGCATGGATGATAGAGTATGATTCACATTGCATCGAAGCTGAACTACAAGAACCTCAACGAGGAAGTATTGAGACATTTTGCACGCCTACAGTCAAAGGATGAACAGGTCGGTTCTGCTGAAATGTTGTCTTCAGTATATTGGCATTAACTGCTGGAATGTAGGAACATATTGGCATTCGCTGCTGAAACGTGCAATGTACTGCCGTTCACATTTGCTTTTGGCATTCACTACTTTAGTAACGTACTCTGTGCAAACCTCTGAGCTCCAAGTTTATGGTTTGTTTCAACGTCGGCCCAGAAGTATGTTGCCATATTTTTGAAGATTTTGCAAGTTATGATTGCTACTGTCTGGTAAGTGTGGCTGTGCTCTGTGAACAGACTAAGGAACAGTTCTGTTCTACCAAGTACATACCCACTGACTCTCTTTGTCAACTGTTGCCGTCTTAACGCAGTACACCATATCACACACTGATTGCATTTCAGTGTAGATCTTACACGTCATGGAGAAAGAATGCGTAAATAGAAGTGATAATATCTTAATAATATGAAATAAACAGGTAATGGGTAATACATAGAAG
>Ga0209367_1005104_pt1 | contig 18207 bp, 8 predicted proteins | sample WorMetLIZISLAND2_FD_187412 | JGI IMG/M metagenome (GOLD analysis project Ga0209367, IMG submission 187412) | Marine gutless worms symbiont microbial communities from Max Planck institute for Marine Microbiology, Germany - Olavius geniculatus... ... | reverse complement strand
GGCCATAGGCGTGTGTGGCGTTGGCGACGGTGGCGCCTCCTTGTGAATGATAAAGACTTGCGCAGCCCGATATCGCGAAAAAAATCCGTAAAACCCCCTATTTTGGCGTTCAAGGTCATTGAATTCGGCGCCAATCGAAAGCCAGTGTACGACTTCATATTAGTGATTAATAGTAACTTAAGCCTTATCTCGCACCGTTACTGAGATACAGCGAGTTATTGGCCGAAAATCGCAAATTTTGCCCACCCCCTCTCATTTAGCGCCCTTGTTCGGGGTGACCCCCTTCGAATTTATGGAAAAACTTTACGGTTCCTGAAACTAGAGTCTTCCAGGCAGCCGATGGTGAAAATTTGGAGATCCTAGCTTGGACTGTTTTTGCCTGATCCACCCGTGTGACAGAGACGGACGGACGGACGGACAGACGGAAAGAATTGCGATAGCTAAGACGCGCTGAAAGCACAGCTGCTTTCGCGCGTAAAAACAAAAAAAATCTTCTCAATTCTACAAATAAAGTTAGATCAAGCTTGCACACAATAAAGGGAATGCAACCGCGTTCAAAAACTTGCTGCATTTGTATGATGTTTTAGCGGGTAATTTATGAATATTTCAGTGAAAACTGCACGACTGCGATTTACTGAAACTACGGCGCATTAAACTTTTGTGTGCCTTTTTCTGTAAAAAAACTGCAAAACATTTTGTATTTTTATTATCAGCGCGTATGTGCTTTAATCCAATCAAAACCAGTCATCAAGTTTATTACGATGTATAATGTCAGTTATTATTATGCACGTTATCATCAATGCTGCATCCAACAAGAGTAAATCAACATTATACACTCCATTATGTAAAGTCAGCAATTATAAACACACGGAACCACACTGTATATACTACGGTTACGACATACACACACTTGAAATAGCACTCAACTACTGATAGTTATATACACAGACACCCTAGACATTATGCTGTCAGATCAGCAACTTCTTGTTGTTGCTGTTCAATGTTCATCATATACACTGCAAATACGACGGTAAATGTGCATCTCCAAACTATTTTATCACGACAAAAATCGGTAGTAACCAGAGCTTAAGATAACCAGGGTTTAAAAAAATAAGCAGTGGTTCAAGGGTTTTGTTTTCTGGGTTTTCTAGACAAAATGTGTATAATTAGCGATAGACGAAACCAAAACTGGACATTGGCGATATGATTGCGATATGGTTCAGTTAACTTACATAGTGGCAAATTTGAAGTAACTCTGAAAATACAAATTCATCATTCAACATGCTTGAAAGTTTTGAACACACTAAAATAATTAATCGTACGTGGCAAGTTCTGAACTGAAAATACTGTCAGAGGTAGTTAATTCCGCAAAACCGGTGGGGTTCTGGGTGTCCAAACCCTAGCAATAAGGAGCAAAATCTGTTAAGCAACTGTCGAAAAAACCACACAAATATACATTACACTGGAAAAAAACGAAAGCATTGGTCCACTATTCTGAAACAGATTGCCTTAAAATAATATTTTTAAATTTGTGATGACAATTAGCGCTGATGTAGAAATAATCGTATTAATCATTCAAAAAGCATACACACTTTACACACACAAAAGCAAAACAGTCGGCCAACAAAAATACAGCAACCTACTACAGCGATATAAAAGCAACTATCTTTGAAATAATGGAACACGCTAACATACTTAACAAAATACTGAGAAAAGTGAAAACAATTAAAGCTATTAGATATTAATAAAGCTTTAAAACACACAAAAATAGTTTACGTAACGATTGGTCCAGTTAAAGCAGTGTAGTACATTATGAAAAAAAAATCCAATAAAGCCATCACAGAATATTAAACAAAATTATTTTGGAATTATAAGATCCAGATAACGTAAAGATACAAGCACACAGTAAACATTTAGTCATTAATTCATGAAAGATAAAAAAGAAATGCAAGTGCAAAAACCATAACTGAAGTATCATAACATTATGCATACGTTATGCTGCCATTGCCTAGTTGGCTAAATCACGTACTGGGGGGAAGTTGAAATGTTGAACAGTCAGCAAGCAAGCGTCATATCTTTGTCATAGTCATACTGGCAGACTTACAAGTTTACCCACGCCCAAAATGTCCAGTAAATTTGCAGTAGAAATCACAGCCACGAAACGTCAAATGTGGCGTTACAAATATGGGAAATATTTCACAAAGTAGTGCACTAACACAGCCGAGGTGTGATGGTATCTTCACCTATTATACTGAATATCGGTAAATTTATCAAAATGCAAAAAAGACATCGTTTGAACAAAAAACTAATGGTGTCAATTTTTCTATTGCACCCCCGCAACAAGTTAAGTGTATCATGGAAGCAATTCAAGCAACGGTACTGAAAATGTTTCACATGTGCTTTGATAGGATTCCCACAGTAATGAAAAAGCAAACAGAACAAAACTTACAACCTAAAAATACACCAGACATCCGAAAATAAAGGTAACCGGCAACGCTAATAACAGCGAAATGGCTACAGATTGAGAGAATCGACTTTACAATGAACACTGTCGTTAAGTAAAGCACCGTAAAATCAGTACTGCTAAGTATCGAATCACACCGAGTTCAAATCGCTCAATATCAAACGAGTGTATCAATCATCGTCAGTTTAACTCCCTGGTCATGCCAATAGTCATCAACATGATGAGATTCTGATATAATCTGGGAAGTCAAAAGCCTAAAAAAATATTTAAGATTTTCCTAAGAAATATTCAGTGGTAGCCTGCAAAAAGTATGACAGAGAAACTAAGTATTTCTAGAAATCAGTAATACATGGCTAACGGTGCCAATTGTGCGTTTATTCAGCATCCACTTAGCAGTCACAAATTTTGTGGATCTTCAGTCCTAGGACCAAAAATGACCTAAGTCGCATTACCACAGATCAAATCAATGACAAAAACAAACGCTGAACTCGTAAGACCTTGCCAAAAAGTAGACCAGTTAAAAGCAACGAACATTCTTGTAATTTCATTAATATACTGTACAGTTTATTAATCAGATACATCAATTAATGGCAACAGTTTAACTAGTAAAAAGTTTTGTATTTAACGAATTCGTATTGAATTAACTGTAATAGACGTAGGCACACATTTACATTAGACCAGTCACTGCAAGATGCCACACACTATAAACAGTCTCCTTAAGACCACCACTCACTAAACCTTCTGTTCTTTGTCCTTCATAGCTTCTCTCTCCTTGGCCGCAGCTTCTTTGTTGGCCGCGTCCAGTCCTTCCAGTTCTTCGGTCTCTTTGGGCTTGGCCCACGGCTGGATCTCGCCAGAGCCGAAGATGCCGTAGATTATGGTACCCAGGACGTATACTGCTGCTCCAAGGTAGAACACCGTTCTCCACGCCTCAACCGTTTGCTGCACAACAAAAAAAACAGTTTCACCCATACTGTAGATCATTCAACCGTCCCAAACTGGGCGTTTCAAACTCGGCAGGCGAGCAAGCAAGCGTCGCATCAAAGTGCGACAAGAATTTTGAGCTAGTGCTCGCGAGACGCGCGAAAGGTTATAACAGTTCCGGTTCAGTAGTTTAGCTGAAAATTGGAGTGTTCATGCTAAGTTAATATACAAATACCAAATTCTCTATCCGAATCGCATAACGATAGTTCCGTGGCGCCATTTTGTGAATGATATAGACTTGTGTCGCAGCTCGAAATCGCCAAAAAATCCATAAAATCCCTATTTTGGCGTTCAAAGTCATTCAAGGTCATTGAATTCGGCGCCAATCGAGAGCCAGTATACGACTTTTTATTAGTGATTAGTAGTAAATACTAGGCACTATCTCGACCCGTTACTGAGATACAGCGACTTATTGGCCAAAAATCGCAAATTTTGTCCACCCCCTCTCATTTTGCGCCCTCGTTCGGGGTGAACCCCTTCGAATTTATGGAAAAGCTTTACGGTTCCTGAAACTAGAGTATTCCAGGCAGCCGACAGTGAAGATTTGGTAATAGTAGCTTGCACCGTTTTTGACTGATGCACCCGTGTGACAGACAGATGGACAAACAAACGGACAGAATTGCGATGGCTAAGACGCGCTGAAAGCAGACGCTGCTTTCGCGCATAAAAATAAGACCAAAAGCGAAGCCAAGTCCCTGACCACATAGCTCAAGACCACATTATCAAAAATAAAACCTTGAGCAACAGACCAAGATCAACAAGTAATTTGAGCAAAGCTTACGTGACGCGTGACAGCATCGGTCCTGCCACCTGAGCAATCTGTGTACATCGTGCAGTAAAATAACGCTTGAAGAAGTCTTGAAGTATCCAAATTTGAGGCCTCCTTACGGAAGACTCTTTGAATTTAGCAGGTCGAAACTCAAGAGACCTAGACAATCTGCGTATAAAATTTTCAGCATAAAAGAAGACATTATTAACCATCTATATCCAGCCATTTCGGCACAATTCTCTCTCGAAATGTGCGACGCAGCCCAAAATTGCAACAAATAACACTAAAACCCCTTATTTTAAACGTTCCAGGTCATTCAGGGTTATCGACTTTTACATCAATAAAAAGCTCGCTACTAGTGCTTGTTAGAATAAGCAGTATGTCTGTAAATATCTGCAACTTGTTGGTGGCGTAGCATAGTGGTTAGAACGTCGGTCCTGGCCGGCGGACTTTCCTTATCCTTCGCTAGACTGATGGACGGCTGCTTGACCACTTTGTGGTGGTACGGCGTCCGCTATCAGTCAAACAATAAGGCCAACTCAGCCTGCCATCCCTCCGGGGTCAATTAAATGAGTAGTAACCCATTATATGGGTTACGGAAGGTGGGGACCTTTGTACAGCTGACTGGGCTGCCTGGCCGGCCGGTGCGCCAGGCTGAGTTTGCAGGCTGCACGCGGCGGCTGTGCGATCGGCGGCTCTGGTTAATGACGAAAAGCGCATTAGAGGTGTGTATACACGATGATGCGATATACAAATTGACAACCTTTAACCTTTAACTGTTTTCACGTCAGCGTCACAACACAGTGTCTATCATTTCTCGTCTTGGCCAATGCGTTGCGGACATCGGCCACTGGATGGCAGCAAGTCGTCTGCAGATGAATCCCACCAAGACCGAGTTGTTGTGGGCCGGCTCTAAACGCAACATCACGATGCTGGGTAGTCGTGCTCCTGCCATGTAGCTCGGCTCAGATACTGTGACAGCCAGCGATCATGTACGAGTACTTGGGGTGACCTTTTCGTCGGATCTGACCTTTGAGAAGCATGTTTCGAAGACCTGTGCAGCTGGTTTCTACTGGCTGCGCCAACTTCGTCGCATTCGGCGGTCGCTCGACGAAGAATCGGCAGCAACTCTTGTGCATGCTTTCGTGACGTCACGGATTGATTATTGCAATGCAATCTATGCAGGAGCTCCGAAGACGATTACTGACAAGCTGCAACGAGTGCTCAACGCCGCCGCTCGAGTAGTCAGCGACACGAAGAAATTTGATCGTGGTCTGTCGAGACTCCATGACAAACTGCACTGGCTGAATGTGCCTGAGAGAGTCACCTTCAAGCTCGGCCCCATGACGTACTGTTGTTTGCACGGACAAGCACCTCGGTACCTCGCCGATCATATCAAGCCAGCCATCGAAGTTGCATCGCGACATAGACTACGTTCTGCCAACCGACACCGGCTAATCGTACCCCGCTGTCGACTCAACACGTACGGCCGTCGGGCTTTTCCAGTTGCTGGTCCGACGGTCTGGAACTCGCTGCCAGATGAACTCAGAGATCCAGCGTGTGACATTGACAGTTTCAAACAGTTCTTCAAAACAATCCTGTTCAGTCAGTACTAGTGTGACAAGCGCATTAGAGGTTAATTTTAACAATATGCGCTATATAAATTTACATTTTGCTTACTTTACTTACTTACTTACAGTTCACAATACAATGTGGTATTGGTGTGGCCTGCGCTTAAACACAGACAACAGCATGCAGTCGTAATAGTGCCCTGTAAGTGAATCAATGAATTGCATGCAATCTCATGTTATCTATTCACAACAAGATAAAAAGACATGCTGAAAACGGTATAGACCCAGAAGTCTTTTAGCATGCCCGGTTGGTGTATGAACTAGTAATGGTCAGAGACGGGCTGTATAGGCTGACCGATGATAATTTTGTGTCATTAGACATTTGCCAGGCAATTGCGTCGTTATGTGTTTGGTATTACTGTGTATTTTTTTCATTTTTTTTTATTTTCATTTTTTTATTGCATTAACTTTTTTCTTTTGTGTTCTTATGTACTACGTGTACGATTTTGGTATTAAATAAATAAATAAATAAAATAAATGTAATGTTCGAACAAACACGCAGTCTGGCCAACGCAAAACAATGACAATAGGCCTAATAATAATAATCACATTTCTATAGCGCCGTTAGGTCGTCAGTCCAGTGTAGTTCTAATTCATCCGTTCTGTTAAAATAATCCACACAGAAGCAACTTAGTGAAAACTACGTTAATCGCTTCTCTAATGTTTAGACACTAGTCTAGACTAAGTGACACTGTGACAGTTGACGAATGGTCGACTAATGTCTTAATTCTGTTGGGCGTTCGGTAAAGATCGATCCACAAACGAAATCACAATTTCGTCAGCAGTCGCCGGATGGACGGACGCATTAAAGTGATTTTAATTTCTGCCCGAAGCTACGCACTGCGTTGGATAAATAATAATAATATTCTTGTTTGTACCGGCATCGTTTCTGCGGTGTATGCGCAAAAGATTATTTGGAGAGATTAACGTCTACGTCAGATAATACGGTGTGCCGTAAGACGATACGATCATAAGTCGCATGGGGCTATCCACCTGATCGCATGGACGTACATGTATAGACTATACGCGATTAGTCTGTGAGAGAAAATTCCACATTATGCTGCGAGCATTGCACGAACACAACAGTGTACCGGAGATATACACCAGTGTGACTGAATTCACTAAATTCTCTGGAGACACCTTGCGTTAAGAAAGAATTTCCACTCAACCCAACGCACGCAACGCAACGGATGTAACGGACACAACGCAACTGACGTAGCTGACGTAACTGACGCAGTGGACGTAACACAATGATCGCAAATGACGAAACGGACGCAACGACCGATAAGACATGCTACCTACCCTTAACATTCCGTTGTTTTTAATTAATAATTAATTGCTGGGCGATCGTTTTTTAAATATATTGTTAACTGAGAGTCGTTTCTGTTCAGCTACGTCAGCTGCGATTGTTACGTACAGCATTGCGTACTGTCTTGCGTGCGTTGCGTTAGTCGAAAAGTCGGTGGAATAAGCTTACCAGTTGGCCTACGCGAGTGCTAGATCGAACAGCCGCTGCACTTACATCTGCTAAGACAACCGGGAAGAGTAACAATGTTTACGAGATGATGCGATGCGGGACGGCAGACAATCTGATCCATAAAACGCGTTTTACTGTCGAACAATTCCGAGTATTTAGATAAATCCGACCTGCGGCCTGTTGATTCTGTGAGATCACGTAGCGCGTTAAGTGAGATCAATAAAAGCCAAAAACACAGTTTGCACTGCAGAATAACAGTTACTTTGTTCTCACCGTTTTCACTGTCAGTTCTTCACCCCTGCAGTATTAAAACATACGCACTGACAATTTGACAGACAGCCGGTTAAATATTCTACTGGCCTAGAGAATGAGCTTTAATATTATGGTGCATAATTTAGGATTATGATTAGGGTTAAAATTAGCGTTAGCGTTTTTCAAAGATTCATGTGAAAACAATGCACGCCAATATTAAGTGTACAATATTGGTGATAAATTCGAGGCTGCTGCAGATAAGTACGAAACTTGCCGACTGGCGATCTGTCACCTGTGATGGCTAACTTCCTAAACTTGAGATCGTCAGTTTGCCGCCGCAGGGACACAGTCTTAGCCGGTAGGCCCCCCGCCTATGAGCACGAATAACATACCTTTCTTGTGTGCAAACATCCCAGACTGATTGTTAAGCAGAATATTTATCTTAGTTGTTGTTCTTTGTTTTAATAACTTGTTGAAACAAAGTGGGCAATACGGTGTTGTAAGTGTGCTACTCGATTTTTTAAAACTTTTTTTTATATTTTTACATTTACAGCACTTTTCTAATGGTAAACGAGTGAACTTGGCATAATGCTGGTGTAACTTGGTAATGTCTGTTATCAGGCTACATGTTTGTTTGTTTTAGTGAATTATTTACAATAAATATACATTTCTCGCCTCGCATTGCTTCAAAACATACATACTGATGAGAATGTGCATGGCAGTCTGGGATAGTAACGTCGGCAGAAAATAAAAATGGAAACGGCGTTGTCATGGAAATGGGTGGAGTTGCGAAATGACTTTGCAGAAATGGGAGGGAATAGGAACAGTACAACAGTACATGTACACGAGTCATCCCTGCATACCTCTCTACTGCTCTATGACGGATGTCGGTTGATCTCTGGAGACGCTGCATACACTGTCATTAGCAGTAGATCATGTCAACTACTGTAGTTACATGATCCGATCAAACGCCGGCCGTCGCAGAATATGAAAAGGTAACAACCGCAACAACAACAACAACAACAACAACAATAACAGTATACTGCCGTTGCCGTTACTGTAGACCTAGAATTTATAATTCACAAAATTTCCAAAAAATCAATTTTTTAACATTTTCCTAAGTTTATTAAATTAGGAGCTGTCCTATGCAATTGTGTAAATTATTTCTGTTTTTTTTCGGGGTATTTTTTGTAAAGCACTTTTCTTTTTAGGCTATTATAGAACAGAGCTGTTCTCTAGATAGAGAATCGGTAATTAATCCCTCCGCTAGCCACGCGCAAATAAATGATTATCATATTTATAATCATGGTCACGATGAGACTGAAAACCGGCAAACATGTCAGCAGCTCGACTACGTTTTCACTAAAGCTTATGCCGATTTATACGTCCGAAAATCTCTGTTACGAGGCTTTATAGAGGTTACCGAACAGCCAACAATATTATCATTTTATCAGTTTGTTGTCTCAAGTCTGCTTGATTTCTGTTATTGCGTCTATTTCTTCCTTCTTCTCTGTTTTAGGCGGCTAACCTTGATGCATGTACTTGAGCTTTTTTCTGGTAGCCTGCTATGCGTAATGTTCAATTTTTCAATTGGCTTATTGTCAACTACGTTAGCAAATAAATGTACTAACTTACGCGTGCAGACTAAAGAAAAAATTGAAAATGAATTGCGCTTTTCCCCGGAAAATTATTTGCAGTTTCTCAGTAATGCGGTTTTTCAATTTAAAAAACAAGACATCGCGGTCGTTTCATTCGCAGTAATTTGCGACAGTAAACATTACGTTCAGATGGTGCAGCGTAATGCGGATTACGTACGACGAAAACATCAGAAGAAAGAGACTCGCTTTCATACAGGCCTGACCCGGCTGCGGTCCATCGGAAACATTGCGGCAAGAAATGATGATGGAAAAGACTTAAATTCCTGGGATCGGTCGTGAGCGATTGCTTAACGTCGATGTCAACAAGGTTGCATTTACTCATGACGCAGGCAGCATCCAGCGCGACAACTGTAAAGTCGCATCGGCCGCTGCCACTGGTACAACTGACGACGGAGTTCGACATAATCACCGAGGACGTGCGTCGACGACTCGAAAATAACGTATCAAGTCGAAACGGCTCATTTTCCGAGTCGACGACGTTTGATTACAAGTTACAACGCTGCAGTGTGTGGGCCGCGAAATACATAATCTGCTTTGAAGCCGTGTAAACATGCGGCATGTGATGACCTCCCAGCTTTCACCGTACAGACTGTTCATCTTGTATGTCCCTGCGCCGTGGACTGCATCCACGACGTGCGAATTACTGCATGAGGTTCAAACTTCACTGCGTCGATGCGTTGTTGATTTGTTGTACAGTTCGATATTTCTTCAGGAATTTTCACTGCATCTGAAAAATGAAGACGAAGATGAACGCGCTGTATAGTCAATCTTCTACAAATAAAAAGTTTACAGTGACTCCGAAACAAGTTGGACAACCAGTCCACAAAATCGGAAACCAATTGAATACAGTCCACAACAAATAGAAATTGTAGACCTGGAGCTTTACAGTTTGTCGTGCGGCATCAACTCGGTGAGTTTTGGCAATGTTGCTGTGGATATAAATCGAACACAGCGAAATCAATAAAATCGAAATATAAGTGCAAAGTAACAGAAAATCGAAGTAAAAATAAACGACTGTAATAGCGACAGACGCCTATTACAAAAGCAAGAAAAATCCGGAAAACTTGTGAAAAAGACCAGCATGGACCAGATTTGCACATATCAGCGAAAGGTTTGGATAAAGCGCGTGATTTGACATCAGATCAAGTATCGCGGTGATCAGTCAGACGGCGGACAGTTTGCTGTCAGGAATGACTAAGCGGTTCCACACGCCATTGTTCCAGTCACAGTTGGCCCGTCCGTCGACGAGTCTTTTCAACGAGCTGACGTTACGTTCGTACGTCGACATTCAACTCGCCAAGAATGACTGTTGACACGACAATCATTCCTTATAGTTATTAATGACGTACGTCAGATTTGCATACATTAGCGTACATTAGCATGATATTTCGGTTTGATGACGGCTAAAAACAGCAGCCAATGCAGATACGTAACATTCGTGTTAATAATTGCCGTTACTGCATTCTAGTCGCTAAAATTATTGTAGATGTGGCGATCATTTATTAGTACCGTACATATGATTAGCATAAGTTTGCATTTATTTTAGTACGATTTCGGTTCGTTAATAGTTATGAGGCCAATGTAGATAAATAGGCTAACATTTGTGTTATTTGCTGTTTTACTACAAAGCGTCCTCTCGTCAACATTCTAGTCGCTAAGAATGACGGATTGCGCGCCAGAACAACAGGACAGACAGACAGACAGTATTATGACTGTAACGGGCCGCCACGCGCGTGCGTGAAAGTCGAAACGACAGCTGCTCACTTCGCAGTCGCTGGAGCAGCAGCTAAGACGCCGCGTCATGGTCTCCGTCACGCCGTCACGTATGCGCAGTAACGTGACGCTGTTGTTTTCTGCCAGATTTCAGCAACTCACTGGCGTCGTTGCTGGGGAAACAGGGGGAGAGGGAGATTGCTTGTCGCTAAATTCTGGGCTGTTGAAAAATTGACGGCAAATCATCTTTGTGTCAAAAAAAATTTCAATCTAAAAATGCAAAATTTGGTGCTGAAACCCCCATCTTGGTAAAATGAATGCGCAAACTTAAAATTTTAAGCAGACATAATCTTCTTAGTCGGAAATTAGCAATTTAGTGCAACTTTTGCCTCGCTTACTTTTTTAACCAACGACGTGGCTGACGTCCATCACGTATAAGCAGCAACGCTGTTGTTTGATGCTAGATTTTATGGTCACGAACAGCCGACTACAAAATATATGGGGGGCGTCGTAAACTTACCCAACAGGGTCCGGCCGGATAGCGGAGACATGCTGAAAATAAATTCGGCGCATTTTTAACCTCACAGAAGAACACTTCTACTGAAATGACAGCTTATCGAGAAAGCGACCAAATTTTTCAAAGTTTTTATGCTTTTTTCCCTGATATGATTTTCAGTGAAAAGATTGGAAAGGACATTCATTCTGGCTATTCTGGCTTCAGTTCGGGACGTGTCTAAATACTGAGGTCCGCCATCCCTCGAGACTGCCCCTTCTCCCCTGTCTGTCGATATGAGTGTAGATTTTGCATCGTGCGCTTGACCTGCTAATGATAAAAGCTAACATACGACAGAGATGTAATAAACGCTTTTTTACGTTTTTTAAAAAAATTTCTATCTTAAGTTTCTAACGTTTTAATTTTTTTCTGAAACGGTTTCACATCTATGATATACAGGTCTAGAAAACAAAAAATCGGTAAACTTACAAGGTGATATACAGCAGCGCCGAGTAGCTCGAGGTGTCCGTGTGTATATTTCTTGTCCATGGAGGTGGCGTCGGTGGTCGCGACATCAACACCGTTTTTTACACGACAGCGACGACGGATGGACGGATGGCGGTGTATGTCACTGGAATAGTTAATGAATCGAAGTTGTGAAGATTCACGGGGATAACCCTGCTGCCACCGATGCTGCAGTTGCTGCTACTGCTCAACGATGGCAGAGGTGAGTGCAGCGGCATCGTGGGCGAAAAAAGGGGGAGAAACCGAAGAAAGTTGCAATTTTCCGACGGAGCAGATTCACTTTTGCCTATGATTTTTTTTTACTTCTGCACCTAAATTCCTGCGAAAAATGAGATTTTCATCCTCAACCGTTCTATTTTTAAAAAAGTTACAGAAAATTTTTGCACAAACCAAAAGTAAGGTGGAGGGGCAATTGCGCATTCCCCCACACCGGCTACGACGCTACTGGATGAGAGCATGTCGGGGCTTCAGCTTGCTACTTTCAGCGACACGTCGAAGACCGATGTCAGCAACTACTGCTGCTGATGTTGCTGCTGCTGCGTTTACGGTTTTGCGATTGTGCGGGGTTACACTAGGCCTTACTGGCTTCGAGAACTGAACATTACTGCTCAACAGCACCCTTTAGCTGTTCGATGCGCATTAATGTTGAATATGCTATCTGCTTCGATCTTTGAAACAGAATAAAGGGATAAGTACACAGAACAGTTAAATTGTCGTGTAATGTGGTAAGCGGCTTTGTGAGTTAAAAACGTAGGCCTATAACGAACAGAAGGTTGCAATTTAATTCCGACAGACAGCTACAAATCTCCGACGGAGAACATTACGTTTCCTAACTAGTTTAATTTTGTCCCAAAAATTTCACGAATGGGATATTTTTAGCCTTAAATTTTGTCCTTTAGGACAAAAGTAATTTTGACAAAAAAAATTTCTCGACACATCAATTTAAGCGGATTACATCCTTGCCCCTACCACAATGGGTGCGCAGGTCCCCATAGCGCCGCAACCATTAAGCAATAGGCCTACTTCTCTGGCATCAGTGCGCGGTTGACCACTCAGAGGTACCTTCTTTAGGTTGGGGCTAGGGGCGATCTTTTCAATAGAAATACCGGAACAAGAGTATTTTTGCGCCCCTGAATTTTTTTAGCCATTTTAGGACTCTCCTATGCCAAGAATGCGATTGCCACCGGGACCTCGTTGGCCTTCCCTAAGAATACCACCCCTTCTGTCGAGTTTCGGCGTCGACATTTGGCCCTTCGACTTGTGACAATGTGAATGGGTGTGCCAGTTTGCTTCCAGAAAAATGCTCCTCCCTCCCAAATAGACTTGGATTGACGCCATTGGTGCGTCAGGCTGGGAACGTGATTCGTAAGTCCACTAGCCACAGCTGCTTCACAACCGCACGGGACGACGGGACACCTGTCCGTCTGTGCTCACGTGGGCGGTGGTGGTCTGAGGTGGTAATCTATTCTGGCAGCAGATCGATCGTTCGAACGCAAGCAAACACGTAGCCGTAGAGCTGCTATTTAACAGTTTGCTAATTTTTTTCCAACGACCATCACCACGTTTTCACTGTCTTTCCATACATTGTTTGAGCGTAGAATAATGTTGTTTATAAAACTGTGTTTACGATATTGCAAAAGCTAATTTTACTGCGTTCTAGCTTTTTCTGCACTTTGCTGTTTAATGTGCACATCATGACTATAGGTATAATAATAATTTTAATAACAATAGCGACAATAATAACATAGAGTACAGTCTCTTGATCTCGATAAAGCAGTTTTCCAGGCCTCTAGTCACTCCAGACTTCGCTTTTAACTTTTTCTTCGAACCTCTGCGATAATATTCACAGCCACGGGGGTATAAAAACAAAACTGCAAAAAAAAACAGCAGCAGCAGCAACGGATTATATTTACCAAAAGTCAAAAATAATAACATTGATTATTATTATTAATTTATGATTGCTAAGGATAATTCTGCTTTGCCTAATTCGGAAGCATCAAGCGACAAGGCATTCGACTGGCACAGACTGAGTGAGAGATTTGTGGCCGGAGGTGTTCGCGAAGCATAAAAACCAATCCAGATCGGTCGTTTGCACACGAGTCGTTGCACCGCGACTGTCACTGCAAGATTGACAAATACGATTGGCGCCATACAGTGTCAGTGGATCAACCAATTGACAAGTGCATAAAATACCGTGGACACTGGACAGGGATTTGTCTGAGCACCGACAGGCCAGACACTACGGTTACCAGGTTACATCAAGGCTTACATTGTAATTTGCATCGAAACGGCGTACAGGTACTTATATTGGAGGCCATAGACTGTACCGGGAGTTATTGTGGTTGTCACAACGGCGGTAGGCTGCATGCAGCCTCTGTTGTTCATTTTTGTCAAAATGTCAAAAACACCAAACTGCTACAACACACCAGATGCGTTTTCAAGCTCGGAGTGCACTAAAATTTGTTTTCGGCCGAAACCCCGCTCTGCGAGAACTTTTGACTCTTTTTAGACCCCCTAGTCGGCTGGAGATTGATTGGTAAACCGTCTCCATTGTCTCGCCATCTATGTTGTCGGCGTTTCGATTACAGTTTTCTTGGCGACACTTTGATTTGCGGCGCCTTCGGCGTTTGGATTACAGTACCGTTACTTCTTTTTCTTCTTTTTTTCTATAAATTAAGCATGGGTTGCATTCATAGCACTAATGCAGATAAATTGCAATAAAGTCGTTTAGTTTTAGTAAAAGAGCGTTAAAAATAGGCTATACCATATTTTTGTCACGTTGCACAAAATACGGCCGGATGCAGCAAAGTTTGCGCGTTTAAATTTACAGCAGAATAACGTAGAACATAAAGTCAAAGTTGAGCGAGTAAGCCTACTATTAATAAAAATAATAATAATAATAACGGTTCGGCGCTTTCATCATGCAAATACGGCTTAAGCCAGCGGCATCACATTCGCTGCTTGGACGAAGAAGCATAAGACAACATAATACAGGACCGCGCCGAGCAAGCCGATGTTTTTAAGCCGATTTAGTCGGCTTGTTATCGGCTTACGCGAGGCTTACGTTTGTCCGGCCTGTCTGCTGCAGCAGTAGCAGCAAAGTCGCTCTGTGCGACTAGGGATTGTGTGACGTCTTATAACATACTCTATTCACGTTATCCTTTGACACTATACACACCGCCACAACAGAGCGTAGACGTGGCACGAGACGTGGCGCGTCACGCTTGAATAATTGTTAATATATAATTCTCAATACTGTTCCGTAACGGGTTGTTTTTTTAACAATTTCGCCATCACCATTGCTGGTGACTAGCCGTAACAAAGTGCTGCCGAAAACGGTTGCGGAGGTCCGCTATTATGTAACTTACTGGACACAAACCGCAATACGACGAAACAATCAAGACTTAGTCTAGTCTACGTCCCGCACTGGTGTGCATATCGTTCAGACACAGCAACAACCTATTAAGTAAGGAAGATAGCTCAAGAAGCGCAATTTAACAGTTAGTCACAATGCGCCGCGATCTCAACACTTTTAGCGGCCGCTAAACTACTGTTCGTAGTTTACGTCAGTATTATAGCTTGTCTCAGATGAGCTGAAAAACTGTTCCACTGCCTATGATTTGCAGTAGCACAACGTTTATCTCCATAGCTGCTGCAGGTCCGTCTGGCGTATAACGTAAGCATCTATAACGTTTAGATACCCGATGAGATGGTAGGATGATATGATTGTAGCAGCGACTTAGCGTCTATTGCACCACTGCTCAAAGACGTCAGACCTGTGCATAGGCCGGGACAGACAGCCAGCGCATCTGCGCGCCAAACCTCTCGAGACGACGCCGGGACATGTGCGGAGGCCGGCCTGGGCATACTGATGACGCGGTCACGTTGAAACACGAATACATACCGGTAGCATCATCATCATCATCGGCGTCAGCATCAGCAGCAGCAGCAGCAGCAGCAGCAAGAAAGTCTGCGCGACTGCGCACGGCACACACGGACGATCAGATCCCCGCGGGGATCGAGACGTTAAGTGGTGCATTATTTCAAAGCGCCTTTTAATGCAACGTCGTCAGCGACGACACTACGGGACAACGGTCGACAGCAGGCTAAAAGTAACCGGATAGGCGTGCGTGGCGGGGCTTAAAGATCTGTCACAGTTGCCTCCAGGAAAAACATCAATGTGCTTGTCGTATTGTATAGCTAGAACATGCTTGCCTTGTTTTATTCACAGATAAATTATACCAGTGCATCGGCGTGCTAACTCTACTTATAGCAGAAAATACAAAATGCAATGCATTTCACTGACGAAAATGCGCTCAATTTTTTAAAACAACATTTGCTATTGCCAGTCAAACTAATGCCACAAACCGACGCCAAAATAATCGAGTGCTTTTTTGAGACGTCAAATGTAACTAATTTTGCATTTTAAAATGTTAGACGGTAACCCATTCGATGTACCGGACAACCCACCAGTGAAAAAAAATTTGCGAGGAAGCGTAAAGACGTCGTCAATGTGTGTAGTCGTTATTGATGACAACAACAACGACGACTGCAGTCGATCGAAGAGCTTAATGACTACAATTTCGACAAATAACGACGTATCCCTGACTTCCCGTCAGCCCGTCGACATAATGACAGTCATACACTGTCCATGTGAAACGTATGCAGGCAGGTTAATGTCCGGTATTACACATTCGTATATTGTATCATATGCGACCACAGCCTGTATATTATACGCAACTCAATGACGTGTCTACAGCTTCTCGAGAGAGGTTTTCAAAAAGCACTCAGGCTTTGCTTGGTCCGTTTTTACGCGCGAGAGCGTATTAGCTACGGTAATTCTGTCCGTCCGTCTGTCTGTCCTGATGTCACGTCCCGGTACCATTTCAAGCCCAGGTGAGATAAAGACATCGGGATTGCACCTATGATAGCTTAGTGTTTCTAATATTTCGTGACAAAATTTTATGCCACTGGGTGAAAGGGGTCTCCACGAACGAGGGGGGCGAAAAAGAGGTACCCCTCTTAAATAGACGTTACTTTACCACTATTGGCTCGTCGAACGTAATAAAGGTTGCAGATAGGCAATGCTGCTTAAACCATCTCGGTATGTAACCAGCCGCCTAGGTCAACTCAGCCTTCCGTCCTTCCGGGGTAGGTAAATCGAGTACCGGCCTGTCTGGTTAATTGGGGTTATAGCGGGACGCGTTCACCTGTGTCAAGTAGCAGATAACAATGTGTGATCTCATACGTCAGGTGACGCTCCGTAGTTCTGTGATGGATTAATTTCTATAAAGAGCTATAAAACCACCTTTAACCTTTTTAAACCTTTACTACAAAGATGAAGAAAAATTGAGCTGCGTCGTAAAATTTTTAGCCACGTCAGAAAATGGCGAAGCCTTGCTAGCGCACACCCCACTGAAGACGGGGTTTCCCAAAAAAATTTTCCAATAAGGGTTAAACAATTGTCTTAAAATTTAGCGTATGAGCTTCAATAAATTTGGAAAAAGCGGCGTAACCCAATAAACTTTTTCACGTGTCGCGCCATAAAGCGGAGTTTAAAAAACTGGGTACAACTTTTGGGGGTATTGCCCTCAAAAATTTGGGAAAACGAAAAACGTCTAAAACTCCGCTGGATAATATACAATTTTAGACTTTGATCGCATATATATCTTCGGAACGGATCTATATATCCACAATAAAAAACAAACTTGATTGACCGCGATCGCTCCCACGTTGAGCGAAAAAGATGGTAAACTTTGGTGAACTAGCAACAAAGTTTCTTTGGCCTATTTCGACTGTCCCAAAATCGACTGTGCGCGCGATTTTACACGACAATAGACGTTGGTTGCAAATATTTCCGGAAAGGATCAAGTTATTGAAAATCGGAAACACACTTGATGGACAGTGATTTTTCCCGCGTTGAGCGAAAAAAACTTGGTAAACTTTGGTCCACTAACAAAAAAGTTCGGTTGTCTAATTCTGATTCACCCTAAATCTGTACTGCGCGTGCTGTGTAATGTAGTGCGACTGTGTTCAGACCACGTGACTTCGCCAGCAGCGGAATTTTACCCCATTAATTGTCAAGACTGCAAGTGAGTACACAGAGTTCTTTGCGATTGTCTCAGGGGTTCGACAAGGCTGCATCTTTTCACCATTCCTCTTCATCATAGTCATCGACTTCCTCATGCGCAGAACTATGGACAAGTCAGAATACGGCATCGTCTTTCAGAAGCGGAACTGC
>Ga0209367_1005103_pt1 | contig 18214 bp, 27 predicted proteins | sample WorMetLIZISLAND2_FD_187412 | JGI IMG/M metagenome (GOLD analysis project Ga0209367, IMG submission 187412) | Marine gutless worms symbiont microbial communities from Max Planck institute for Marine Microbiology, Germany - Olavius geniculatus... ... | reverse complement strand
CAACATAACATTTCCTGACCTAGGCACCACAAGTATAATGCATTACTGTCATATCCAACTATTTTTTCACAGTATTAGTTTCTTCACCGACATACCATTTGTCATTAACTTCGTCATATTTAGATCTTTGAATCTTAGTTTTGTCCTTCTCATGATATCTATGAAACACTAATGATAGACTACCACATATTGAATTTTTTAATTTAAAAAAAAAACCTTTTTGTTATCTTCATCGATCAAATAAATTAATAAAACCTTTTTTGAAAACCTAAGCATAGCTTTATGACGATAAAACTTTTTATATAATAAATTTTTCCATGTACTGTTGCATGATATACACGCTGCTACGCAGTTATCTTTAGTGTGTGATTTAGAATTATCAATTCTGTCTAATGACAAGTTAAGCTTATCTAGTTTTGTCTAACAATGACACCTATATATATTTATCTTTTTGTAACACTCTTTTAAATCCATCAATATCAATGAAATTATCTAATTGTCGATTTGCTGGTTCATTTTGATGTTTATAGTTATTTATTTTTGACTGAAATTTCTGATCATGTGTTTTTGAATTGTAATCCGATGGTGTTTTTTTTAAATATTTATCAAAACCTTCAATACTTTATTCATATAATATTACTTTAGCTAAACTAGGTATCGAAAATTTATCTTTGTACATATCTATCTTAAATTTATAATAGAACTCTTTTTGTTTTAAGCAAGCTTTTAACATAAGTCTCACATCTAAGTTATTATACCATGCAAGTAAATTTCTTATTAAAACTATATTATTTTTTTACAATGTTTTATTAATTTATTAAAATCAACTTGACTTATCACACTATTCTTTAATGATAAATAGAAATCGGTTTTTGTTAAATCTTGCACCTTATAATTTAGTTTTTTGTAGCCTGTCAAACCATTCGTATGGAAAATGACCTTTTGATTCCTTAGCATTATATGCTTTAATAAAATTACTCAATGATGTTCCTGCAGCAAGATACGACATTTAATCTAAAAATATAAATTGTTTTGTCTTGATTACTTTATACCTGTTTCCATCTTTTATTATAATTGGCTTTTGATCTCTTTTATAAATTTCGTGCATAAGACCATTATTATTTAATAAACCAACGTTACAAAAACTAGAATTAAAACCTACTATTGGTAGCAAACATATGTAAATTTTTAGTTTATTGGCATTTTTTTTATTTAGGTGTGACAACATTTTCTTATATTTGTCAAACATCAGATAACTAGCCGCTTTCTGTAACTTGTCAAAATACTCGAAAATGTTTCTACATAATTTTTCTCAGTTTTAAGAAATTATAAAAATGGCTTTTTCATAACCAGAAATATTTTATGCTACTACACATAAAACAGGAACGTGTCTTGTTACAAATTTTAACTTACCTGACTTTAATGTTGGTTTCAACTGAATCGCTTTTAAATCATATGTAACTACGTAATCATATTTAAAATCAACATTAAACTCGTAATAGTCATTAAGTTCTACAACAGTATTTTTCGATTTCTCCCACAAAGTACTATATTTCTCAAAATAGTCAACCGTTTTTTTGATACATGTGTGTTTATTGATTTCACTAGGTTTTTTTGCTTTATACCCACATTTCCTACATGTAAATGTTTTACCTAATTTTTTAAAATTAGTAATGTAACTAAAATGGTTTTGATACAACTTTAAATACTGAGGATTTTTGGTGTCATTATAATCAGATTTTCTCATGTATTGAATTTTACCGTTTTTGTAAAAATTAACTAATTTATTGCAAATTCAGTATGTTTTTTCACTTCATTAAGTTCATTTAAATAATTAAATCCTAAATAATTATTGTTGTAACAATTATAGTTTTTACTAAATAACTGTTTCATTAGTTTTGTATATCCGTTTTTCCTAGCTTCTTTCGTCAATGCTAGACATGTCCAAAAACACATGTTATTTTCAACATTGTCTAAAAAAATAATAAACTTTGATTTAACAATATAGTCAGGTAAATTTACTATAGAGCCAATGGGGTAATCTAACAGTGTCATTTTAATGTCCATTGCATAAATGCCTATTAATCTAGTTTTACTATCATCTACAGCATAGCCATAATGTTCTTGTAATACATAATCTGAACAGTAAATAGTAATCAAACGTTGCATATTATCAGCATTTTTTATTTAATATGGTTTTTTAAGATAGAATTTGTTTGATCGTTCGTGAGAAACTATATCAACATTATCAGATTTAAGTAAGTGGCTTTCGTTCTTTGATGGAGAAACACTAGTTTTTCAAATATTATTTCAAAGGACACATTTATTCTAAATGCACGACTATTTTTTTATACACATGATTCAATGCTTTAAAAATATCTTCGTACGAATGTATATTATATACCCTTTGTTTTATATATTTTGAATCATAATAATTTCCTGTATGCTTTTGTCTCAATTTTTGTATTACATAATCTACTGCTTGGAAATTTAAAGGATGATTTATTAAATACATTTATTTATTGTTGATTATATCTTTACTACTTCTGTTACTTATTTTTTTTAAGTTTTTAATTTGCTTAATTCGTGCTCGTCTATCAGCACCAATTTTTTAGTCATTTTTTTCTGTTTTAGTAGTTTTAGATTTTTCTAAAAAGGTTTATTTTTACTACTCATTTATTAAGCAAAAAATTATATTAAAAAAATTTCATTTACTCAGCAATAAGTTCTTTTGCACATCATTTGCACATGCTTTACAGCGTTTCAGTAAGGGTCTTTCAAATAATCCTATATCAATATATTGCTTACACATAAAGCACTTCCTTGTACCTCCTCGACAAATTTTATCACACACTAAACATATTTTTAACGTTGTATTAAATCGCTTATTACAAATATTTGTAGCGTAACATTTAGCGCAGCAATTTGACTTATTTTTCTCTAGTTCATCTTTTTGTTTTTCTGTCTTCAGGTATTTTATCAATTGTTTTTATTAAATCATCAACAGGTGTTTGCCGTGTTAAATTATTTAAATGTTTGTTTGATTTTTTATGTCCAGCCATATAACTAAAATTAATTAATTTACTACATACTTTGCATAACTTTTTTTAGATAAGTATAAAATATTTTCGTTTATTTAGAATATTTTTATGTAAACAAATTTAATAAAAAAATGTAGTAAAAATTTAATTTGATAATTTACAAGCCGCATATCCAGCTATCCCTCCTATAATTGTGGCAACAGCAGTTTCATAACAATTATGTTCTGGAGACAATTTGTAAAAGTCTTGTGAGACAAGTCTATAAGGTAGTGATATTTTGGTGTCAGGGTGTGTCTGATTGTAAAACTCAAGAGCTTTATCAACATTGTCAAACGTATTTCTAACATCGTTTTTTATGTTTTACCTCGTTATTAATAAAGTCGAGAGTTTTCATGCGCTTTTGATTTTATGCAGTAGTCGCTTTTTGCTAATCCTCAACAGCTTTGTTATGTCTACTTTTTTCTGACCCATCTGTTTTTCAAACTTATCATATAAGGCATTTCCCACCGTAAAAGCTATTGCATTGACAATTGCTGCTCCAACTATTAAAGCAACAGTTGCCATTTAGTTCATCTAAAAAATAGATTATTTAATCAATTTTTTAAAAATTGATATTCGTCTTTCAGACGAATTAATTTCATTCATTAACAGTCATATTTTCTGTAGGAATCCATTCGTTAAACGTATCAGGCCAGCCCTTATACTTAACCAGTACATACTTTTCACCTTTAACAGTCTTTTTCCCCAGAACTTTTTCGACTTTATATGTTGTTTCTGTGGTTACATCATACGGGCTTAGCTCGTCTTCGTAATATATCCCCGTTAATTTCTCTCTTTTTGTATCTTCCAACACATATACAATAGGCTTTCGTATTTTTACTTGTTTGATTTTAAAGAATTCTACGCTATAATTAGGCAAATAACCTTTATCGAATAGTGTTTTATACTTCGATATTCTAACAGTCTCGCCTACTTTAAACTTTGGCTGTCCGTATTCAGCTGCTAAATATGCTCCGTAAAGATTATACCAAACTAGCAAAAACTTTTCGGGTTTGCTTGCTTTAATCGAAGTAATTTTACACTTCTATGGAAAGTGTTATTATAACACTCGACTAGTCTGTCATAAGTATCAATCCATCGCCTAGTTTCGTGAGCCGAGAAATACTTCCACATTTTAGTTTTTAAGGTACGATTAAACCTTTAAACTATCGATGCTTTTTTTATTCGAATTTGTGCTAAAATATTCGATATCTTTTTCTTTGAATAGATTTTTAGCTTTTTTATTATAGAATTCTTTACCTTTGTCATACTGAATTTTGTCAGGAGTTTGTCCGTTATTTAAAATTTTTTTAAATGCTTTCTTAACTTTAACATCTGTTTTTGTTTTAAGTTTTTGACACCAAGCAAACTTTGAGTAGCAGTCAATCACACATAGTAAGTAATTGTAACTATCGTTCAAGTCCGAGAACTCAGTCATTTCATCCAAATCTGCTTGCCACTGAACGTCTATTCTTGGAACTGTAGTTTTTTCTATATTCACGAGGTTTTTTCTACGGTTTATGTAACAAATATGTATACTGCTGTTTTAGCCATTGCTCCTAGTCTAAATCATCCTTACTTATTTTTTTTGTTTTTTTATCCTGTTTAACCTTTTTCCAGAAAGCACTAAAACTAGTGTACGAAACATGACTGTTTAGATCATAATACAGTTTGCGTAAATATTGTGTCATTTAATTCATCTAAAAGATGAATACAAATCTTTGATTCTTTAATTTGTTTAAAAGACGAATATCAATTCGTCTAAAAGACAAATATTAATCAATCTAAAAGATTGATAAATTTTTTTGATTTTTCATCTTATCTCAAAAAGGAATAAGAATCTTTAATTTTTTAATTAATCTAAAAGATGAATATCAATTCGCCTGAGAGACGAATATCAATTTTTAAGAAAATTGATGGATTTTTTTATGATTTTATAATATCGTTAGAAATAAATTAACGATTTACCAGCCAATCTTTTGTAAACATTGCTAAAGTAATCACACCCGATAACTTCATATATTCGGTATAATCGGGTCTTGCAGAATCTCCGACATCTAGCCTAATTATCTTTTTACCAAACAGAGAATATAGTACGGCTAATGCCATTGTAACAGCAGCATGATAAACTGTATTAGCAATGTCTTTTATTTAAAGCGAATTACTCATTTAGAAGTCAACAAATTGAAATTTTGCATTTTGAATTTCTTTCGGTACTTCTTGAACATAAACATTTTTCTTTCGACTGTAAAAGTATATAGCTCCAATAATTACCGCTATAAATGATAAGATAATTAAACTATAACCAAATCTAACTGGAGATGGTTGTTTTTCTACTTCTTGCTGTTTGAGTTTTCTCTCTTTTGTCATTTTACCTAATATTCTACCCTATTCTTGTCTTCCTGGGTTTTTAGTTTTCTCCGTTGTAACTTTCTTTATTTTTTTCTCAGACATTATTTAATTCATTTAAAAAACGAATATCAATTCGTCTAAAAAAAGAATATTAATTTTTATCAAAATTGATTGATATTTTAAGAAAATTTATTAATTCGTCAAAAAGACGAATAATGATTTTTAGATTATTTATTTTATATGAATCGCTGATTCTTCGTGTACAATAAATTTGCGACGATTGAAAGTACTTTATCAAGTTCTTTATCAAGTTCTTTATTAAGTTCTTTGCAAAGTCGATTATTGTTCTTTGCAGTTCTTTATTAAGTTGTTTAATATGTTCTTGTGTATTGTCTAATTCAGTTTCTTGTGGACGTTTTATGTGTTTTAATGTCGTTGTACCAAGCTCAGCAATTGCTACAAATTTGCCAAATGTAGCAGCTAATCCATTTGTTACACTTTTAAGTTTACTAGTAAGAATATAATTATTCTGTAAATCCTTGACCAATTTTTTAGTATCACCTATAAACAAATATCTGTTTAGTACGAATGCATACATACGATAAACAGCGTCTATTAAATTATCGTTTATCCTCTGAGCATAACTCACTTCGTACATTTTATAATAAGTTTCAATTTTTTCGTCACTTATTTTATTTAAACCATTTAAAATTATGTTTTTTTCTAGTAATTCTTTGGACTGTCCAGTCGAAATTACTATATAAAGTGTTTCATAAGATTTGTTTAGAATCCTGTCCATTCATTAACAAAAAAATTGGTATTTCAGACAAACTAAAGAATCAAAGATTTTTATTTTTTTTCGATGAATTATTTTTTTTATACATATCCAAAAAGCTGCGTTAAGCGTAAAATGAGTTTTGAATTTTTATGAGCTTTTAAGTGTTTTACAATGTTGTTTTTTCAGCACTTGTTATGTTGATATCATTTTCTTCAAATGCGGCTTCCTTGAACTTTTTATCTTTATCATATAACAATACAAACGCTTAAATATTTTGCCTAAAGTCTTTGACTATTGTATTATATTTTTGCGTAATTGCCCAGCAGCTTGTATTCGAATGTTTTCCATGAAGAGCCAATTTTGAAAATGGTGAAAACTTTACTTTAGCATTGTGTAAATTAGCAAAGTAATTGAGTATAATCAATGTTTGTTCTTTTGTGTCGGCGAATACATTAGTTATTTTCCTTAACTTACTGTTTATGTCGTTTTAAATCTCTACTAAAATTACATTAGAATCATAATAAAAAAATGGTTTGTTATGTGTTTTATTACAATAAAATGTTGGGCATGCCATAATTATGTGATTAAATTTGCTTCTGTATTCATTTTCAAGCAAGTCGAGGACAAAGTGAGTTTTACCACATCCGGTTATTCCACTTATTAGCATATTAAATGGAGGCTGCGGCCAAAAAGAAGACATTTAGTAAAAAATATTTAAACTAAATACAGACATTCGTTATCGTCTATTACATAATTGGAATAAAAAGAAAATTGGCGATCTAACTACGTTAAAAATATACGTCAACAAACCAGAGTCGTTTTTGGCAAAAAATTTAAACATTTTCACAAATTATGTATTCAAATTCTATAATACAACGATGATAAATAAGTGGATTACCGGTTGTAATATGACTTTTTATTAGAACCAGTTGAATTTCGCAATATGGTGCGCTACCTCAAATTGTAAAGTTTCTTTAGAATATCTTAATACCCCGCACAATTTACTATCGTCCGTTTTTAAATTTTATATTTATTATCAAGTTCGAAAACTTTTACAAGAAATGTCTTGTCCACTTCTTGGAGAATTTCTGTTTAACGCAACCGACAATCATGTTAACATGATGGCATATAAGAAACTTTGTAACAAATTTAACGTGAATGTTAATAGCGACTTTAGATTCAAAGGAGGAGACAACGGTGGGTTAGGAACAATGTATAATTGTGTGACTAGAACAGGTTACCGGTTTTTGACTGGAAAGAATTATAATCCATCTAGATTTAATTTATACAGCGAAGTACAAACAGAGTAATTAAAATAAATTATGTACTTCAGAAAGATGCAGTGGATGGTTGGATGCAATTTTTATTAGACAAATCACAAGGCTTCACTCGAGCCGGTGCAGTAAGATTTGATGACAGTATCAGAGCATATGTTTATTGCATTTTAGGTTCTTAAGCACAGACACGATCAAACATTATGAAGTCGTTAGAATGTCAGCAAAACTTTGTCGATTTGTTAGAATCACATATAAATAGTTTATTTTCAATTCCCGAAAGCATACAAAAATACCAAGCTGCGATATCAAACACAGGTGTTAGAATCAACTATGCTGTAAGTATTGGTCTTTATATGATTTCATCGGATCTAGTTTTAAAAGTCGGCGTAACACAAAAATACAACAATAATTTAGTTATCGCTAATGATGATGCTATAATTGGAATAAACGAAAACATAAATTTAATTGCAGCACAAAGAGCATTGGATTTGCCAAAAACTAAAGCCCCTGCTCCAAAAGAAGCTAGCTCGCGATTAATTAATACAACAGAAATAGCTGTTGGAATCAGCTTTGTAGTGTTTATTTTTTCTTAGCATTTTATTCCAAGTGATTTATGCTACAAAAACATTAATTGCCAAGAAAAGTATTAGCAAATGTTGAAAAAAACACAACTTTACTGGCTTTTTTAAGAATAAAATTTATCAGTCTTCCTAAAAGTCCTGGTAATGAGGCTAGTGCTTTTTTTGGCAGAATCTAAAAACCAATTAGCTTTTTCGACTAACTGTTTTTAACGTTATCTTTTTATTCGGCTGTAACGGTGTATCAGTTGTTGTTGTTGTAGGCGTTACAGCTAGAAAAACAATAGATATAATCATACCCACGGCGGTAATTAAAGTTTCGATTGTAAACCCGTCACGTCTAAACAATTCTCGTAATCTTTTCGAAAGAGGTTTAGTTTTATCGTTTATTATTGCATTTATTTTTTAAAACTGATTCTGCATTACTTCATTATAACGTATTCTTGCATGAATTTCCATTTGTTCGTATCTTTGTATTAAATCTTGCAGCTTTTGTTTTTTTCTTCTCATCGGTCGTATTTTGCAATTCTCGAGTAGCTTTCTGTTAAGTTGAAGCTCTCTATTTTACTTTCGATAGCTGTTGCTTGCTCTGGAGCAACAGTTTGTTCGTCTCGCTCTAGTCCTTGCTTAGATGCTGTTGCTGCTTGTTCTTCATAACCCGCATATCTTAAGAATTGTCGACTATCCGGATTTTTCTGTAACTTATTTAAACTAAGCAAACGCAACTGACCACCTTGTCTTGTAGATATTCTTTTGTTATTATAGTAAAAAGTTTTTTCTTTCTCTTTAGACATATGACGATATATTCTAGAATTTACAGGTTTGGTAAAGCTTTCGTCACTTCGTACATTAGCGACAAAATTGTGGCATTGTGTCTTTGCTTGAAGTTGTTCTACAGTTTTAGCTTTTGCTATTGGCACATCGGGTAGTTTTAAAGACGTCTTTCCTATGTTTTATGCAAATACTTCATCATCAATATTATCGTCAGCTTCATCCATTCCTTTTATTTCTACATCTTTCATTTATTATTTCAAAATTTGTGACTTTTAAATGGAGAGAGGAAGCTATGGAATCCATTCAGGTCAAAGAAAACAAGCGTTTATTTTAAAGAAAAAAGAGAAAAACAAGCTATGGACTTCAACAATAAGGAATCCATTTATCCTAAAAGAACGTTGTGTATAAAAGTGCCAAGGGTGGAAGATGCATTAATTGTTCCTGGTACAATCGCATTATCTTTTGACGTAGAAATAATTTTACCTAAAAATGACAGTGAAACTGCTTTACATGTGTTTCCTGTAAACAATCTCGCTTCTAGTATTATCTTTCGATATACAGTAAAAATTGGCACTCAAACCGTTTTTGATCTAGATAAAGCTTATTTGTACAACGCTTACAAAGATATGTGGCTAAGCAAAAAATCGAAAAAAATGCTGTATTTAAAGGAATCCAAAACATAAGGCTCAGAAAGAGAAAGGTAAAACGTTTTAACCCCAACGGGAAGGAAATTAATGACACAATTACGTCAGGTTTCGTAGTTAATGTAGGTGAAAAAATATTAATAAATGTTTACAAAAATAGATACATTACTTCCTTAAATTTTAAAGCAATATCTAATCATATGCCTTTATCGTCAAATTTGGAGGTAAGTTTTTGAGCTGACTATTAGTGAAATTAAGTACGTGCTAAACTATCCCGAGGCTGCCAAAGGTCTTTCATTTAAAATTAAAGAATTAAAATTAAAATACGAAAATGTACGCGATAAACGACTGCAGCAAGAAACCAGTAATGCCCTAACGGCAAGCGTACAATTTTTCTTCGATCATGTACATTATTACGATCAAGTATTCAATGTAAAGAAAAAGGATAAAGAGTTTTCTGCAACGATATCTAATGTGGCTAAAAAATCGTTAAAAGGGTTACTACTAATATCTGAACACGATTTTGAAGAAGGGCGACGAAACTCGGATCGTTTTATAAATCCGCGAATTAAACAGATGAAAATATGTATGGTAACGAAGTAACGGCATTGTACAAAAACGGTTATAAAGAAGAAAATTTTTGGCTTGAAAGTTGTAAATTTTTTATGTCAGAAAAAATTAAACAAAGTCAGATTGTAGATATCGATGCGCAATCATATTACGGAAAAAATAAAAAAGCTATCTTTATAGATTTACGATCTTCTGAAGACAATCAGTTACACGGTAGTGAAAAAATTCAACTTTCTGGCGCTGACATCTTGTTAACAATGACAAAGAAAAAGGAATTAAGTCCTGGCATATACCATATGCGCGTATATCTTGTGTCAGATGCAAGGCTCATTATAAAAAATAGTTTTATTCTTTAACATTTTTTTAATCAATTGATATTCATCTTTTAAATAAATTGAATGACCTAAAAATCATTATTATTTTTTAAAATTAATTAAATAACAGACGACTATCGCACGAAAGCTAAATTTTTTTTAAAAAAATATTTAAAAACAAACGAAAAAAAATTGCTAAAATAAAGCGAAGTCGTATAATCGTAAAATCTTTGTTCATATGCATTACCATACTGTCGATTACTAGCAGCACTGTTTGTGCCGCGTCACGTGCCAAAGTTGCGTTGGGCTACACCCGCTAACTCCGAAGTTATAAGCGCTCCTTTATTGCATTTTAAGCCAATTTTTGACTCCCCTTTAAAAAAAGTTGTAAGGGGGGTCCCAGCCCCCGGTGGGAAATGCGCTAGTTAAACTTGGTCATTTTCTAGCGCGTGTAAAAATATGGAAGCGCAGCACCCCTAGGAGCCGAAATATGGTTTTTTGAAAAATGCGACTTAGGGTAGGTCAAAATAAGCGCTTATAACTTCGTTCGCAGTGGACGGAATTTTACAAATTTTTTTTTCAACGCCCAAAGGATCCTTCTCGTCAACGCCGTTTAGATTTTGTCGTTATCTTTTTCTGTTTTAGAGATATTGGCAGTCAAACTTGAAAGTTGTCGTAAAACGTACTAAATTTTGGACTTTTTTGCCCTCCCAAATTTTAAGGGAGGTGGTGCCCCTAAATTTCGTACTTGCGTCAACACTCCAACCTAGAGCCGCGTCACGTGCCAAAGTTTTGTCGGGCTACACCCTTTAACTCCAAAGTTATAAGCGCTTTTTATTGTATTTAAACCAATTTTTTGACCCCCTTTTGAAAAAAGTTGTAAGGGGGCCCCCGTCCCCGGTCGAGGATGCGCTAATAAGACTTGGTGATTCTCTAGCGCGTGTAAAACTTTGGGGGCTTAGCACCGCCTAGGGGCCAAAATATGGTATTTCGAATAATGCACTTTGAGTGGGTACGATTCAACATTAAGATCTCCAAGGTCACTGGACCAAACTTTACCGGACTTGTTTTGCCTAACGCGGGAGAAATTGCGGTAAACGGAATAAAAATCTGAATTTAAACATTTTCATCCGTTTCGTAGATATTCGCCGCCGAACTTCGAAGTCGTCCGAAATCGAACCAAATTTTTCATGTTTTTCGCCCCAAAAATTTTTTTCGGGTGTGCCCCCCAAAAATTTTGGACCGGCATTATAAAATTAAGCCTATTACTAACCATCGTGCAAAATTTCACGCCGGTCGGCTTACGCATCTCGAAGATCTCGTGTTGCGATAAATAATTCCCAAGTATGGAATTTTCCAGTGTGTATTTTCCCTAGCGTATTGTGGTGAGCTAAAAAATTAATGATGGTCTTGTATTGTATAGCATATTGTGAGCTTTATACCACAACAAACAACTCCAGCATCGCCCGCAAAAATCGTTAATGCATTGCACGGTTAGTTGCGACAGCATGGCTTTCTTGTTGAGTTAGGAAGCTGTATGGAACAGATGGCGCGTGTTTAAAGACAGTTACTGTGAAAGGACAATTACATTAAATACTGGGCAATAAACCTACAATAATGCGCATCTGTTTTTATTGCCGCCTCCTGTGCGCTCGCCGGCCGCCGCGACGAGTAGGCAACTAAATGACTAACGATGCAGTCACGTCGCTTCTAGAACTGACCAGCAATTTGGGGAATTCCATAGTGGGGAATTCCCCAAATCTTATTATAATGTCGACACACTATACTACTGCCAGTGGTACCGGACGTTCGTGATGCATCAGACACTGACCAAGCAGATTTTGACAGTTTGATTGACAGTGCCTATGAGTTGTGGCTGACACAATCAAGGCGTAAAATTTAGCATTATCTGTACTGCTTTCGTCACAGTTTTGTGTGATTATGAATAGTATCCACAATTGTAGACACAGTTTTACTAGTGTCTTAGCCTACTGTATTTATTAATTTAGGCATTATGTGCATTAACTTCGAGGCAGATATCCCCCGGCTGCTAGCTCACATCTCCCCAAACGGTAAATCCTGTATAAATCCCTGGTTTAGAGTCAGATATACCTGACTCAGGTAATGCGAGTAAGCAGAAATCTGTTTCCCAGGGTGTTCCACTGGAACAGATGTCACAGTTATCTTACTTACCTGTTAGAATTAGCAAAGCACCCTCTACTGGTAAATATCGGGAGATTAATGCTTTGACGGATTCAGAGAGTGAGATTGCAGTTGTGTCTCGCAAACACGTGACTGATTTTGATTGTGCACCTTTGGCTACAGTTTAGTTACGTGCCTTTATAGCTACAGCTGTAGAAGCCGATGTGGTTAAACTGTACGTTAGGCGTGCATGTGATAACAGTAAAGACGGTCGATGCGTCGCCGTCTGTTGTGCTGTTTGTGATGATATGCGGAAAGATCTAATGTTAACTTCTTCTATCACAGGCAAATTGGGTGCATTGCCTGTGAATGCTGTCACGATTAACTCTTCCCCAAGGGATGAGGATAGACATGATGGAGCTATCAGGATATATGGTCAAACGAGTTCCCAGGGTAGTCCTGCGAATAATATTGGCTAGGGTCCTGTTGATAATAATAGCAATGGTGCTCAAAACAATATGCCCCGGCCACATGTTAACCAAGACAGAGATAGAGGAAATGGTGGAAAGACGGATGCCGCACGTACTCCGGGGGACACAGTCGCTGATGATGGGGCGGTTAACCCTCAAACCCCATTTGAAAATAGTATTCCCCAGACAATTGACAGTCATAGTGGTCACTCAGTGTCAACAGATGAATATGATACTGATGGGCTTATAGATAAAACAGATGCTGGTAGTGCTTCAGGTGAGAAACTAAGAGTAAAGCAGAAAAGAAATGAAACTCTCAAAGGGCCTTAGAAGCTAGCTTCCAAAGGCAGTAGTAATTTATTTGTAAAAAATGGTATGCTTTATCACAGAGAAATGATCCTAGGTCAAGGGTTTGATCAAATATGCCTGCCCTGTAAGCGACACATGGGTCCTTTGTTCAATCACAAAGTTAAGTATAATTATGCGCTCAGAATGGTAGATTCTGCCAGCCGATAGCCCGTATGTTTTCCATTGCGTTCCCTTAGTGCTAAAGCTGTGTGTGAAGCCATACTGCAGTTATGGCAATTCACGGGGTGCGGGGATGTGGTATCCTCAGATTGTGGTATCCTCAGATTGCGGCACCAATTTTACAAGCCAATTGACTCGTGAATTTATGACAAAACTAGGTTGTAGTCCTAGGTTTGCTACACCAGGGCATTCGCAAGCATGTGGTTTTGCTGAGCGTATGGTAGGAACGGTTAAACGTATGGTTAGTAAGATGGCTGCTGATCATCCTAAAATCTGGTGCAAATACCTCGGATATGTCTTGTGGGCTTTACAAGAAATTCCGAATAAAACTACGGGTGTCCCACCTTGGGTGATGGTGTTTGGCCATTTGCTTCGTGGACCCCTTGCCATATTGAAATAGTCGTGGTGTGGAAAGAAAACTCTTCCTTTGAATCTAGGAAAGTCCACCACTGATTTCTTAAATGACTTACGTCAAAAGTTAGAAATAGCACAAAACTATGCATAGTCTCACTCTGATCGCAAACAACACCGTTATGTAATTTGGTACAATTTGCGAAGCGCTGACAACATTCCACTGTTGGAGAACAGGTTTTAATTCTCCATAAAACCTCTACGGCTAGTCGTGTCTTTTCTCGTTGGAAAGGTCCTGCAACAATTGTTGAGGTTATTTTTCCCTATAGTTACTTGGTAGAGACTGACGGTGCTCGTATCGTCTTTCACGCAAATCACCTTCGCAAATTTCATTTGCAGGTAAATGCGGTTACCTGTGATTCTTTGATAGTCAATGCTATATCTCGCGGTTTTTCTCTTGGTGTGGATACGTGTGCTGTGGTTCGAGAGGAAGATCAAGACTTTGGTCATGTTCAGTTCTCGAAGCCTCTTAACACCAATTCTGAATCTGAACTGCTACCCAGTCAGAGAATTGACTTAGAAACTTTGAGTCACTTATCTGACCAACAACGTTTTGAGCTGTTGACTTTGCTTGATTGGTATCCAAATTGCTTTTCTCAAACCCTTAATTTCACCAACAAAGCAGAACACTTTATACCAATCTCTGATAATTTTAAACCAAAGAGGTTAAGGGCGTATTGGGTAACTGAACGATTAAAACCTCAGGTAAAGCAGCAACTAGAGGAAGTGTTGCTGCAGCAAGGTATCATCACGCCTTTTCAAAGTCCTCTTGTGTGCGTTCTTAAAAGTAAAAACAATTGCGATGGGGTTAGGCTAGCCGTGGACTATCGCTACGTAAATAGGTTCACTTAAGGAGATGCATTTCCGGTTTAGGATATCTCCTCGCTGATTCAGCGCATTGGTAAAGCCAAATACATGACTACGTGTGATGCCAAATCAGGGTATTATCAAACACCTGTTCATTCGACTCACCGATGGCTCACAGCCTTTGTGTGTGATAAAGGGCTTTTTGAATTTACACGCACCCCTTTTGGGATGAAGTCGAGCGGCGCAACCTTTGTCCGCGGCATCCAAAAAATTCTTAAGCCGATTAAGGATTTTACTGATGCCTATGTCGACGACATGGCTGTCTTTTCTGACCAGTGGTACCTTTATTTTAAAAATCTTGAGAAATACCTCAAAGCGATACGGTCTTCTGGCATTACCCTGACTTTGAGAAAGTGCAGATTTGCTCAGAAAGAAGTAAAGTTCTGTGGCGAACTTGCTGGTAGTAGCAAGAAAAGGGCAAATCCCGAGAAGTTGTAGGTGGTCCAAGAAATGCAAAAACTGCAAACTAAGACCGAACTACGTAGAGTTCTTGGTTTCTTCTCATTCTTTCGCGAGCACATACCTGACTTTGCTCGTATTGTTAAGCCACTTACTGACCTAACTTTTAAAAAGGTTCCCAACAAGCTTCCATGGAATGTTGTAGATGATGTTGCTTTTAATTTGTTGAAACATGAACTGTGTCAAGCCACTAAAAGTAGCTTACAAATAGTTGACTTTGACAAAGGTTTGATTTATTTGTCGATGCTAATGAGCAAGCCAGTGGGAATGTACTTACACAAACTGACAGTGTGGGGGTTAACAACCCTGTAGCTTTTTACAGCATGAAACTGAATGACACCCAGCGTCAACCATTGAACGTGAAGCGTTTGCCGCGCTCTCATGTTTACAAAAGTATCGGTGTTGGTTGTTTGGGTCAAAAGTTATTATACACTCCAACCACAACCCTCTGTTATATCTAACTGAAACCGTCCCAAAAAGCTTAAAGTTTGAGAATATCTATGGTGTTATGGCGGTGTTGATTGTTTGTGATCTGTTGTTTTTTATTGCAAATAAAGTGAATAAGCTTTTTATCGAAAGTATCAAAAAGGTTATATGTGACTTTTATTTTGTGGGACAAATCCGTGATGCGAAAGAACGTTTGCAAAGTGAAATTGTACGTATTCGCGTACCTGACATGGGTGATCGTCCATATGAGGAGCTGGCCAAGGTGGTTGTTCCGGATCTTCCGCGCTTGGTTACGCACAGTCGAGGTGACACTAAAGCAAACATGGAACTGGCTGACCTGATGGAGCTCTGGTACAAAGCTGATGAATTTAACATCATCTCCAGCCTGCCAACATTTGTAGCGGCCTCGTATGATAAAGTGCCGGAGATGAAACCTGAGGATTTGGATATCTGCTTGATTGCCAAGCGATTGTCTAAGTTGGAGGACGTTGTTGCTGGTCACTCACGGACGTTGTTAGACGCAGTGGACAAAACGACGTTGGAGTGGCCGTCACTACCGCGCAATCCTACACCGAGCTGGGTTTCAGTGTCGATGAACAACATTTCTACAAACAATTCTGATGCATCTTTGTCTCTGTCAGCTGCTGCACTGCAATTCGTTGCAGATCAGCAGAAGAAACCGGTATCACGACCCATGCCTTCAAGACCAGCGGGCACTCATCATCGCGTGCTGCTTGGCAAACGGGGTCAGCAAGGTTCGATTGCAGCTATTTTTCGGCGAATACATGCATTCGTCAGTAGATTGGCAAAGGATACTACTACTGATGACCTTACTTCCTGGCTTAATAATGTAGGCATTGCCAGTGCTAAGTGTGTAGCATAGTTGTACCGAAGGATGGCCGTGTATTTCAGACATCGGCATTTCATGCATCCTGTGACGTAGCAGACGCTGATAAGTTTTATGATGAATCAAACTGGCCGCAAGGCTTTGAACTGCGTGACTAGGTGTTTTACAAACGTACGAACATGTCTAATGATAATGCTCTATAATGGCGTGTACCAGTATTGGTGTTGATGGTAACGATATGAGAATTGTGACTTTCAATCTTCATGGTTTTAACCAGGGTAAATCCCTGTTAGATGATCTTTGTGGACAATATGATGTTATTTTTTTGTCAAGAGCACTGGCTTAGTCCTGATTTGTTGTATAAAATTGACGCTTTATCTGCTGATTATGTCTGTTTTAGTAAATCTGGTATGGAGACTGCTGTAGCTGGTGGGGTCTTAACTGGAAGGCCCTTTGATGGTTTATCTATTTTGGTTCATAATAGATTTGCCTCGAGGGCTAAATCCATTGCATTGGAGCACCGTTTTATTGCCACATTGATTGATAACCTTCTATTAGTTAATGTTTATTTACCTAGCTGTGATAACACTGAGGAATATAGATCAACCTTAATGGACATATTGTGTGCAATTGGAGAGGTTATTGATCAGCACCAAAATGTACGAGTTGTGATTGGTGGAGATTTTAATTTTTTTTATGTGACTTTAAATAGAGTTATAGAATGTTGGTTGAATTCCTTGATGAGTACAGACTTGCACCTATGTCGTTATCTTCGGACAGTCCTACCGCTTATAGTTATTATCAGGAAACTCTTCAGCATTATTCATTGATAGACCATTTTTGTGTTTCTGTTGATATAGTGGCTGTTGTGTCAAGAGTATTTACTGTAGACGTTGGTAATAACTTGTCTGATCGCTTACCAGTTGAGATCACTTTGCATGCTTCTGACCTGCTAACACCGTCTGTGAATGGCAACCACAATGTTAAAGATGATGTTATGTATCAGCTCCGACGAGACAAGGCCAATTTACATGACTACGATATGCTTACTAGTTACTATTTGGATGCCATTGGTCTTGGTTATGCTCATATCTTTCAAAGCTGTGCTGTTAACTGTACTTGCGGCAAATTGTGGTTAATTGATAAATACTACAGGAAAATTGTTTGTGCTCTTACAACTGCTGATGCGCTGTGCATACCACGTAAAAATAGGTTTTTACAAGTACTGGTAAGACGTAAAACTAGACGAACTAAAAACTAAGAGTATTGAATCTCATCATCTTTGGGTAGCAGCTGGCCGCCCTATGTCTGGTGAACTGTACAACCGCAAACGTACTTGTAAAGCCCAGTATCGTAGGGGCCTTCGCCAGCGGCAGCGTGATACATGTTGTGAGATCTCTAATGAGCTGCATGATTGTCTCATGCAAAAAATGGCACTAGTTTTTGGAAGACCTGGAATAGTATATTAAAGCAGCGAAAAAAACACTGTGCCTCAGTTGATGGTTATACCAATAGTATTAATATTGCTAATGCTTTTGCTGACAATTTTGCCACTGTATGTCATCATGACACTCCTGCTCAGAATGATCGGCTTAAATGTGAGTTTATTAATAAGCTTAGTAACTACCGTGGCTCTGCAGATAATGTTTTGTTTGATAGTGAACTTGTTCAAGTAG
>Ga0209367_1005102_pt1 | contig 18216 bp, 7 predicted proteins | sample WorMetLIZISLAND2_FD_187412 | JGI IMG/M metagenome (GOLD analysis project Ga0209367, IMG submission 187412) | Marine gutless worms symbiont microbial communities from Max Planck institute for Marine Microbiology, Germany - Olavius geniculatus... ... | reverse complement strand
CAGTGGAGGCACAAGGGCCCCCAAAAGTATGCACATAGACCAGGGAATTTCGGACGGCAGCGCGTCATTTTGGTGAGCTTTGAGGCCTCTGTCACTGTGTGGCTTTTTGCGACGTTTAAAAGTGCACTTAGTGCACCATGACATACTTTGACTTGAAAGGGGAGACTTTGTATGTACGCTGTGTTGCGAAGTCTGAACTTTGCGACGTTACTTAATTATTTATTTATTTCTGGCCAGAAGATTTACGTGAGCCTTGTGAGAGCCCCCTGCACATTTTTACGAAGAGAGCTTAATGGGCTTTAGATCCGCCCGTATCTACGAGACACCCCCTAGTCCCGCTGTATTTGCTCCCGACTTTGTCAAAGTCGCACGGTCGCACCTCTGCCCTATACTAGCGTTAGGCTTTGATGCCTGGCCTGCAATTATCTATCCAGCGAGCACCGATGACTTGAAAGCTTGGTTGTTTGTTTCCTGACGGAGCTTCCGGTGTGGTCTGTCATGAAAGTGTCATCTGATATCGTTGGTTGCTGTGAATTACCTGCCATTACCTGGCGGCCCTGCGCCGCCGCGCTAAAGTGAGCCTACCGTCACGTGACTCAACACGGACTGAAAATTACTGATAATGTGTTGGGGGACATGGGCACTTCTTATGTGCATGTAAATGCACTGTGAATTGGAACAAGAAGCCCAGCTGTCGCTAGGATAGCCGACCGTATACTGGTTGTCAGTGACTTTCAAGGTCATCCAAGATCGATGATTTTCATTTTATTTGAAAACCAATATGCGACTTCCTATTAGTGATCAATAGGAGCCTAGGCCCTATCTTGCACCGTTTAGCCACAATACGTCCGTGACGGACGGACAAATAGACGGACAGATGGACGGACGACAACCATGACAACAGGTCGACCGTTACTAAAGTACGGTCGGCTAAAAATGTGCACTACCTCGTGATAATAATAATCGCTGCTAGCGTTATCCGGATTAGTGATGATCACATTAATCTGTTTGCGTGCATCCCAGTTCTTTGATAGTCATTTTCGAAGTTGTTGTAAATCTGGGCCGAGGCTCATATATCTTGCGTGATACGTGTACATGTGCCCCGATGTCGAAACTCTGCAGGGGAATGCTGAAAGACCGTTGTTGGAGTGGACGCGGGGTTAGGGTCAGGGAAGATGTTATGTTTTGACGTGGTCCGCCCGTCTGTCGTCTGTCGTCTGTCGTCTGTCCGTTCGTCGGTGACGTTCTTGCAGTATCTGCGTTTCACCAAACTTCTGTCAGCGCATGGCGCGTATTGGGATAAGGATGAACGCATTAGGTCTCTGGCGTCAAAAACTGGAGATTGCAGCTTGAACATATGTGCTGAACACTGGGCGGAGGCATAGTGCCTATAGCAAGTGCAGGTCATTACGATCTGGTCAGTTATAGTTTCGTGGCTTGCGTGCATGTCCAGTAGCACTATCACTGCTGGTGTCATTTGCCGTATCGTGCAGTGAACTGAAGAGTATCTTCAGTTAGCCGTCATCCGTCATCACTCCCTTGCAGTGCATGTGACATGTGATCGATTTGGTGCAGACAGATACCCGTACGCAAAATACCCGCTACCGCAGCCCCTTAGGACGAAACGACCCCTTTCTTAGCCGCCATATTGGCACGCCCCTGCCCTGTTTCAAGCGTCGCCAACTCAAAACATTTTTCTACAACGTATCTCTTAGGCCATTTTAGTGTTCCAGCTCATCCATTCCTTGCACCTCAGATTCGGCTTTTCCTGATCGACATTTTGCGCTATGGAAGTTTACTTACTTACGTATCTACTTGGAATATTGAGTGCTTTCAGAGAAGGCACGCGTTTCTCTAGTGTAAAAGAGGTTTTGTGATGATGGACAGATGATATATGTGCGATGGCTTACTGACACGTAGCTGACGTGTGCTGTATACTGTAGTGTACACGTCGTTAGTGATGAAGTCTAGGTCGCGCTACTGGAGAATTAGCATTATACGCCTGTCACCCAGTGCTGTTTGTCGGTCACGCAATGAGGTTTTAAGTTCTAGGTCAGTTAAGTTTAGATGCTTCTATCCCTATATTTTGTGGGCGCAGCTTGCACCCAGTGAGAAATAGGGGGAAGCTTTGTTAAGGGTACATTGATGCAAAGTTCTTACCACCACAAACGTAGTTTGTAGCTCAAAATGCACTACAAATCGTCTGGCGGCCGCGCTCTGCCCGGATCCGGGGAAGGTGGAGAAAATAGGGGGACTTAAGCCCCATTTGGATTCTATATTTTGAGGCATAGAGGCACTGGATGAGTTGGGTCCATCCATTGGTTCGTGTTTCCGTCTGCCGGTCACGTCCTGCTAGAGCGGGGCACCGTACTGAGTGTCGTCGTTACTCTAGAGGCGTGTACGGAGCGACAGAAGTGCACTTAGCAGTTGAACTGAACTGAAATACTGAAATGCCGTATAGTTCAGTTGCGTCTGTATACTAGAGGAGTGTACTAAGCAGTTCTGTTCAGTTTAGTTTAGTTCATTTCTGTCGCTCTGTAGACGCCTTAAGGTTAACGACACGTCCACGTGGGCGTAGCCAGAAATTAGAATTGGGGGAGGGCGGATTGAAGCGGGATTGGGATGATTGTGGAAGGGCAGCAGCTGTCGCCTCGTTTGTCATCAATATTTCGCAAATATGTATGTCTTCAGCTGACGTTTGAAAGTATCGAGACTCAGTTCTGGGTCACGAAGACTGTCTGGCAGCGAATTCCAAGTCGACGGGCCCGCCACAGAAAAGCGCCGACGACCGAAAACTGGAAACGTGGGAACACGAAACGGAATTCCCGTGGCGTGAACTTGACCTAGTTGGAACGGTGGCGTGAAAAGATGACCGTCGTCGACGTAGTGTTGCAAGTTGCGTATTCCGATGAGAGATGAGTGGTTAATGATATTCGGTGGGAGCTGTTACTCCGTGTAATCTATGCGTCGCCGGTGCCCGGGAGGCGAGCCAGGGCCTTAACACGTCTCCTAGTATGGCATTAATGCCGTGTGTGGTATGTCCGGGAGGGAGGTACAGTGTACTGTGGACTAGGGGACGGACGCGTGCAGCAAGCTGTAACTGGTTCTAGGAACGAGTCGAGTTGTTTACGACCTGCCGGTAGTGGCGGCCTCTGTCGAGTGCGACCGGATTGACGACGTTAGTCTCAAGAATACGCGGAATTGTGTCTGTCGGCCGCTCGTCCCGTCTAAGGGGACAGAGCGTCGTGCACCTGGTTGTCTGCGGTCACAAAGTGGACCACCCAAGCAGCACCCACTCACTGACAGAGCTCGGCGATGACCTGTGATTCATTAGCCTCGTCACGGCTTCGTCCTGTCTCCGTCGTCTTCATCACACTGATTGTCAACCACTCCCGACTGTCTGCCGTCGCTGACCTGACCGAGCCCTTTTCCAGTTGCTGCTGCTCGTGCTGAACACGTCACCTCTGCAAAGTTGCGTGGCTGTCTTCCGGTCCCGTCTCAAGACCCATCTGTTCGCCGTCTTCTATGCTTGAATGCTTCCCGCATTGTCTTTGTCAACACTATAATCGTCTTACTTACTTATTTAGCTGAGAGTGCTGATGAGACTGCTTTTATATTATTAGAAAATCATCCACTTGGTGCGTGTAAAAGACTGATAATGAAAACTTAAAATCAGTACTTGCGCATAATATATGAGACTGTGAATATGAGGACGTAACCAGAGCTTTTGTAGGCAGACTGTCATGAACGCACTAGAGAACTCTGCTGGTAGGTAGCGTACTTATTATAGCAAAGCAAAGCAGAAGCTGTCGTTGAGTACAGGGTAAAATTAGCATCAGGTAGGGATGTTGGTTATATGCGAATATGCGATCGCATATGCGATCCCGCATATCGCATATTTTTCCGCATATGATGGCATTTTCAGAATCGCATATGCGAAAATTATGCCGCATATGCAAAAATTCGCATTTATTCGCATGTATGCCGCATATTTCCGCACATGTGATCGCATTTTTTAGCATTTTTCTTGTCCAACGTTGTTTTAAGACTGCTAAATATTTTGGCGGCAAAGGATTAACGGTAGGTTGCAATTAGACGTTAAATAAATCGAAGTAAAAAATGTCAAAACTCTGCAGAAAAGGCCATGCCGCATATTTTGCCAAATTCCGCATATTTTTCCGCATATTTTGCTTCCAAACTTTCCGCATATTTTAAGAAAATTCTCCGCTATAAACCAACATCCCTAATCAGGAGCCAGCGCTAGTACTTGCAAGTTTGCAACGTATTAAGGTGACAGTGTCTTATTACGTGTACTTAGTGATCACAGGTTGGCTGTTAGATTAGTGAGGCGACGGGTAATCGGTATGATGATACTCGATACCTGAGTGAGTACTTTTTAGGTGGGTGGGTACTAGGGGCCTTAGTGCTAAGTGCATAGGTAAACGTATGTATAATAAAATTGCTGCTGCTGCTGCCACGGTGCCACCTGTCGTTCCGTTAACGCACCGGTTTCCAGTAGGTAAATGTTAATGTTTACCGCTGGCTTGATGGATGGTAAAGTACATACTCCACGACTTCGAAAAGTCGCAGACTTGTTTGTGAAGACGTACCAACAGGCTGTGCAACATCGTGACACATGGGTTTTCTGTGTGCGGACTTCCGATTTGTTGACAGCTACAGCTACGGTATGCTGTAGTCGTTATGGCACGGTTGTCGTCTGTCCGTCCGTCACGGATGTATTATGGCTAAACGGTGCGAGATAGGGCCTAGGTTGCTATTGAATCCTAATAGGAAGTCGCGTATTGCTTTCAAATAACATGCATTGCAAATCCCTGACCTTGGATGACCTTAAAGGTCAGTTTTGCAACAGGAACTGTATAGGCTGTAGCGCGTCTTCCCTAGCGGCAACTGGGCTCTCTTGTCGCAGATTTGTTGCACAACATGTGGTAGGCCTATAGCAAACCGACGACATGTCTTGGTGAGTGGAGCGTGTGCTAACTGGCTATGAGTGAATGGTAGCTTATGGCGCAATGTTTCTACCTGGCAGGGCGACGGCTAATTTCAGTCACGCCCGGGACTGTTCTGGGCTGGGCTGACGCAATCTTCATGTTGGTCGGCTCTGCTCTGGATTGGGGACTGGACCCTGGCGTTTAGCTTAGTTATGTATGTGTCTACTTAGAACTGGGCCGGCCAGCTGCCAGCTAGTTAGAGACTGCGGCATTTGCTGCTGCTTTCTAGCTAGTTTACCTGCTGTTTTCGACCGTACCCGCGCTGCACAAGAGCGTGCCGCCAACGCAGCAGAGCAATTTTTCAGCGACGACCAGCTGCATAGCGTAGTTTTGGTCTTGGTATCTTGAAAAATGTCTTGTTTACGCTACTGCTACCGTAATCTGTTTTCATTAGTTCGGCCTTTGAGGTTATACGTCTGCAAGTTAAGGAACGGGGCTGCGTCGGTCATATTTCAAATGGTGGTGGATCTGTAGTCGCTAGTCAGCAGTATACCTGTTCTGTAAGGAATTTGTAACGTACATGTCACGAAGACTGAACATTTATACATATGTCCGTCCCGAACCATAAGCTTATAAGCCTGCGTTTCCTTAGCCATCAATCAGACACCAGTTTACACTGCGATAGGAGACCATGGATACGGAGCATCGCGCGATGTGCTGTTTACGTCCCAGCTTTCGCTGGTACAGCCTAGGTTGCATCTACCCACTGAGGGACGGCCAGGCTAAGTTGACCTGAGTGGCTGGTTACATATTGATGGTTTACTCGTCTGCCCACAGTCAACCATCCAAGTACTAACCTGACCCGGCGTTGGTTAACTTTGTTGATGTGACCAACGACGTTACCAACTGAGCTAAAGTGGCGAATTGACTGAAGTAAATTGCGATGTGATTTGATTCACCAGATGGCACTACAGTCTGTGATTGCTGTCTATTGCTGGCTATTTGTGTCGCGTTGAGCTCTGTGTAGTGTAATATGCTATCGCTTCTATCGCTTCCGTCTTTTTCCAACTGTACCAGTCCGCACCTAAATGTACCCCGCCATAGCCCCAGCCTGACAGGTTTACCTACCCAGGAGGAATAGAAGGTTGAGTTAATCTTGGTGTTGATTATATACCGAGATGGTTTACTTGTTTGCAGTCACCCATCAGAGTACCAACCACTTGGTAGCGATCCGACCGGGAGTGGAACTCACGACCTCACGATCACAAGTCCAGCATCCTAACCGTTAAATTTGGAAGTAGTGATTGCAATTCCAGGATTGAATTTTCAATCCCGGTATCCGGGATTAAGAAATTTGTAATCCTGGGATCCCGTTTTGGGATTAGGCTTACAGATTGGTCATTATTTTGGTGTCTACAATAGACTTGTGTAGTAAACCCATAGGAAAGGTATAGGCCCTATCCGAAGTGTCAAAATACAAATTGCAGTGCATAACAAACAGTAGGATTCTAGCGTGCATGGAGCATTTTATTCATTAGACAGCTGGAATTGTTATTTGTATCATTTAACGCTCGAAAAAAATACACTTTTCACAAATTAGGTAATCCCAAAATCCCTGGATTTGGACGGTGCCAATAACAGGATTCGGGATTGGCAAAAACGGCTGGGATCCCGGGATCCTGGGATTGCAAACACTACTACCAAGCCCCTGTGTATGTGTTCAGATGGCGTCAAAGTACAAGGCCGAGGCGGAGCGTTGGAGGCAGCGTCTGGACGAGTGTGAGACGGTGAACGCTCGTCTACGTGAGGAGCTGGTCGCAGTGCATCAGCTTGTCCAGCAGATGTACTCGACCCGTGCCCCTGCCAGCGCTCTGAGCTCGTTGTCTGGCTCAGCTGTACCTCACAACATCACACCTCCCAACTCTTTGGAGTCCAGCGAGACAGCCGACTGACTGACGCATTCAGCACCAGCTAGTTGGTTAGTCCTCGATGTAGTCCCAATAATCTTTAGTTATACCAGTACTTAGTATTGAAATCATGCAGAGACTTTGGAGAAAACACACAGATGAGAAAAGTACAAATGAGAATAAAATAAAAAAACCTAAAAAGTAGGAAATGTACAACAAAGTATTATCGGATTTGCCAGTTTCGATAGATAAATGCATGGCAGATTCTAGAAGACTGACAGTTTGGGCCAGAAGTTTATTTTTTATTTTTTAAAATAAAAGTACATTTTTTATATCTATGCCAGTGTCTTTTTCTAATCAACGTTGTATTGTGAGTTTGTAAACGAAGCCAATTTTAAAATTTTGTATATGGTACTGTGAAACTGGAGGAACGACGGATTTTGTAAGTAGATTTCTTTGTGTTTATATGATCACAAAAGATTAATGAATGTGAAGAAAACTGTATTCGGAAGCAATGGATTTAGTCAATACATCACAGGTAAAAAGAGGTCACATTTTTAGGCTGGATAGCAGAATGCTTCGAGCGTCTTAGCCATGGCCTGGGCGTCTGTCCGTCTGTCCGTCTGTCCGTCTGTCCGTCCGTCACACCCTGGCACTGTGTCAAAATGGTGAAAGCTAGGATCAAAAAATTTTTACTGTGGGTTGCCATGGGAGTCTAGTTTATCGTGATAGAATTTCGTGCCCATAGGTGCGGGGGTTCTCCTCGAACGAGGGCGTGAAAAAGGGGTACCCCCCTATAAAGACGTTATTTTGCCTGTATTAACTCGTATAGTGTGAAAACGGTTGCAGATAGTTAGACATGCTGCTTATCATAACAAGCACTGGTGACGGGCTTTTTAGATTTCTCAACATCAATGACCTTGAATGACCTTGAACCCTCCAAAAAGGGGTTTTAGTGAATTTTTCACAATTTTTGCATGCAGCACACATTTTAACACTGAATTGCGACAAAATGGCTGGAGATAGACCAAGACAACTGGCATACGAAATTTTCAGCATTCAACGTAGATTTTAGAAGACCAAGTCCCCGCCTTCTAGGTTCAAGGAGGCCGACGCAGGCAGGTGTCAAAGACAGCTACCTCCCTAAAAAGTGGTTATTTTGCCGGAATTATCTCGTGTAGCGTCAAAACGGTTGCAGATAGGTACATACATGCTGCTTATCATAACAAGCAATAGTGACAAGCTGTTTATTGTTTTCAACGTGGATGACCTTGAATGACCTTGAACCTCTAAAATAGAGGTTTTTAGTGAATTTTTTGCGATTTTCGGCTGCGACACACATTTTAAAAGTGAATTGCGCCAAAATGACTGGACCTGGACAACCTGCATATGACATTTTTAGCGTTGAACGTACATTAAGAATTTAAGTTTTGATCTCTTAAATTCAAGCAGTCTTCCTTACGGAGGCCTCAAATTTAAGTACTTTTTCAAGATGCATTAATATCTTATTGATGTAGGCCTACACGGATTGCCAAAGTGGCAGGACCACTGCTATTGCGTGCCACATGAGCTTTGCTCAAATTGCTTGTATTTATCATTAATAAGCATTTTAAAAAATATTTTTCTCATAAAACTTAGTGTTTTTATTAAATTTGAGTTGCTGATATTTATTGCTGATATTTATTTATTTGTTTTAGATCGTTAGTCGTTGGTGATGCTTGAATCAGGCAGAGTACAGCATTGTCGTCAGTCGTCATCAGTCGCTTGGTAGCGTTCGTTGTCTGCACAAGTCAACAGGCTGCTCCGGGAATCATGGGACATTCCCATTCCCACATGGATCTTTTGTTTGCAGGAATTTCTCTCACTTGAAGCCGAAGTTGTTGTGTGTAAATCATTGTTAGACTAGTGCACTGCTGATGAACTCACACGTGACCTGAGCTGTGGCTAAAAGATTCGACCGACCGGTGTTAATTTGTACAGTTTTATCATGGTTCTCTGTCACTGTCGACATTTTAGCATGTAACAGATATTACAGATATTCGGTGGATCGGTGTCAGTCGAAATGAGCACATGTGTGCAAAGTTGCATACACAGAAGGAGGGTAAAGCGGTTAAGCTTCCAATGACATAAACAAATTTTCCGGAATAAAATTACAATACTATGACCAATTTGCTTGCATAGAGCACGTAAATTTGGTCTATTTCTGCTTTGCTATTTTTTTCTGGTGAATAAAGTTATGCTTGTGGTTTATACTGTAAAATTTATTACATGTTTGTCTCAAAATCTCAAAATGCAGAAAAACATGTTAAGCAGCTAGGCTTGAGAACTTGAAGCATGCACCCGCCATTGCCAAATCCTGTGTATGCTAATATAAGCATGCAATATACACGTCGCGGTTAACGGAGATTGTTTTTTGGTTCTGTTGACAGTGAATTTGTTATTTTTTGTTGAGTTCATTTTCATTTGCATCGATATGAGGGCCGCTTCACTATTGTGCAGTGTTGACTGACTGAAATACGGCTTTTGCTGTACATTGCTCGGCTAAATCCGTTCTTGTGGTTTTCTGCATTCAAATGTAGATCATATGTTTGTGATTGCCAATATCGTGTGCAGGCGAAAATCTCAGAAAAGCTATGTTATTAGAAATTACAGTGCTATGTGTTTAATTTTTTGTCAGAAAAATTAAAATAAAACAGACGATAAAAATGGAGATTCTGTAGGAGAGAAGTTTTTGTTGTGGTTGATTTTGAGTTGTTAAGTTCGTTCTCGATTTTGGTAGATGCTCATGAAAAAAAACGGGTAATACCGTTTATTGTTAAGTTCGCTGATGTTTTTTTCCAGTTTGATGTAGTCTGCACGAAATGTTTCCAAGGATTTATTTTTATTTTCTTGGCACTAATTTTTCAATGCTGGTGCTTTTTTGACACCTAGCAGACGTCAGGACTGCTCCTTTCTTAGTTCTTGAACAGTAATATAATAATAATAATAATATTTAAGTGAACTGTACTGGTAGTTAATGATCTGCTAGGAACATTCGTACTGTGACTATGATTGGATGCTACTGTGTCAGTTACTAATAGCTTTGTCGTTAAAGCATTAATCGTGACGAAGCATTTTGCTTTGCTGGTCAGATATGAAGTGAGTGCGACTGTGTGTGTTTGTTATTTTATCGTACACGTGTCATCTGTATAATCAAGACAGTGAATAATCTCTCAGCATCAGCAATGAATATAACATCAGTTTTTGGTTGTGTGAAAGTCGACGTCATCGACTGAGCAGAGGGGTAATGTAATTATTACTCAGTGCTGATGCTGCTGCTGCTGTTTTGACAGTCTGATCAGCACTTGTGTGATGTACATGGTGAAGATAAGTTGTTAAGTGTTGCTGTAAATGTGAAAGCATGCCGAGTTGAATTGTGCCCGCATGAACAGTAGAAGTTAGAGTGTACTTTGTGGTGCTGCATTTGTTCGTTTGGATGCATTTCTATCGTGTCATGTCACAACTTGACATGTGTTGGACATTTATCGCTTGTCTCGAAAAACCGAAAATGTTGGTGGGAATTTGAATTCTATCAGCGAGGAAAAGTCAGCGAATTCACCAAAAGTTGCAGGATTGTTAAGGTTAAAATCTTGTCCGGGAAAACTGTCTATTATCAACTTGATGTTTAGGGCAACATGATCTTTGCTAACATAGTAATAGCATGTTTGTGATGGTGCATTGCATTGCAGTTATTGCCTTTATATTTTATTATTAGTTTATCATGCTGTTAATAAGTGTGACATGGGTAAATGCATTGTGGGTAAACATGCGGCATGGTCAGGGAAATGTCTTGGAATTTCAGTTGCCTGGCCAGTGGTCGGCTTTTTTGTTGCGAGTTCTACGTGCAGCATGGACGTTGTAGCATCACAGCGGTTTGCCCGTGTGACTGATTCCGTTCTCAAGTTCACAAACATTTGCTTTTGTTATGTCGGCCAGATCCCCAGCTGCTGTGCGAGTGCATGTAATGCTGTTGTGAGAAGCTGAGTGCCATTCTTGGTGAGTGGTGTCGAGCCGATGCCGTGAATATTTTTTACAAAGTGAACACGTGCATCTCTAGTAGTTTAGAGTCCGATGTTTGCTAGGAGTAGTGAGTGTTGAATTGTGAATGAATGAAGTTGGTAGATGTCAAGTGCTGGTCTCTGTCACTCTCTGACTTGTTTTAGCTCTTAGCTGATGTATATATTATCAGTGTGCAACATGGGGTGACCACTTGTGTGCAAAAACCTCCGCGAATTTACCGTCACAGAATTCTTGGGGGGAGGGAGGGAGAGGAATTAATTTTGCACTTAAGTTGTGTGTTGTTTTTTTCACATTAGGGTTAGCACCAGTGTTAGTAATGATGTAATTACACGAAGATATATTAATTCAAAATATTTCAGCAAAATGTGGATGTTAATTACATATTTTTTGTTAGTCATCACGTAACGCTGACATCATCATGCTTTGTGAGTACAAGCTTGCTTCTTTCAACTAGTGCTGTCATTTGCTACCCTGCTTTGATGGTGAACTTTGTCTGGTTTACTGATGAATAATGTTCATTGTGTCAGCACTAAGCAACATGGGGACAAAAAATCAGGTGTCTCGCAATCTAAACACTCAGCCGTCTCGCAAATGGTGTGTGCTGCTGCACCATCTTGCTGGAAAGCGTAAGAGTCGAGCTATTCCCACTAATGCGTAAAAGTGATTTTTTGGCGTTTTTGTACATGCAGTGGTAAAACTTCAACAGCTTGTCATCAGTAAACCAGATGAAGTTCACCATCGTAGCAGGGTAGCTATTCAGCAACTGTCAGCATCAGTTGCGATCAGCAAGTTTGTACTCACGGCACATTATGATGTAAGCATTACATCATGACTAGCAAAGAGTATATAATCAACAGCCACATTTTGTCGAATATATTTGGAATAAGTATATATTCGGCTGCATCTGTGAAAAATTTTGTGCAAACTGATCATCATTTGAGTGAATTACGAAAGAAAGAAAAAGGGTGCCTTTTTTAATGAAACACCGTGTATAAATTTATGGTGCTGTCTGTCATCATAGTTGCAATGCTGCATTCTGTGTGGTATTAGCACAGTGCAATTTTGTGGTGCTTTTCACTGCATTTTTGTACTATCATTGCTGTTTGTCATGTAGCGTTCCATTATATTGCTAGTGGCCCTCTGCCCTCCAGTAGACAGCATTCTGAGATTAATGACGGTCTTCTGGAGGATAACAGAGAAGATTATTAGAACTGTGTTTACCATTACATATGCACAGTTATACTCGGCAGATCTTACAGTTTTAGGTTTAGGTCGTTTTTTTGTGTTTTGTGTCTCATAAAGGTTAAACTTTCCGTAAAGGTTAAACTTTTTATTCCGTTATTATGTGTATGTGCAATTTTGACTGAAAAGGCCATCTCCGAAATGACGTATACTGTGTCGGGTGGGACGTTAAACCCTACTCACTCACTTACTATATTGCTAGTATGCTTGCTGCATTTGGTTAACAGCAGTGTGGGGAAGAGCAGTGCAGAGAGTCTGTTGAGAATTTGATAATGTCGGAGATAAAGTGGTCACCCTTGTATAGTCCAAGGTCTGTAGAGTGAACTGGGGTCATGCCACAGATTTATACCTGCAAACCAAATCTGGTCAGGCCAGGTTTTCAGTCGTCATTTCGAGAACGTTCGCCAAGTCTGGATTTCTGATGTTAGGAAATTCTTCAGTATCAGCAGAAGGGAACTGCATAAAAATAGCGAAAACATCATCACCGGATGCAGTTTTGAAGCCTGAAATGGCTCATTTTGCAACCCAGTCTTTGCACCAGGCGCCACTACAGGAAATTACAGTCCTTCCCAGGATACCTGGCAAGATTAAGGGAAGGCCATTTTGCAGTCCGTGGTTGAGTTGAATCTGGGAAAGTCTGGTTACAGGCTGTAACCTAACTTACAGGACTGGTTAGTGTGCGATCTGGAGCATCCTGGTGCATTTTTGTGATCGATCCATAGCCACTATCTTGAGGCCAATCAGTTGAATTGATGCCGTAATATCAGTTCATTTGAACGGCCCCAGCAAGGCATCCCTGGCACGACCCAGTAAACTGTATGGATGTTGGTTTAGCTGCGATCATATAGAAACTCAGCTAAGGCTTCAGTGTCTGGCAGACTGAAGAGCAACATCTTTTACTGATAAGTTGATGTGATGAGGATGTGATGTTGAATATTGGATGTGAGCATCGAGTCGGTTGGTTCTCGCAGTGATGATTTCCGTTACAGCACCCGAGTGTTGATTACTAACTTTATTCATTGTTGATGATGCAGTAGCTAGACAGGCGCGTTGCTGTTACCATGTATTATGATGACTTTGTGGTTAGTTTGTTTTTGTTACCGATGATATAATAAACATTTCAACCGTGGTGAAACAGATGTTGATGGCTGTGTGTTTTAGTGAACAGTGATAACATGCAGCAAGTATGGGAATGACGTTGTTGTCTAGTCTTTGTCTGGTGCAGCATCTGTGCATTGTTTTGTGACTTTCTGATTTAGTTTGTTGACTTGTCGTTTATTTTCCCGTGAAAGAAGTTGTCGGGCGGCCAGGAGATGTGGATGTCAGCACGCCATTGCCCATTGTGTTAACATCTGTCTAGTTAGTGCATTTGATGCCAATTTTTTCATATCTGTATATCGGTGTTTAGTGTGAAGCACATCGGTGTCGTAATCCGCTGATAGAAAGCCGTCAGTTTCTCTGTCCAGTCTGTAATTGAACTGTTCTGGGTCTACATTTTATAGCAGCTGTAGTCATGAGCCATTCCCCATTTTGTACAAAATACCGGTTTCCACTTGTGAGTCGAAAAATTAGCCCCTTGATTTTGTTATATCTTAGCAAATATTGATCAGTTAACTGCAATTCATTCACACTGTCCAGAAAATTTGTCACACTGATCGCTAGTGATCCACCGCACCACCAACTTGTCGCTACATTACCTTGTGAAACGTGAATGTCAGAATGTGCTGTAGCCTCGTGTTCTAACAACATTCGAACATTTTTCTAAATCGGCCTTCGACCTGAACACATGAACTTTGACTGATCAAAATGCTGCGTTCGTCTTCAGCTTGTTTTTCGTTCAGTTGCATTTTCATGCAGATAAATGAAAGTGTATTGATTAATTACAAAATCTAATTTTCTGTTGTTAATATTTCACAAGGTAATGTAGCGACGCATTTGACGTTTGCTGGGATGTTTACTTATCAATTTCCGTTGCAAGTATTCTCTTGTGTGCAATACAATGAAAAGTTTTTTCAACAGATTGTGGTAGATTATGCTTTGTACATTAGTAGATGTTGCTGCAGAAAGGTAACTGAACTGGTTCGCAAAGTTTCTGCAATGTTTTCTCAGTTGGAAATGCCTGTGTTCTGTTGGCTGTTGTGGCAACTTCGCGGCTCACCGTGTAGATGAATTCAGTTTTACCACTGTCCATTAGTTAGTTGCCCCCTGTCCTCCAATAGGCAGCATTTTCACATTGATGACTGTCTGGAGGATAACAGGGAAGATTATTAGAAATATCATTATGTTAATTACATATGTACGCATATAATGGAGTTCTTACAATTTTAGGTTAACCTCATTTCTGTATTTTTGTGTTTATGTAAAGGTTAAACTTTCTGTTTATGTAAAGTTTAAACTTACCGTTCCATTATTGTGTTTGTGTGCATTCTGCCTGAAAAGGCCGTTTCCGAAATGACCTATACTGTGTCGGGTGGGACGTTAAACCCTACTCACTCACTCACCCCAGTAGTTAGTTGCCTCGGTCACATTTTATCTTCAATACCAGTTTGTTGCTACTTACGTGGCAGCGGCGTAACAGATTATATACGACAACTACCCGTTACAACGTGGTGTTTAAAAGCGAACAAAACATTCGGCTTAAGTTAAGTGCGTCTTTCATCTAATCTTTTTCTTGTATCACCGCCATTATATAGATGACCCATAACTATTTTTTATTCTTATTTTACTCTTTCAGTATTTTGTAACATATATTGCTGACCCTGGGCGATTGGCTGTTAACTCCATGGTTCTTACTTTCTGAAACGTCCGACCATGTTGTAGTTATTTCGCGTTTATTTGGTAGCATTCTACCGCTCCTAATCGTTAACGTTAGAAGACATGTACTGAACGTGTGTGAAAAAAACTTTTCTTCAGACAAGCTGAAGATCTGTGCGAACAGACTGAACTGATTTATTGAGTAGCTGGTGATTTAAACTGGCACTTTCTTGTTTAAGGTTCGCTTACGATCGTCTCTGAACGTTGTTATCGTGATGTTAACAGACACGTCACTTTGTTGAATTGAATTGTTAGATCGATTATCGATAGTCGACGACGAATATTACTGTTGTTGTTTTAATACGTCATTTCTGACGGTCGCAGCGACTGTTCTGCAGCGCCTGCGAGTGGATTGGATTTGCATTGCAGCAATGTTGAATGTCTCTCGTTTATCGGCGCTTTAACTATAGCCGCGTCATCACTACAGCGCTCGTCGTTTCTACCATATACTTACTCAACATTTAGGGTCGACCGCCAGTGCTGGTATACATAGTGGCTGTGCGTTACTCCTCGTCATCTTCAGTATAAACTGTTTGAACGCCGTCGCTTGATTTGAATAAACATGTGATGTGTTGTTGCGCTTGTGTCCTGCTGACAGCTACAGCTTAATTTTCAAGTACAAAGCTCAAAGGTTGTCTAGACTATAGCTCCTGATGATAACCCATGTCAGAGCTACGGAGTACGGAGCGTCACGTGCCATATGGGATGGGGATGACAGTGTTACCCGCCCCCATACAGATGAACAGATGAACTTTGACCCCAGACGTGTAGACAGGACAGGCCAGTACTTAATTTACCTACCCCACAGGGATGAAAGGTTGACTTGACCTATTGGCAAATTTAACAATTTTGGCTCCTGAAATTTCACTAATTTTGTCAAAATATTATACCAACTTTACGGTTGAGATCTGTACATTTCTATAATAGGCCACCGCCACGACAAAGAACATTGTCAAAAGATTAAGGTTTTATGCCACTTTTTCCGGAAATTCGCCATTAGAAGTGATCAGCATAATTGAGGATCATCATATAGTTTTAACCGTTGATTTCAGAATACTGTAGTAGGGGTTATAATAAACGTTGCTTGCTAAACTTCATGCAAAAATTACGAATAACATTTCAGTTATTCACCGGCAAAAGGTTAAAATCGTCAGTGGCGTAGCCAGAAATTTCAATTTCGGGGGTTCTACTCTTTTCTTCACCTGCTTTTCCTTCTCCCTATCGTCCCTCGTTCCCTTTCCCCCTTTTACTCCTGCTTCCCTTCCCTTGTTCTCCCCTTTTTCCTCCCCTCCCTTCCCTTAGAATTAGGACCGCCTAAAATCCAGAGAGGGGTCTGGGTTAGCTGTAAGCTGTAAAAGATGATATCTAGTGGCAACAATTTTAATTATTTTTCCGAGAAAAATACTGACCAAATTGGCAAATTTAGTGCAGGTTAAACCTATGCATATGACGTTTTGTCTGGAGGATAAGCCCCCCTTGCCAACGCCACTGAAAATCGTGTCTGTGAACGTAACATAAAACATCACAGCCAGGTTGGAAATGTAAACATTATTTTCATAAGTTCTGTTCTATGTAGGAGGCTATGTACATAATATAGGCCTAGGCCATATAGTCAACAGCCGCGCCGAATTGTAGGCTATAAGACGTAAGACATAGGCCTAATTAGATTATTTATTTACAAATCAACGTTTTCTTTGCAATTAATTTAATTAGTGGGCAGTCTGTAGAACCATCACATTAGGAGAACGTCACACTCGTCTGTTGGATCTTACTTGATGTCTGCCGTTCAAACCTTCTACGTTCGACCAACCTGAAAACAACATTTAAGAAATTACAAGGCGACAGGTGCGCCAATTCGCTAAACTGTCATTCATAACCATGATACCATCTTAGCCTGATAAGCTAAACGCTACATAGGTCTAAATGATTAGAACGGGCTGGGTCCTGTTAACTTCGTAAAGGGAGCAAACGCCGGTAGTGCGCTATTGAGGAATTTTTTTTATTACGTATGATTTCGTTCGTGTGAAATTAACTAGGCCCCTACTGTCTGTAGGTTTAAGTTAATTTTAAAATGTGCGATGTCTTCGTCGCAATAACAAGTTGTGTGATCGGTGATTGTAAAATCAAACAAAAGTCCTTTATATTAATTCACACTGAAATTTCTGAAAGAAATAAGCGCGTTGATTCACACGGTAGCTAGTAATCAGTCATCTAATACTAATAGGGTATGCCCTAATAATAGGCGAGATGTCTGAGTTAAACACTAATGAATAGCAAGATAGAGTCATAAAGAGTCGTAAGTCATAAAATGATGACAAGTCATATACTGACGTGGCAGAAAGTTGCGGAGTTTGAAAAAGCGTTGACATAGCGCGGCCAATGTCGCGGTACAGTTTCTGTTTGCTGCAATCATAGAAAACAGAAAGTTCGAACTCGACAATGATATCATGCTGACAGTATACAATAAGCTCAAATTCCATTACGCCGACTTTGCGACAAAGTCCGGGACAAGTTCGTGACGTCATCGGTCACGTGACCATTGGACTCGGCATATGTGGTTTCCTATTGGTGGTCCATTGGAACTATGCGTCTATCTTGCACCGTTACGGAGATATAAAGCCTCAAAGTTGCATTTGCCATGTTAAAGGCCAAAAGTTCACTGCGCATGCTCCGTGTCATGTGACCTGTGGGTAGGGGGTTCAAAATGACCACATATTTGGAATTTCCGAGGCCATATTACCTATTCACTATACAACTTTTATGGGCCTACGATGACGATTAGGGGCCGTTTTTTATAGGTGAAATTTTTATACAGGAGCGTTTTGGCCGAAAATTTCCAAGTTCGTTTTTGGCCCAATTTTCGTCTTTGGGGGGATTTTTCAGGGGTTAGATATTAACTTCGAATTTTCTACCCCTAAAAAGGCACACCCTTGCGTGAGACCGCGTCGTTTGAGCCATCGTGCGTGAAAATCCGCCGAACGGTCTGACCTGTAGGTCGGTCAACAAAAAAGGGTATATGTATACTACACTGTGTCTCAAAAAAACCGGACCCCTATTACGTTTTGAAATAACTCCAACAAACTGTGCCTGATAATAATAACGATTAGCTGAGAAAATCGTCAAAAGGTACTCAATATCGTAGTGTCTTACGGGCTTACGATATTTCATAAAACGGGGAAAGATGTGGATAACTGAAGCAGCGCTTGGTGGAGATCTGGTCTGGCCTACGGCAGACCGTTGTCGAT
>Ga0209367_1005100_pt1 | contig 18219 bp, 8 predicted proteins | sample WorMetLIZISLAND2_FD_187412 | JGI IMG/M metagenome (GOLD analysis project Ga0209367, IMG submission 187412) | Marine gutless worms symbiont microbial communities from Max Planck institute for Marine Microbiology, Germany - Olavius geniculatus... ... | reverse complement strand
AAAGGTGATATTATTCAGCAGCACATTGACACACAGTCAGTGTGATGCGGGCAATATCACCTTTTGTAATTTTTGCTGTTTTCGATGTGCAAGTCCTTAAATGTTGCCGTTAACAAGTGTATAAACTAATGTTTTGTACATTTATCTTACTAACGGCGCTTTTAATTTCTGGTGTCATTAACATTCTGCTGTGTTGTTGTTTCTCACCACATGGTGAATGCAGTCTGTATCGTCGCACTTACTGCACTCTGACTTGGACTAAAAATTACCTGCTGGATCTGAACACGAAGTCAAAGCCACCGGACTTAAACTCCGACTACATCACCGAAACAGGATACACCATGGTCACTGTCGCACAGGGCAGTTTAAACTGTGTGTGATTTAATGCGACGACATGCCAGTGTTGATTGAGACGACAGTGATGACAACAATAAAACCGACTGCACGGACTGCATGATATAGGCTTACGACTGTCAATCAATGCCACAGATGACAGCTAGAGCCTGCAGGTGCATCACGGGTAGGCTACACTAAGCAACTCACGCAACACCTGCATATAAGGGCGTCTACACCGCATCAACCGTGGAACAAATGCTCCATTGTGAAAGTAAGAGAAAGAGGAAACATCTGAAAGGGCGCAGACAGCCATCAGTGAAGGAGCTTACAGTGCTTCACCGCGGGTCCCAAAAGAGATTTAAGAAGTCTGACGAAACAAAAAGCGGCGGCAAATGAAAAAAAAACATTTAAAAAGGAATGGTAAAACGGATAATGGGAGAAGGACGGAACGACATGGGAACCTGCTCCAATAGCTCAAGGGGAGAGGAATAGACGCCCCTGGCTCTACCACACACGGACACAATGCAACAGCTCGAACTGCGCAGCGAACAACACCAGCAACCAATATCTACTGCATCTAGCGCAAACAGTCAAAGCTATGCACAACAAAATCAACACAATTAGCATCATTTCATTCTGTGAACTGTATACTGACACAACTGGTTGATAGTTACAGCCTTATAGATGGAAAACTTGCAAAGCTGTAATCTATGTTCAAATTTTCACCACCGACACGTCATCTTGCAGTCAACATTACTAAAATGTAATGCAACTCATAAATGCATACAATGTAGAAAGAAGCCACCAGAAAACAATATTTCCTGATAACAGGCAAAGACATAATTATTCGTGATTATGCATGGGATCATTCATGATGATCAAAAACTAGACAACAGTGACAATAATAAGTGACAAAACTGTACAAAAGTTAACATGTTAGAAATGTGAAGTCCAGCAGTCAGCACTATAAACGGCGTACAATGGTTGCAAAGCCTGACTTTAAACACAACTGCAGCAAAACGATGTGCATACGTATAATCATGTGAATTTGATTGACTGAGAAACTAAGGCCACAGGCAACAAGCAAAGCAAACGTTAATTGTGTGAGTTGTTCTCTATACTAAACAGATTCACAGAACACTCACAGCATGTTCGGAGTCGAGGGAGGGGTAACGCTGACCTAAAACAGAAAGCAGGTACAAGACATCAGTGCTAAGTTTCGACGTGAGGTAGCTAGAAATGGCAAAGTGAAAAAATCGGAACTTTACCCACCAAAAATTTTGGGAATGAGGGTAAGGTGTTACCCAAACTGCAGAGGGAGAATCGACAACAGAATATCGTGTGAAAAATTCATGAAGGTCGGTCCAGTCAAACTTTAGTTGCATGCCGGCGAAGTTCGAAGATTGTGCAATGGCCGGGCAAATTGGACTTTGCGCCATTTTGAACCCCACGCCAAATTTGACCGGAATTAGGTACAAAGCGGAAACTCGGCAGTTTTCTTGACTGAGCCATTATGTACAAAAATGCGGAAAATGGGCCAGACGGCATTGTAACTGAAGTCGCTAAGTGGTGCTAAAGGTGACATTTCGTACCAAAATCGGCCGTCCTGGCGGGTGGTTGGGGTCCCGAAAATGCATGGCGTAGACGCACATTTTCTAGACATACCACGTCAAAACAAACCGTCTGAAATATAATTATTTGTTGAAAATTTTTTGTTAGCTATAAAGGTCACATGACTGGACTTAGTTTATTCTCATGACAAACCGGTCAAAAAGAAAGTTTTTGGCTCTAGTCCCTAAAAGGTGACTCCTAGAAAAAAGTGTCGGAAACAAACATTGTTTATCTTGGCCTGGCCTATTGTCTGGCATCGACGTCGGGGCCCTAAGTTTACAACTGAGTTCAACAGATGGCGCCAAATTGTCGAAATCCAAAAAATCACCTAGAGTTTTAGGAGCTCAGAACCCCCAATGTATTTAAAATTACCCCATAAATCTATATGTCGTTGGAAAGGGCTATAAATACTATCTTATGTGTTAAAATATCGTTTCGTCGATCTTTCACCTATCTCAAGAAAAACAGGTTTAAATATTGTTGAGTAAAAAGTAAACACAAAAAATGTTGACCCCAAAAAATTTAAGGGTGCACTGCGGGGGCGGTATGGTAGATATCTCGATTGAATGTGGTAAAGACCTTGAACATTCTAAGCCATCCCTTGAATTAATGACAATTTTTGGAAAATATGTACAAAACTGGAAAAAAATTGGGTGGGTCAATTTGGGGACTTAAAATACCCAGATATGTTCTGACATCCCCACACTCCTGTACCTCACTGCAAACTAATAATAACTCTCTATCTTTTGTTAAATTTTGACTCGCCAAAATGCTTCTGTTTAAGAACCATTGGTTTAAATTTTGTGAAGCCGAAAGTAAAAAAATGATGAAAAATTTTGACCCCACAAAATTTTTAGAGGAGGGAGGTCAGGGTCGGCATTTGGGTCGAATATGATAGCGACCATAAACATTGGCCCACATAGATACCTAGAACTTTCTGGGCCATCCTTTGAATTAATTACGATTTTTGAAAACTTTTGTCAAAAATCGTCAAAAAATTGGATTACATTTGGGGGGCATTTTGTTGGAAATGGACCCAATTTTTAAAAATTTTACCCCCGCATTAAGATTACTGACCTATAGCCAACAATCTGGTACAAAAAGCGGATTGATATCACCTACAGTTTCTGAGATCTGCCGCACGGCGCATTTGACCCCTAGAAAAGGGAAAAATTTCTCCACCACGTCATGTAAACTTTTGGGGTCTGAAATTTTATTTGTGTACTGGCCTGGTAGTTCCATATCTGCAAAAAAACTTTTCTGCCCCTGTCTCCCCTAATGCGGGAGATATAAGGGGTTAAATTTTTTGTCAGATTGCCTCCAAAATTTCACAGACTGCTAGCCCTTGACCTCCCCTACAATCCCTGAAAATTAGGTGAATGTAGGGTCCATAGCTTTTTTGCTAGACCAAAAAACACGGGTTGAGCAGATGGCAGGTCTGTGCGTTGTAGCATTCCTATAAAACGGAGTCTTTATATTCCGTTGGATACTCCTTCACAAGCTTCACCAACATAGGACAACTGCAATGCAATCGGATTTAAATATTACTCTCCGTCGTCAGTTCAACAGCTTACATATTAACCCAAAATCAATACCATACTGTATCTAGTACTTGATATAAATCAGTCTGGCTAAAATACTGAGAAATGTGAGCTTAGCTATAGGACAACAAATTTACCACGACACTTAAACTGTTTGATGCATTAATGTACATATTTATATCTAATCTAAGTATTTCTTGTAACTGACAGTTCTAACTGATGTCGCATCACTGCAAAAATGTGCTGGCTACCACGGCCACTAATACTGTTACTAATACTCAAGAATTTTAATAGATCTGCTACAGCTACACAAAAATTACTGACTCTGGAATCTTCTACAACACTGATGCATTAGTTGTCACAGAGTTCACAACAGCAATAAACAGCTATAAAACAAAAAACATAATTTCAGCAACAATTTCTAAGCAACAATCAGCAGCAGACATGGACAACACGACAAAGAGAAAAAGTCAAAAAACAGTAGTCTGAAAACTGCATAGAAACTGTTAAAAAAATAGCCAGCATGAACTTGACTCAATATTTGATGACGATGTGATGAAAAACTTGTCTGTAATTTTCATCTGCAAGAAGCAGAATGTGACTGAGCAACTGGAAAGCAACATCAGACATGCCAAGTCTAAGCACCTTCGCTAAAACATCATCTCACACATTTTAATTTGACCTCGTTTTCAACATTTTCTTGCTTATTAATGATGAAAAATTCTCTTAAACAGGAGCAATTATTTCTGGGCTTAAGACACATACCTCAAAAAGTGTTAGTGGCTGGGGCTCAGCTGGAGAAGCCTACAGCATTCCCCCATACCTTTTGGTTAAATTTCTGGGGTGGAAGAAGTAATGGAAAGACAAGATGAGACAGAAAAAAGGAGAAAAAAGGTAAACAGATGGTGAAAAAGGAAAGTGGTATATCTTTCCCAACCTTGGCATGTCTGGACAACTAAAGACGGACACAATAACAACAATGCTGCCATATCAATACCACAATGCACAACAGCAACAAGCAACGATATGTACATACCTCGGCAAATGGTTTGAAACAAATAAAACACACAGAAATAACAACAACGAGCAGTAAATAAATACTCCGCAGCTGAAAATGAACAATTATTGCCAATACAAAACAAACGCCATATTCACGGACTATTCCGATCAATTCGATTTCAACTCAAACTGTTTTAGCATTAGCTATGCAGCAATGTTTGATCAGGCTGCAAACAACAAAATATCATAGAAAAACAAGGTTAGTGCCACATATCATCGTTCACAATACCCACAATTAAAATCAAGCATCAATAACATAAACAGACAATACAAATGTGACCGACTAACACTGTTGGTATTTGCTAATTTAATGCACAAAAAAACCAAAAAAATGAGAGATTACAGGAAGCATGTCTATGTAGACTATGTAGCAAAGGTCAAATAGAAAGCTAGTTAATATCAATAGTTAGCAAAGTCTATGCACACTACAATGGTGCACAGAAACCCACAAGTCATTTACGTTTTTATGTGCCTGCTGAGAAGCATTTTCTCTAAATGCAATATACGCTTAACTGCGGCTTTCACTAATATGACACGATTGCCTAATATAGTTAAAACAGCATATTCTAAAGGGTTGATCTTCCCTTGAAATACTGACAGATGCTTTCATACAACACTATAAAATCGAATACCAGATTCTAATAACACAGCTAGACAAAAACTCAGCCCAGCTGGCAAGATCTATAAATAGAGAGCAAAAAATGAAATATTAGAATAGCTGATATAAGTGGAATAGTTGATATGTGCACAGACAAAAGAAGACAGCAAATAGTGCGAACCTGCAAAGCAACTGATGGGTGAACAATGATTCAACTAATTGAGCTACGGCCTATGTAAGGAGATTTCAAAACACACCTATGTGTAAACTACAACTCAGGTATACAATCGAGTTACAACTGGCTAAACCAGGCTCACCTGGAAAATGGTCGTTAAAATGGAGTTCATGACTGTGTGAGTTTGTGGAATAGTGACAGGAACGTAGGACCTACAATAAGTACCGATGTATCCTGCATGATCAAAGGTTAGAAACAAAATGAAGAAAATAAAAACCGAGAGACAAGTTAAAAATGGATATTTAAAATGTGCATAAACATAAATGTGTGTAAATACTAAAGATTGCAATCCTGTGATCCCAAATCCCGGCCGTTTTCGCCAATCCTGAATCCCGGGATTGGCAGCATCTCGATCACGGGATTTCGAGATTATAAAAATTAGTTAAAATTGTACATTTTCGTGTATTAGACGACAGAAATAAGAATTTTAGCCATCTGGTAAATAAAATATTTTATGAGCACTAGAGTACTACTACGTGCTGTCGCCAAAAATTTGTATTTTGACGGTCACTATCACTCTCTACAGCTCGGATACCTTTCGTAGGGGCCCTGTGCATAAAATATGTCAATTAAGGATACCAAAATAACGACCAATCTGTAAGCCTAATCACAAAACGGGATCCTGGGATTTCCAATCCCAAGATTGCAATCACTAGTAAATACTGCTACAGTCAAACAACAGGAATGCAGATCCAATAGTCACACATGCGATCGATCAACAACAGAGCTAAGCAAACAGACAAACGGCCAGACAGACAGATACAAGCCATAACAGGACAACTGCTAAAAGTCTGGACAGACATATGACAATGACTAGAGACCAACCTAATTTATCATTTCACGTCTTCCACAACACTGAACAACTTTCATCTAAACACATAACTTTCAGAATAATTCTTAATAGTTTTTGTAATCCATAACCGCTGTTCGCTGCATTTAAAACAGTTCTGTTGATGAACTCTGTACAACTTGCTTATGCAAAGCAACAAATACACTATATTTCATTTAGTATATTTTATGTAGTCATAATCCAGCCTTTTGGTTGCAATGCCATTACGAATGTTTATTTGATTTGATTTTGATATTTTGTGCACAAGTTATTATTGCCAATGCACACATTTTTGCATTTACTGCATCCTAAGAACGAGCAACATTTGCAAGTAGTGGTCCAAGAATTTTCCAAGAAACCTGGACATCTTTCAGAAATACGCCTGCATCACTGTATCCTCGGATACTATAAGCCCACGCCTGTCACTACAAGCTCTTTGTTCTGTTAGATATTAGCCTGATACTTGTATTTCTGCCTGTTACATGCGTAGCTCCCTTAAGCCCAAATTCCATTACACCAACTTTGTGACTTTCACCGAAACTTCCCTGCGGGGAAAGTCGTGGACACAAATCATGAAAGTCCGCAACACAAATCATGTCGGCGACTTTCATGATTTGTGTCGGTGACAAAGTCCGTGGACTTTGTGGCAGACTTTTCTCGTGCACTGTAACGGACTAAATTCCATTAAAGCGACACGAATGGGTTCGTCGCGGACTTGTCATGAACTTCGTCGCAAACATCTCGACATGTCGAGATGGTTTGTGTCCGCGACTTTCGTGATTTGTGTCCGCGATTTCACCAAAACTTCATGATTTCATGATTTGTCACCGTTTGTGTCGGTGACTTTCATGACATTTGTCCGCGACTTTACAGCACTCCACTGTTTAACAGAACAGACAGTTACCAGCACTGCAGGTCCGTGGTTATTTCAGCTGAAATGAAACAGGGTCCAGAGTCCAGCATATACTTTTTCACTACAGGCCCAGCACCTAATTATGTCTTGTTCAGGAAGCATACTCGTGAAATCTATCCCAAGCATATTAGGTTGGTTACTAACAATGACAAAACAGACGATTGGGTCAATCAATCTCTAATGCCAGTGAGTTGTCAAAGCAGCTGGCTGCTGGCTCAGGTGGACTTGTCCTTGCTTGAGCGCAGACCAGACACAGTCTCACCAGCCTGCTTCATCACTTGCTGAATTATGCCACGCTTTCGCAGTCCGGGAATCATTGATACTCCGACAGCTACAATACCACAGACCTACCTCAAGGATTGGGTACAAAACAACAGGGGTAAGACTACAGACGAATGCATCATTGATTGCATGACCTCCCATCTTTCACCACAGTCTCTGCAGTGTTATAACCACCCATAATCGAACTCCAGTTAAGTGCGATGATGAAAGTACATCTCACATCTGCTTATTGCAACACACATCGTTAATCAGTCATAAAATAAGTACATTTCAACACAGTCTAGAGCTTATTATGCCTCATTCCACTTGTATTTAATACACCCAAGACCATGACAAAATGTATGCTGTCTTGTTACTTACTGGCAGCAATGTGACTCAGATTTATACCCAAAAGCTGATGATTGCAAGTTCAATGCCAAAAACGAAAACAAGACATCAGTGCTAAGTTTCGATGTGAGGTAGCTAGAAATGGCAAAGACAAAAAATCAGAATTTTACTGCCCCCCCCCAAAAAATGGGGTGAGGGTAGGGGAAACTGCAAAAGGGGAATCAACAACAGAATATCATGTAAAAAATTTATCAAAAATTGGTCCAGTCAAACTTCAGTTGCATGTCGGCGAAGTTCTAAGACTGCAATGGCCGGGCAAATTGGACTTTTCGCCCTTTTGAAACAAACGCCAAATTTGACCGGAATTAGGTAAAAGCTGAAACTTGGCAGTTTTTTAACTGAGCCACTGTGTATGAAAATGCAAAAAATCGGCCCAACGGCATTCTAACTGAAGTCGCTAAGTGGTGCTAAAGTAGACATTTTGTGCCAAATCGGCTGCCATGACGAGTGGTTGGGGTCCCAAAAATGCATGGCATAGAAGCACATTTTATAGACATACCACATCAGAACAAATCGTCTGAAACATTTGTTGAAATTTATTTTAGCTATTAAGGTCTCATGACTGGACTTAGTTTATTCTCGTGACAAAAAGAGGGTTTTTGGCTCTAGCCACTAAACGGTGACCCCTAAGAAAAAAGTGTCAGGGACAAACATTGTTTATCTTGGCCTGGCCTATCATGTGGCATCGACGTCAGGGCTTTTAGTTTACAACTGAGCTCACCAGATGGCGCCAAATTGTCGAAATCCAAAATATCACCTACAGTGGGTCACTTTATGGGTTCAGAACCCCAAATATATTTTAACTACCCTGTAAGTCTATACGTCCTTGGATAAAGCTATAAATACTATCTTATGTGTTAAAAAATCGCTTCATCCATCTTTCACCCATATGAGAAAAACGTGTTTAAATATTGTTGAGCAAAAAGTAAAAACATGACAAAAATTTTGACCCCCAAAAAATTTAAGGGTGTGTGGGCGGTAGGGTAGGTATATCGATTAAATGTGGTAAAGACCCTGAACATTGGTCTACATACAGACGTAAAACTTTCTGGGCCATCCCTTGAATAATTGACAATTTTGGAAAATTTGGCCAAAATTGGCCAAAAATCGGGTGGGACAATTTCGGGGGTTACAATACCCAGATGTGTTTTGACCACCCCACACTCCTGTACCTCTCTGCAAACTAATAATAACTTTCTATCTTTTGTTAAATTTTGACTCATCAAAAAATGGTTCTATTTTAAGAACCACTGGTTTAAATTTTGTGAAGCCAAAAGTGAAAAAATGACGAAAAATTTTGACCCTCCAAAATTTTTAGGGAGGGGGGCCAGGGTTAGCATTTCAGTCGTATATGATAGCGACCATAAACTCTGGTCCACATACGCACCTAGAACTTTCTGGGCCATCCTTTGAATTAATTACGATTTTTGAAAACTTTTGTCAAAAATTGTCAAAAAAATTGGGTTACATTTGGGGGGTGATTTGTTAATAATAAACCCAATTTTTAAAATTTTTACCCCTGCATTGACATTACTGACCTATAGCCAACAACCTGGCACAAAAAGCAAACTGATATTACCTACAGATTCTGAGATCTGCTGCACGGCACATTTAACCCCTAGAAAAGAAAATTTTTTTTAAATATTTCTCCCCCACCCCACGTAAATTTTGGGGGTCTGAAATTTTACTTGTGTATGGGCCCGGTAGTGCCCCATCTGCGAGAAAAATGTTCGTGTCCCCATCTCCCCTAATGGGGAAAATATGCAGGGTTAAAAAAATTTTTCTTCTCCCTTTTCCTTCACAACCCCTTTTTGTAAGATTCTACCAAAATTTCACAGATCGCTAGCCCTTGACCTCCCCTACAATCCCTGAAAATTTGGTGAATGTAGGCTTTTTTTGACAAAAAACACGGGCTGAGCGGATGGCAGGTCTATGCATTGTAGCATTCCTATAAAACGGAGTCTTTATATTTTGTTGGATACACCTCCATAACTTAAGTTTGAGTTTCAGCGGATGAAATGCAATTACCAGTAACAGCGTCGTGCAGTGGGAATAGGTAGGCTGTGGCGATTGGCATGGTTATGATTAACAACGATTCAGCCGCACAACAATTCGGCCGCCGGTCAACACAGCTGTCTAAAAACTGTATTTTGTTTGTATCTTTATTCAGTGACTTGATCAGCTGGTGCACTGTCAAAATGTCGACAATGATAATGTTGAAGTCAAAATGTCGACAATGGAAATGGCGAAAGTCAGAACGGCGAACAGTAGCCTATGCGCAATATGTTGCGACTGTCGCAACACCTGTAAAGAAAAAAAGAAAAAAGTTGTCATACCTATATGTGTATTTCAACATCGTGAGCAATCCCGCACAGAAAGTGGCCAATCTCAGTGTGCGCATAGTTGTCAATGAGGTTTCCGATTTGTGTATTTAGAGCTTCGTTCGTAACGTTTGCGTTTCCGTGGCCGAGAGCTGCCGGCAGTTGCCTGTACGAGTACTAATCGTTGAGTTGTGTAGGCAAATCCATCAAGCAGTAAAGTTCGTCCGCCTTTCTGATTCGTAACTACTTCCATGTGATGTTACAAAATTTTAAGCAATGAAATTAAAGCACAAGTACAATAGACTAAAAACATCGGACTGGTAGCACGCATGACAGACGTTTCTCACACCTATTGGGCCCAGTGTTCTGAACCGCGTGTGTGTGACACTTTCGACATTCTGACTTTCGCCATTTCCATTGTCGACATTTTGACTTTTTGACATTATGACTTCAACATTGTGACTGTCGACATTTTTACTGTCGACATTGTGACCTGCCACCAATCAGCTTGCATGAAAGGGATAGGGTACGGTTAAGCATGGAGTAAGTGATGGGCTTTGCGGCCAGCGTCTGTATAGTGAAGTGATGAGTATTGGATGTGTTAGGTGCAGAGCTGCGAACAGAAACTGCCATAAGCTCTCGCGCGTTTCATGAGCATTAGCTCAGATTTCTTGTTCAAATATTTGTACAATGGCCAGCAACGTGGTTGCCATGAGTTTAAGCATAACATATAGCATTCAGTTTTTTTAGCAGCCAGGTATAGACGTGAACTCATTGTAACTAATGTCAGACTAGAGCCAGGAGACAAACTGTAATTTTACTCATCATGCAACTCGATAGTGCAGTAGCTATATGATCAGTTTAGGCCTATAGCCAAGCGTCCCTACGGGGTCGACAGCAGTGGGATATGGCTAACCCAGAGGCAGACCTGCTAATAACTCAGCAGGTCATCGAGTCTCCATACACACAGCTACAAACAAATCTGTTTATAGCTCAATGCCATCTGCAGTCTGTATTACCCACCCATCAATAACAGCAGGCACCAATGCCACCAGCCATCGTGACAGCTGTCAAATATCAGATGCGTATTATAGGATTACAGCATTTTCCACGGTACCTCAGCTGCGAACAAGAGGTGCACATTATAGTCGAGATTTTACGGTATTCATAATTTTTATTCATCAAACAGTAGATACCATATTGAACTAACCAATCAGATAGGTCAGGAACAGGTTGTCAATCAGACTGCCGAACCAAGCCATCACAGCAAAGATACCCAGCATCATGACCAAGTACTGCAACAGACAAAGCCGACACGAAAATTTGTCAAAAGTTAAACAAGATCAAAATATTCATTACTATGGGGCAATGCATAAAAAGTGGAACATAATGCTTTATGTAAATTGAAGAGTCGTACAGTTTTGAAAACGATTAGCCACTATGACAGCAGTCAAAAGTGGCACTGCAATCACTGAGGCTAATTGTTTCCAAAACTGTACAGCTGTTCAATCTACATGAAACATTATGTTCCACTTTCTATTTGCCACCCGGTTATGTATCACTATCTTACTGCAAGTATAGCACAACAATCTAAAGCAGCAGTAACAATATGGTCTTAATTAAAATTCTGCAGAAAGTTGATTCACAAGCATACATTCAGGAAAACTGACGTGTGCTACGGTGCAAAAGAATGTGGAGATCTTAGATTAGTGGAGAACACCACCAGTGTATGTCAATTTAACGACAGTATTGCTAAAGTCTGGAACTGTCAGTTTTGGTCTTTATCAGGTCATGAGTTCTAAGTCTTGTGTTAAGGTCACGGTCTCATTTACATCACTGATTCATAGTTAATAACACATGTCACTAACTGACTAATTCGCACTACATACATATATTCATTTAACAGCAGAATTTGACACAATGCAAGAATGCTCACAATACAAACTATAAAAATATTTTTAAAATCATCACCTATAAACAATTATTGAGTTCTACATACAGCAAAAAACGACTAGCACTATGCACATCAGTTGAGTTCAGTCTAGTCTGCATGTAGTGCATAGAGATAATACGAATACTTGTATAGCATACAGACAAGAAAGTCATTATCATTAAGAAATTTGGTTTTATTAACTGGACTCGAGATATCAAAGATCAGCCAAACGAGATGGTGGTTATGACTCTTACGACTATTATGCCTCCACCATTGTGACAACTACAAAGCCAAAAAGTACATTTTGGGGCATATTTGACCCCCACCATGACCTTGACCCTTAACCTTTTGACCCTAAAATTTGATGCAATCATCCTTGCCCTAAAGTTCGCTAACGGTGAAAGTTTGGTCAAATTCTGTCAACAAATACCCTAGATATCTTGTTAATAATGTTTGTCCGAGACTCAAGCATGCACACACTCACGCATGCATGCATGAACACTCCGGAAACATAATGCCTCTGACCACTATGTTGGCAGAGGCATAAAAATACCAGTAACACAGACAAACAACAGTGAGTAACTTACAACTTTCGGCTTATCAGACTTCAAATTCATCAGCCAGTCCTTTGCCTTGCTGATGTGGTTCTTAGCATTCAGGAGACGAGTGCAGATAGCTTCAAACTGGCGCTCCTCCACAGCTGTCCTACAGTAGTTTAGCAGTTTCTCGGAACATTACGCCAATCTAAAAAACTTGTACGTAGGCTATGTATGTATATGTATGTCCTACATTCACAAGCGACCAACTCAATGTCTTCAACCAACAATGATGCGCTGACATACTACACCACGTCTCAAAAAACTGTGCCAGTGTCATTTCTTGAATACCAGTAAACATTTCATTAATTTCTGTCATGCAACATCATCATCACGACGTGAAGCGTTCAGCTGTAGCATCTTGCCACTGTGCTTTGTCAACAAAACGATTTGTCTTCCATCAGCTCCAGAACGCAACATCATGAAAAAACTTGATGTTAATGACCATAGTTCTGCCCATCTCACCTTAGTACTGTTGCCAGAAGTCATAGTTTGGCCGTTTACAACAATGGCTAATGCATGTGTCTGCTCAGTTATTGTTTTAAGATAGTGTTTACTGCAGACAACAAACAGTTGATTAAGCTTTTAAGGCAGCTAAAAGGTTACAGTTCATTAAGGTTTCTTAAAGAATTTTTACAAAGAATTAGATGCACAGGAAACTCGACAACTTACTTCCAGAGTTTCAAACACTAAAATATAGGACAGCGAAAAAATTTTCAGGCAGTGGGCGAACGCGCACTGCACGCACGTCTGGCAGCATGATCTTAAAGTAGATATGATTAATGTTGAACAAGTAACAAATTTTCAATGATTTCGTAGTTCACAAAAATTTTCTGAGCCGATGCGTGCAGTACCCAACGTGCATTCATTGTTGTAAGTGGCCAAACTACGACTTCTGCACTTCACAAGCAAGTTTCCTCGTGCCAAAAATTATTTAAAATGGCCAATGGTTAATGGAGTTCTTCAAAAAATAACACTGGCACAGTTTTTTTCTGAAACACAGCATATGTGGCTTAAAGCCTAGATAACACATGGCACTATTACCCAGATGCCGACTGTAACCTATATAAAAAAAATGGCATACCTGTTACTCCAGCTCTGAACGACGTTCAAAGCAATTTTGGTTTTCATTCCCCTTTTTGTTTTTGAGGTACCAACATTGCAGCAAGTATACACATCGTTACCAGATCTCGGATTAGAATTTCCAAAGACCAGCAAATCAAGCATGACATAACAGTATAAAAATGCTTTGGTTTGACCATCGAAGCTTAGCAACAGAAGTCATTAATCTTCAACTCCGGCAGTGGTAAGTCATACAAATGTCATAGCTATGCTGCAGCATATATGATGATGATGTTAACCAGCAATGTAGCTGCAATATACCAGCAAAACAACCTGACACACAAACCACTCTGACGAAGTGAAGATATAAGAGCTGAGAGTAGGAACAGCAAAGTCAACGACTGAGACAAGAATTCCAATCAGACAAATGGCAGTCAGCACCGAAGGCTCCCAGTACCACACTTGCCTTCAAACAAACAGCATAGTCGAGTCAAAAGACGATCTATATCGCCGAACACCAAAAAAATTCCAACAAATCATTTTTTGCTTTAACTGCTTTAATTGGTCATGTTGACTCTCAGAAAAAAAGTCCCGGGTCATATGACCCCGGGAACATGGTTAATTTGCATATTTTCAAGATGGCCACCATTGAAAATTTCAATTTGTACTAACTTTTTTATGGTTGGTTTTAGACCCCATAAATGTATTGGCAACAGATATAAATATGGGGTTTCTGAATAAAATAAACATAACTTCATCTCCATGTGACGTACCATGATGTAGCTGAGACGTATGTGACGTCAAAGTTCCACTGTTGCCATAGCAACCATTCAAAAGTTGCAAAATTTTGCATTACAGCCAATGGAGAGTTCAAAGCAGTATAATTCGGTCCGCGTAAACGATAACTGCGTGCTGTTTGCAGCTACCCTGTATTTTCAAGGTTGGGCAATCTAATGGTGTCATTTAAATGTACCCCCTAACGAACCCTATTGTTATAGTAACCATTCAAAAGATGCAAAATTTTGCATTACAGCCAATGGAAAGTTCAAAGGGTATAACTCGGTCCCCATAAGAAATAATTGCGCGCTGTTTGCACCTACCCCCTATATTTGGGCCTGGACTATCCGATGGTGTCACTTAAATTTTTCCCCTGCCGACCCCCGTTGCCATGGCAACGAATTTTGGGAGAAAATTGACTATAACTCGGCACCCGTAAAAGGTAATTGTACGTTATTTGCACCTACCTCTTTATTTTTGGGCCCGGGCTATCCGATGGTGTCATTTAAATTTGTCCCATGACGACCCCTGTTGCCATGGCAACTAACCGTTCTTATTCAAAGACAAAATTGATTGCAGCAGACATTGTTACATCACACATAATTTTTTCCTTGCACCAACTTCCCTTACCTGCCCGGAGGTATTCTAAAAACAGGGAATAAATTTATTGTCATAAAATCAAATGACAAAATTTTGAACAAAATTCGACTAAAAACAGCAAAAATCAGAGCAAAAAATCTTCAACAGTTTACAAAACTATGTAAGGGCGATATGAGTCAAAACTTAAAAACAGCAAAATGGTTTTGGGGCAATATTATCACTTGTTGAATTCCAGACTGACGCTGTCTGCACAGGTGGCCGCCGTGTGTCGCAGTGGCTACTATCAGTTACGGCAGCTCCGACCGCTTGTCAGATCGATGTCATCTGACGCCGTCAAGATGCTCGTCCAGGCGTTTATTTAGTGTCGCCTGGACTACTGCAACTTGACGCTTTACAGCATCACTGACAGTCTGATGAGCCGGCTGCAATCTGTTCAGAATGCGGCTGCACATTTGGTGTCAGGGGCTCAACTCTATGACCACATAACGTCGATGCTACAGGAGCTGCACTGGCTTCCGGTTCGGCGTCGGGTGGACTTCAAGATGGCCACTCTGGTCTACTTGTCACTGTTCGGTATGGCTCCACCTTACCTGGCCACCGACTGTCAGCTGGTCTCTGACAAAGGTCGTCGTCAGCTGTGTTCTGCCAACTCAAGGACAGGTGTCGTCAGAAGGACCTGCAGCAGCTATGGAGACAGATGCTTTGCTGCTGCAGGTCCGAGGCTGTGGAACAGTCTGCCAGCTCATCTGAGATAAACTGACATTAACTTTAAACAGTTTAAACGGCAGCTAAAAACATTTTCGTTCAGGTGTTGAGAGTGCGGCACATTGTGGCTATTGTTAAACTGTGCCTTCTAAATAATCTTACTTACTTACTTTACTTACTTACAAATAGGCACAGACATCATAACAAGCACTGGCAACGAGCTTCTTAGAAATGTCAACATCGATGACCTTGAATGACCTTAAACCCCCAAAATAAGGGGTTTTAGAGAATTTTTCGCGAGTTCGGACTGCGACACGCACTTCAAAAGTGAATTGCACCAAAATGGCTGGAGATAGACCAAGGCAACGTGCATATGAAATTTTCAGCACTGAATGTAGATTTTAGCAATTTAAGTCTGGACCCTCTAGGTTCAAGGAGGCCTGTGCACGCGGGTGTCAAATAGGGGTTCCCCTCTTAAAAAGTGGTTATTTATCCGCTGCTGGCTTGTCTAACGTGAAAATGGTTGCAAATAGGCACAGACATGCTGCTTAACATAACAAGCACTGGCGACGGGCTTCTTAGGATTGTCAACATTGATGACCTTGATTGACCTTCAACCCTAAAAAAAGGGGCTTTAGTGACTTTTTAGCGATTTTTGGCTGCTAAAAAGTGAATTGCGACGAAATGGATGGAGATAGACCAAGACTACCTGCGAACAGGAACTGCTATAGGCTCTCGCGCATCTCATGAGCATTAGCTCAGATTTCTTGTTTGTCCTTGAGCAGTTCTCGATGTCGAGAACAGTCCTTGAAAACCTCATCCCTGATGCATCGTAAGGTATGCTGTGGCTGCTTATACCCCAAACGTCACTCAGCTCAGTAAAATACATTATACGTGAATGGAAATAAAAGAAAACATGTTTTTTTTACTTTGGCCAGCTGCTGTTTACTTGGTATCAGCTCTGGAAGCAAATTGACTCTAATACCCGTATAATGCATATCTCAAAGTTTCAAACACAATTTAACACAAATGTCCACTCACAGAAAGATGAACGTCAGTACGCCGACAACGATGGCAGGGTAGTAGTTCTGCTCCCATTCCAGGACTTTGTTGAGTGGAAGCATAAGCTCACGGTAACCTTCAAGATCTTTCTTCAGCTTGCTGAGCTCCTGCCAAACAAGTCCAGAGAACTAACAACAGTCACAGCAATAAACAAAGGAACCACATCATCCAAAACATAGAGGCACTGCGATGGACAGTAAGTGGCGATGAGTGTTGGAACTCTGTCCTGGAATCCTATATTTTGTCAGCAAAATGCTAAAATGTCCAAATTTAGTCTGATCAGCCACAGTCAAGACACGGTTTTTCGTCATTACATTATTTCAATCACTGAAATAACAAAATCATTTAGCAAAATTCAATGATGTCAATGATTTGGACATTTTTGATGAAAGCACTGAATTTCAGCATTGAGCTTTCAAGCAATGTTTTCAAATTTTCATGAACCCACAACTTTCTGGAGGTAGCTTGGTGCTTAGGCTGCTCTGCTGCCAGGTAAGTTAACAACCTTACATTTGTCTCTGTTCACCAAGCAGTATAATTAGTAAACCATCTGTTAATTATAACTCGCTAGTTAAGTTTGTGTGCGTTTCTGAACAAAACCTTGACCGGCTGTTAGCTAACTGAATGGTGAATCGTTGCTTAGCAACAATGCACACATCACTAATCATTTAAGCCTAGCGCGGGCTGGTGTCATAAATATTAATGAGTGCAAGCGCTCGTCAGCCAGCACACGAGCCAGCCAAGCAATTGCAAACAGCCATTTTGTCCATTCATGAATAAATTTTGTAGTAAAATTTGTAGCAGCAAACATCTCATGCATTTTGAAGACAATGCTATACGGTAAAATCGTTTTATAGTATCACATTCTTCAATTAACTGCTTCCAAAATGGTACAAAAGTTTCATTAAATACGATAACTACGATTGACGGTTATCAAGGGTGTGACGGACGGACAGACATCTCGACGATGGCTAAGATGCGTGAAGCATTTACATGCTGTTGCGCATAAAAATCCAGTGGGTGCCTATGCTGCGTTCACTGCATTGCATATCATTGCTTGATGGAAATCAATGTCTTTCCATCAACGGCACTATGATACTACAACCAATAGCTTCACATACAAAATAGATGGGGGTCCTTTAGAACATGTAGAGTCGTATAAAGATCTGGGAGTTTTGTTTGATCCTTTTTTGTTGTTTGATCAATATATTAGCAAAATAGTCAGTAAAGCATATTCTATGTTGGGAGTTATACAAAGAAATTTCCGAGAATTATCTCGAGACTGTTTTGTCGTTTTATATAAAAGTTTGGTTAGACCACATTTGGAGTATGCCAATACTGTATGGGCTCCTAGAAGGATGTGCGATATAGA